>Ga0224506_10003432_pt1 | contig 10471 bp, 8 predicted proteins | sample SF_Jan12_sed_USG_2_FD_169108 | JGI IMG/M metagenome (GOLD analysis project Ga0224506, IMG submission 169108) | Sediment microbial communities from San Francisco Bay, California, United States - SF_Jan12_sed_USGS_8_1 | ecosystem: Environmental > Aquatic > Marine > Sediment | place: USA...
GCTGGTACAGGAAGCGAGCTATCTTAAAAGGGAGCTTGCGGAATCAGACCAGGGACGCCTCGAAAACCTCATCATCGATTTAGAGAGGGTTCTCCTCCAGATTGCCAACCTTGAATCACAGAACGACTTCGAAGCCATCGAGCTTGTAAAAGAGGGCGTTACCAGCCGGGGGATCCTGATGGAAATCAACCTCACCGACCTTCGCCGATCTATAAGACGAGGAAAGACTTCGATGTCCCCCGAACAGCCATCGCCAAAACCTCAGATTTTTTGATAAAGGAGTATAAAATGAATATAAAATACTTGCGTGCGACCGCGATAAGGATCGTCACTGTTTTTCTTTTTTCCGTAGCTGTCTTTTCTCCTGCATTGAGTGCAGCAACCGTTCAGGAGGAAGATGCCAAAGCTTATAAACAGGCTTACAGCCTCATACTCGAGGAAAAATGGGAAGAGGCACATAAGTCGCTGGAGAAATTTATTCAAAGCTACCGCCGCAGTGCCTGGATTGATAGTGCCCGGTTCTGGCAGTGCTATGCCCGGGAGAAACTGGAATATGCTCTTGAGGAAGTCTTCGACTGCTACCAGAACTTCATCAAAGCCTATCCCAAGAGTAAATGGGTTAATGATGCCAAGTCCAACATGGTTAGAATCGCTCATCGACTGGCAAGAGAAGGCAAGCCCGAGTACGAAGCCATCGTCAAATCCCTGAAAACAGATGAGGAGATAGAGATCAAGATGGCGGCTCTGTATGCCCTTGAGGACATGGGTGATAAGGAAGCCCTTGAGGCGGTCATAAGTCTCTACGACAGCACCACAGACACCAAGTTCCGAACCAGAATCATCTACATATTAGAGGATTTCGATTACCCTGAGGCCTTTGCCAAGGTGAAGGATATCGCGCTCAACGATCCTGATCCTACTCTTCGGCGAAGAGCTCTCGAAACTCTTGAGGATATGGACGGGAAAGATGTCGCTGAAATCTTGATAAAGGTTGCCCGCTCTGATCCTGATCCCCAGATGAAAAAAGTCGCAATTTCCGAGCTGGGAGACCTGGAAGATGTGAGAGCTATCCCTGTCCTCACTGACATTGCTATCAATGAACCCGATGTCAACCTGGCCAAAGCCGCTGTCTATGCTCTTGAGGACATCGGCGGCAGGGAAATGCTTCCGGCTTTGAAAAGAATCCTGAAAGAAGCCAGGCATTCCGAAGTGAAAAAAGCAGCTCTCTACGAACTGGAAGACCTGGACGACCCAGAAGTCATACCATTCCTCAAAGACGTAGCCATGAATGAGCCGGACCTTGAGATGCGCAAGTACGCTATCTATGCTTTAGGTGAGTTTGAGAACAGAGAAGCCCTTATGGCCCTTAAGGAAATTCTGCCGACTATCGATGACGTGGAGCTTCAGAAGGCAGTGGTTTACGCGGTTGAGGATTTTGAGGGGCCTGAGGCGGCCAAAATCCTTTATGACATCGCTATGAGCACAACAAATGAAGAACTGGCCAAAGCCGCGGTCTATGCGCTCGAGGACGTACTGGATGAGGATGACCCGACCATGCTCATCGATATCTACAGAAAATCCAAATTCCTCTCTGTCCGAAAAGCCGCTCTCTATACAATTGAAGATATGGCTGAAGAGGCTCCTGTCGGCCTTCTTGGAAAGATGCTCGACGAGGAAAAAGAGCCTGAGATGAGAAGGATGATCGTTCAAGTCATGGGTGATACAGAAAGCGATGAGGCAGTCCCGATCCTGGAGAAGGTCGCGATGGAAGACAAAGATAGAAAAGTCCGCATCGCAGCGATCGACGCCCTTGAAAATATCGGGACGGCTAAAGCCCGGGCGGCGCTGCTGAGAATCATCAAGAAGAAGGATTAGTACTAGGTCAAATAGGGAAGAGAGCCATGAGCTTCTCAAAAAAAATCATCATAACTGCTACCCTGGTCCTTTTGACCGCTGCCTTTCCCCTGTCGAGCTTCTCTCAGGTATCTCATCATCCCCATCCCACCGCTGACCTCATCGAGCGGTGGGACTGGGCTGTGCAGGAGGCGGGAAAGCTAAAGCTCAATAACGGCTTCTGGATCGGCTACAGCATCAAACGACTGATGTGGGAGCATCAATATATCTGTTCCACCGATGAACACACCATAACCAGTTCCCATTTTCCGAATTTTCTAAGGGGAGAGCCGCTTGAAAAAATCCTTTCCGGAAAAGTCACCTACACTCCGCTCTCTGATGAAGAAAAGGTCAAGCTCGAAGCGAGAAGAGCCCTGGACAACCTTGAGGATAGAGGCAAACCTCAACAGAAAGTCTGGAAAGACGTGGCCATTCTCATTAAGTTTAGCTCCAGTTCTTCAAGAATTCCAGAGACTTTTCGAGTTAGCAACTTGTATCTTCCGTTTGACCCCGAGGGACTTCCCATATTCTGGCTGGACAAAGCCGAAGACGCACATAGTATCTCCATCTTGAGTGATATCTATGAAAGCAAGAACAGTGAAAAGCTTAAGAAAAGAACCCTGACAGTTGTCGGGCTTCATGGAACCTCTGATCAGGCTGTTTCCTTTTTTGAAAAAGTGTTAAATAGCAAAGAACCGGATACTCTGAGGGCAGTGGCTGCCTTAGAGCTCGGAGACCAAGATCATGAGCGAGCCGTGAAGCTTCTCCATCAAGCTGCAGTAAAAGACCACTCCTCTGAAGTGCGAAGAAGGTCTGTCTACGGCTTAGAGGATATAGAATTGCCGAGCGCAGCCGATGCTCTCATAGACATTGCTCAAAACTGTAAAGAAGGGGAGATCCGCAAGAGAGCTATTGATTGCCTGGCGGACATAGCCTCAAAAAAGACTGCAGCAGCCCTCAAAGATATCGCCTATAAAGACGGTGACACGGATATTCAGAAGAGGGCTGTTTACGCTCTGGAGGATCTGCCTCGCAGTGAAGGAATTCCTTACCTCATCGATATTGCCAAGACACACCATAATCTGACCGTTCGTAAGGCAGCGATCTACTGCCTCGGAGACAGCGACGACTACCGCGCTCTCCAGGCCCTTATCGATATCATCAAAAAATAAAATCGGAGACATTAGCTAATTTTCTCACCTGACTCTCCAATTCTCACAGGTACAGCCATTTTCTGTTAATTCTTGAACAGGGGAGAGGTCATTCCATACTTATGCATCGGGAATATTTTTTGGTGAGATATGTATATCAATTGAGAGGAGTGATGCCATGAAAAAATCCTTTATGAGTGCGGCCAGAATGAAAAGACCTTTTCTGTTGGCTGTTATACTGTTTGTCGTTTTTGGCATAACTTACTCAGTAGAAGCGAAGGCTCTCAGCGGCAAGGAGTTATTAGATAAAATAAATTCGAGTGAAAAGTATGATAAAGATTATGCCTTAGGCTATATCACGGGAGTCTATTGTGTCTACATGGAAACATCCGTTCCCGACGAACAGAACATGAAGAGAATCATCAAAGTCGTTAAAAAATATTTTAAGAAAAATCGAGAAAGACTGAATCAACCGGCAGTGAAGTTACTCAAAGAAGCCTTTGATAAAGCATTTCTCGCCAAGAAGTAATAAAAAGGCATGAATACTAGTTCAATAACCTGGTAACACTTGTAGAATGTCATTGCCTATTCATACTTCAATGAATCTATAGGATTGGAAATGGCGGCTTTGATGGACTGGTAGCTGACTGTCAAGAAAGCGATCAACACAGCAAAAGCACCTGACAGCACGAACGGCCATATGCCAAGGCTGGCTCGGTAGGCGAAATTCTTCAACCACCTGAACATGAAATAATAAGCGACGGGCCAGGCGATGCAGTTGGCCAACAGCACCCATTTTGTGAACTGCCTGGAGAGCATGAGAACGATTCCTCCAACTGAGGCCCCAAGAACCTTGCGGATGCCGATTTCTTTGGTCCGGCTTTCTGCTGTAAACGAAGCCAGCCCCAACAGCCCCAGACAGGCGATGACCAGCCCCAGAAGAGTAAAGATTCCGAATACACTGCCGACTTGCTCGTCAGCCCGGTACTGCCGGTCAAAGTCCGTATCCAGAAAAAAGTACTCGAAAGGATGACCCGGCCACAATGCCTTCCAATGAGACCTAACAAAGGCCAGTGTATCCTTCAGGTCAGTGATGTCTATGGACAGGGTGATGTACCTGAAAATCCAGGGCAAAAACTCCATGACCAGAGGCTCGACCTGGCTTTGAAGCCCACGGTAATGGAAATCCTTGGTAACACCGATGACCGGATTCGTTCGGCCTCCATGTCCTGTGAGCAGACGCTTTCCGAGCGCCTCCTCAGGACTGCTCCAGCCAAAGGCTTTGACTGCCGCCTCGTTGATGAGAAAAGCTCCCATGAAGTCTGTCTTCATCTCTTTTTGAAAGGCTCGTCCAGCCACCATTTCGATTCCATAGTCAGGAATAAAATCATCATCAAAATACATATGAAACATTGACTGGTTTTTCGAATCATCTTCTCCGACAAGCCTGATGCTAAAATTGGAGACTCCCCGGCCCGGAACAGTGGAGGAAACCGTGATACCGGCTATAGAGGGGTGCTGGGAAAACATGTCTTTCACAGCTTCAAAGTTCTCCTGGATGTTGATCCCTCCCCGGAGAGGGAGAATGAGTTTCTGCTCTTTTTCGAAACCCAAATACTGGTTCTTCATAAATTTAAACTGTTTGTACATAGTCAGGGTCCCGATAATCAACACGACAGAAATGGAAAACTGGACCACAACAAGGACAGTCCGCATGGAAAGACCACGGGAGCCGGCACTTATGATTCCCTTAAGGGTAACAGCGGGCCTGAAGGAGGAAAGCACAAACGCGGGATAAAGGCCTGCGGCCAGTCCTGCGAGAAACGCTCCGCCTATCAATGAAAGCAGAACAACTGGATTTAAAAGAGCATCAAAGCTCAGGGATATTCCGGTCAACCTGTTCAAAAAGGGAACCGCGAACCTGGCAATGACCATAGCTAGCCCTAACGATAATAACGCCACCAGCAGTGATTCTCCGAGAAACTGGCCGATAAGCTGAAGCTTTTGCGCGCCCACTACCTTGCGTAACCCGACTTCTTTGGCCCTGTTCGCTGCCCGGGCGGTGGAGAGATTCATGAAATTCAGACAGGCAATGAGGAGAATAAAGAGGCCCACAAAAGAAAAAATAGTGATGTAGACAGGATTTCCTGGAGACTCGATCTCATAACGGATATGAGAGTGGAGGTGTATGCTGGACAGCGGCTGCAGGAAGTAATGATAAACAGTTCCCCAGCTTTCCAACTGCTCCCCCACATACTTATCGGCAAGACGGATGATTTGTGAAGAAAATTCTTCGACATTCACATTAGGCTTAAGCTTCAAATAGGTATAGAACATGGTCGAATACCAATTGGACATTTCATTCCAGTCTTTAAGCGTCTTTAAAGAAGCGATGAGATCATACCTGATATGCGTGTTTTCCGGAGAATCCGCCACAACTCCAGTTATCTCATATTGCAGTTGGTTGATTTCAAGAGTCTTTCCCAGTGGATCGACATTCCCAAAATACTTATGTGCTATTCTCTGCGAAATCACCAGAGTATTAGGCCGGGTCAGGGCTTCCTGAGGGTTTCCCTGGATAAACTGAAAAGTCAAAACATCCAGCAGTTCCTGGTCCGCATACATGAAACGGTCTTCATAAAAGAATGTTCCCTCCCGCCTGACCAATCGGGCGCTAGTCGGTATAGCCCGGGCAGCGTATTCAACCTGAGGATAATCGGCTTTCAATGTAGGAGCCACCATGGGTGAAATAGGGGCAAATATCCGGTTTGCGGTTTGGTTACGGATGTCCTGGACGATCCGATAGACCCTATCCCCGTCTTTATGGAATCTGTCATAGCTCAATTCATGGCGGATATAGATAAGGATGAGGAGACAGCAGGCCATGCCGATGGAAAACCCGGCGATGTTGAGGAAGGAATAACCTTTATGTTTCTGGAAATTTCGTAAAGCGATCTTTAAATAATTCTTTATCATTATCGACGGAAAAAATGATCTCTTATACCCTGGAAATAAGGATCATTTGCTCATTCTCTCATTTCTATTCAAATTGCATTTATATTAAAAGACGAACAAATCTCACAAAAGGTTGTCAGAGCTTTCATAGAAATCAAGGATTTTACAATTTTTTTTCAAAGCTCCTTTTCCTGATATTATCGAGACTTCTGAATTGTTACAGCATCATTTAGAAATAAATCTGAAACATATGTCTATTTCTTGGTTTCAAGTGCGATCCTTGATTTGAAGCGCGAAAATGAGTACTCTAGATTGGCGTATTCGAGAGTATTTATTGGAGGAGTTTTTAAATGGAGCGAACATTAACCCTGAATGGCCTGCGGTGGCCCCGGATCCTCAGCTTTATCTCAGGGATCGGGATGATGGCAGCTGCTTTCCTCACCATTAGGCACTTTTTTATCGCCAACTACCCCAAGAATATCTTCGAAGGTTCGTTCTGTGATATCAGTGCTTTTCTCAACTGCGACAGCTCAGCCTTTTCAGCTATCGCAACGATAATCGGGATTCCCCTTGGTTATTTCGGCCTGATCGTCGGAGCGCTTGTCGTTCTGGGAACGGTCTTCCCTTCAGAGAGCTTCGAGCGGACCAACGCTTTCATCTCCTTTTTCAATGTTTTGGGAGTCATCGTGCTCTTTGTCTACTCTGTGTTCTTCCTGGGAAGCTTGTGTCTATTCTGCGCTGGTTTCTATGCTTTCGCCATTTTGAGTTTTGTCCTTTTCTGGTTATACGGGGAAGGTCAAGACAAAGGCCGTTTATTCATCAAATTTTTTCAGCCATCGTTGAAGATTCTTGTGACCGCTTTTTTTATTACTGCCCTGGGAGCCTACGGGATGATCCAGTATCATCAAGCCAGAAAGGAAGCTCAAGCCGCCGTGGCCCTCCGGATCGTCAAGCAGTTTCGAGAGCTTCCCTTGGTCGGGAATCCAAGCTTTATCTCCCCCTACTGGACAGTCCGATCCACAGAATATTTCGAGGAGGCTCCAATTCAGGTCATTGAGTATGCAGACTTTCTCTGCTCGGACTGTTTGTTTCTCACCCAGCAGCTCGACAAACTTAAAGAGGAGTTTGCCGGGAAGATCAATGTCGTTTTCCAGTTTTTTCCATTAGAAGAAAAATGCAATACAGTAGTTGATAAGGATATTCACCCAGGAGCCTGCGAGCTGTCTTATATTGCCGCATACGACCCGGCGAAGTTCGTTGAAATCCATGACGAGATTTTCGCCAATTTTAACGACGCCCGAAATCCCGAATGGCGTCAAGAGCTGGCAAGAAGATACGGAGTGGAAGAGGGGCTCAGCGACCCGGCAACTCAGGACCTCATTCAAACCATCATCAACACCGGGATGGAATACGCAAAGACATCTGACCGCTATACCTACGGAATCCGCTCGACCCCAACCATGATCATCAACGGCCGGATGATCATCGGAACCCTTCCTTATGAACAAATGCGGGCGATATTTCAGGATCTGGTGGAAGAGTATGAAGGCAGAAAAGAATTCATCGAGCATTGGGTCCCCCCCCAAAGCCAGAAAAGTCAAACGATAACTTAAAGAATGGAAAATGATTGATACAGGCCTTAAAGATAAAGTCGTTTTGATCACCGGCGCTAACCATGGGATCGGTGCAGCGACTGCTTTGGCCTTTGCCAAAGAACACGCCAGGGTCTTCTTAAACTATCTCCATACGAACATTTTGCCGTAAACACACGCGCCGTCACCCTTTTAGTCAAAGAGTTTGCCCAAAGGCACATCGCCAGAAAGGCTACCTGGGGACGGGTCATCAACATCAGCACTGACGTTGCTTACGCCCATCCTTCCAATGTCTCCTATGGAGCCAGCAAATTCGCAGTGGAAAGTTACAGCAGGGCCGCCGCTTTTGAACTGGGACCTTACGGGATAACCGTCAATGTCATCTCGCCCGGCGCTGTTCAAACAGGCTGGATGAAGCCCAAACTGGAAAAAGAAATCGCTGCCAGTTATCCACTGAGAAGAATCGGACAGCCGGAAGATATCGCCAATGCCGTCATCTTTTTCGCCTCTGAGCAGGCAAACTGGATAACCGGGCAGGTGCTGCATGTGGGCGGCGGAAACAGAATGTGAGATGTGATTTTTATCAGTCACTTTCAATATAGACCTTCATAGAGCTTCACTTATTTATTTCCATTCTTCCTGAGCTTGTCATCCTAGTTCCAATCAAATAGAATAACTGTGATATTGTCAGCTTTAAGATTTTAAGATAAAGGGATGAATCATAATACAAAAAGCAAAACCAATGTTATTTCAATCGTAATATTATTTTCAGCCTTTTTCTTGTTTGTTTCCTGCGGCCAACAAAAAACTGAATGGAAAGGGACAGTTGAGGAAGAGAACGGAATCACAGTCGTTAAGAATCCGAAAGAGCCGATGTATGGAGAGGATGCAATTAGCCTTGAAGAAGAATTGTCCATAGGAAGCACTGAAGAAAGAGAAGAATACATGTTTGGCTACACAGTTTCTATTGCTGTTAATGACAATGGAGATATCTACATTTTGGATATACAGCAGAAGAATATCCGAGTTTTTGACAGGGACGGGAAATATCTAAAAACAATCGGAGGACGAGGACAAGGTCCAGGAGAAATGGAGATGCCCACACAAATCCAGATCACTTCCCAGAATGAACTTGCATCCTTTGACTTGCGCAGACGGAGTTTAGAGTATTTCTCTTTAGATGGAAAATTCCTGAGAAGAAACCCACTGATTCAAGTTGAAAGACCTACCCGGATTATTATAGATTCAAACGGCGATTTTATTTGTTATATGGGTATTATTGAGGAAAACCAACCTAAAGTCGCTTTGATGAAATTCAATTCAGATCAAGAAAAAGAATTCGTTATCACTAAGTTTGATCCCTTTAGTATGTCTGCTGATCCTTTTAGCCCGTATAAATATAGAATTCTAAGACCAGGTTTGCTATTTGATGTAGCTAAGGAAAATAATATTTTATGGGCAATTTCATCAGAATATGAGTTAAAAATTTTGAATTCAAAGGGGAAGACAACAAAAAAAATTGTGAAGGATTACGTTCCGGTTGAAATAACTGAAGATGATAAGAAAGAAATTATTTTTAACAGATATGGCACCGAAACACCACCTGCAGACAGAAATATCGTATTTCCCAAATATTTTTATCCTATAAGTGGAAATTCCACCATTGGAATTTCCACAGACGAAAAAGGGAATATTCTTGTCAGGACTTACGAAAAGGCGCCAGATAGCAGCGGTTATTATTATGATGTGTTTGATCCTGAGGGATATTATATTGCCAAAGTGCCTTTAAAGGCGGACCCAGACCTCCCGATAATCTGGAAAAAGAATAAGCTCTACACCATAGAAGTAGATGAAGAAGGGTATCAGACGGTCAAGAGATATAAGGTCACCTGGAAATATTAGAGTATTTGATCCGACTGGAAGCTTAAAACCTGAAAGCCCTGACTTTCCATTTTTGAAAAGAGACACTGAGCGGATTAACGCTTCATAAGAAAAGCAGGAACACATTTAGTTCGAATTACTCATATTAATCCTTTGCTGGGAAAATCTCTTGTCTTGTTCAAAAAATATGAAACTTAACGATCGGATGATATGCCCCGCGGCTTGCCGCGGGGAACCGATCGTCGGGGGATACAAGGGGGTATGCCCCTTTACCCTTAGAAATTTATTTTCAGGGGGTAAGTAATAGCCACAAGTATCCAAGCTTAGCCAAGTTTGACCCTAATTTTCAACTTATGTATTACTTATAAAGTTGAAAAATAAGGGAGAATCCCCTCTCATCTTATATAGTGGGAGGGGATTTCTTTTATAGTTTTTAACTATAACTAATTTATGACTTGACTGGTAGTCAAAAAGCAGGGTTCAATTCTCTCTCTCACTTAGTAACACGTATCCATAATTTGGCAAGTTTCAGCAAAATCTGGGATGTATTTGTGATGTGGGGAGAGGTTTGTCTTTTTCTGAATTGACACTCATATCATAAATTGATATTCTTTCTTCAATAAAATTAGCGTGTTGATGAATGGGCTTATAACTTATAGACAAAATTTTTTCTCTAGCAAGCCATATTTAGTTATTAGGTAACGCATAGCAATGCCTAGAGTCAGGAAAATTAAAAAAACTTTACCAAATAAGCAGAAGAATTACTATGTAGTCGATGCATCTTTTCTTGTTAAAAATTATATTCCAGTAGAAATAATTAATAATAAAAATGAAAAAAAAAGAATCGAAGATTGTCAGAAATGGTGGAGAGAAATCAATAAACAAGTAAGAAGAGGGCGTGCAAGGGTTTATATTCCTTCAGCATGCATCGCTGAATCTTTCAAAGTGCTTGCTCAATTAGCTTTTCACCCAAGCCATAAATGTTTTAAAAACACACAG
>Ga0224506_10003433_pt1 | contig 10469 bp, 8 predicted proteins | sample SF_Jan12_sed_USG_2_FD_169108 | JGI IMG/M metagenome (GOLD analysis project Ga0224506, IMG submission 169108) | Sediment microbial communities from San Francisco Bay, California, United States - SF_Jan12_sed_USGS_8_1 | ecosystem: Environmental > Aquatic > Marine > Sediment | place: USA...
CTAAAAAAGCAGAGGTCTCCAACTCAGAGGATGGATCCACGTTCACTGCCAATGCAACCGCGTAGGCTTGCAGAGCCGCGCCCTCCCTCCCCAGCCCGTGAGCGTGCGTGATCTGACTCTGACCGTAGGCCACGGATCGCAATCGTTCAGGATCATCGTTGTAGAGGATGCCGACCGGGGCAACTCTCATGGCCGCACCGTTTCCGTAGGAGCCAGCTCCACCGAACAGCCTTCTTGCAGCTTCGTTCCACGCCACACCCGACCTTATCCACTTGAAGACTCGAGGTGGACCGTAGGCGTAGCCGCGCCAAGGCTCACGTTCGTAGTTACGGATGAAAGTCTGAGCCATGTGGCTTCCGTCAAAGCCCTCTTTCTCTATTAAGGATTCGGCCACGCCGATCATCATGTGGGTGTCGTCTGTCCAGCGACCTGAGAAGCCTTCTTCGATTTTGAGTTCTGGGATCCGTAAGCCCTCGAGTGAGCTGCCCAGCGCGTCGCCGACAGCACTACCAACCAGACACCCAACAAACTTTGATCTCAGCATGGCGCTTTCTATAAGATATGTTGACCGTTTATAGTTTTATGAGTGTCAATATACTGATACTTTTGCTACGCCCTTTATTTTCAGGAATTTCGGGATCAGCTTCCCCGGAATTTTTCTGTTCGCTATCAACGTTAGTTTGGGCTCTGGACTGAGTTCAGGGTCGTCGGTGAGAGCTTGACGGATGCTTATTCCCTCCTCAGCTATGATGGAGGCGGCATTAGCCAGTATCCCAACAATCTTCGGATCTTCAGGAGTGATTTCCACCACCCCGAGGTTGAGGGGTCTCGCAATCTCTCTTAGGGAGATTCCAGCTGACCTTATGTGGGTGAAAATAAGTCTGAGCTCATCGTTTTTACTGATCATCTTCAGGGTTTCCACAACCGTTCTCCTGTCAACCTTCGCGACCCTGGCCACCTTTACAACTGGAATCTCGATTTCGTTGCAGTATATCTTTCCGTTCTTTATGTTTAATCCGTTCTCTACGAGAACCTTGGCTACTAAGAGGCGCTCGGGATAATTCTTTAAGTATTCGGACACTTTTCTCCACAATGGTTTGATCTCCTCTTGATGTACAATATTGTACACACAAGATTTAAATTTTACCACAATCATTAATAATGTACCTACATGAAACAAAGACGTTACCCAGAAAGGTGAAACAACATGCCATCTCAGAAAGTGCTATTAGACGAAGAGGAGATACCCAAACAATGGTACTGCATACTGCCCGACATGCCTAAACCACTGCCGCCACCCGTAGAGACGGAGACGAAAAAGCCTGGCCCGGGAATCGTTCCCCTCATATTTCCCAAAGAGATCCTCGCTCAAGAGTTCAGTAAGGACAGATGGATAGACATCCCTGAAGAGGTGAGGGAAGTCTACAGGCTTTGGAGACCCACCCCGCTCTTCAGAGCTGTTAGACTAGAAAAGGCTTTGAAGACACCAGCCAAGATCTATTACAAGTACGAGGGCGTCAGCCCCTCGGGAAGTCATAAACCCAACACTGCCGTTGCACAGGCCTACTACAACCTGAAGGAAGGCGCAGAACGCATGAGCACAGAGACGGGAGCCGGCCAGTGGGGCTCCGCCTTAGCCTTTGGCTGCATGGCTTTTGGGCTTGATTGCACCGTTTATATGGTAAAAGTGAGCTACGAACAGAAACCTTACAGAAGAGTTATGATGGAGCTTTGGGGTGCCAAGGTATACCCCAGTCCAAGCACTAAGACAGAGGCTGGTAGAAAGATTCTGAAAGAGAACCCTAATACTACTGGAAGCCTAGGAATCGCCATCAGCGAAGCCGTAGAGGACGCTCTCACCCATAAAGAAGCCAACTATGGCATAGGCAGCGTTTTCAACCATGTCCTCATGCATCAAACAGTGATAGGGTTGGAGACTAAAAAGCAGCTTGAAGTAGTAGACGACTACCCTGACATGATAGTCGGATGCATAGGGGGAGGCAGCAGTTTCTCAGGGCTCTTCTGGCCCTTCTACTATGACAAAGTTTCAGGAAAAGCCCAGAAGGATATCAAGTTCGTAGCCACTGAAGCCACGGCATGTCCTTCTATAACTAAGGGAGTGTACATGTACGACCACGGTGACACTGCGAGACTAACACCTTTAATCAAAATGCATACTTTAGGCCACGAGTTCATACCGCCACCAATCCATGCTGGAGGTCTTCGCTACCACGGGATAGCCCCAACTCTAAGCGTTTTGAATAAGGAGAAGAAATTGGAAACACGAGCCTACAATCAAGTGGAGGTCTTCGATGCTGCTAGGCTCTTCACCAAAACTGAGGGCATAGTACCGGCTCCCGAGCCGTCTCATGCGATTAAGGGTGCCATTGACGAAGCTTTGAGATGCAAGGAGACAGGGGAGGAAAAGACCATAGTTTTCTTGCTGTGTGGCCACGGCCATTTCGACATGCAAGCCTTCGACGACTATCTCCAAAAGAAGCTTCCACCCTACGCGTACCCAGAGAAAGAAGTGCAGAAGGCCATGAAGAAGCTGAGAGAACTGTATCCATGGCTTGAAACACTACCGTACTAAACGAACGCGCAAATGTAAAGAAACTTGTGAGGAGAAAACCACCCTACGAGTATCAGAGAGAAAAAGTGGAAGCGTCCATGAGAAGGCTTATGGAGCGCTATCCGTGACAGAGGCCAACCTTTTCCCCTTTTTATTTGTTCTCTCCGATATAGATGATGCCAGTAGATAATTTGCATATCCAATTCGAAACGTTTTCATAGCCGTGTGCGAGCGTCTTACCTTTAGAAGAGTCAGGGAAGGAGGCTTGGGCTACCGTCTCTCCACTTTTTCATGTACTATTATGCCTTTTTCAGCTAGTTCAGCTAGAAACGCTTGTCTAACCTTTGGTTCTAAACCTTCAGGAGGAATGACTCCCCTGGTTATAATCTCTTCTTTTGCAAGCATTTTAGTGAAGGTTGAGGCTGGAACGCTAGTTACGTAGGCTACCGGGTTTGCACCCGGCATCCTCTCATTCAATTCTTGGACATCTGGAAAGTGAGAGTAAAGGGTGTGGCGCCTTCTTGCATCTCGCTTCTGACCTTTAACATTCACTGCGACGCATCCTCTCATGCTTATCATCCCGGCTCTAACCATTCTCTCCATCATTTCCATTGAAGGGGTCGGTGGAACTAGTGCTAGAAAAAAGTCGCGAGGAGCCACTTTAACACCCTTGACGTTTATAGGTTTATCACTCAGCAAGCCGAATTCAACTATAGCTTTAGCTAGTGGAAAATCAGGCCCACCCATCTTAAAATCAACGTATCTTACACCCTTGCCTATGAAGCTAGGCAGGGTTTCCGGTTCTTCGTGGGAATGCATGTAAACGGTTTGCGGGCCAATTGAATCAGGAAAGGTGTACACTTCCTCACCACTGAAAGGTGGTACTTCCTCGTATTCTCCGTTCTCATACACTATCGGTTTCGCTGCCATGTCGCGCCAAGCGGTTTCAGGAGACCACAGCGAGACTGGCTCTTCGCTTTTGACTGCAGCCCAGAGTCTTATGCGTATTTCTTCCACGCGATCGAGTTTGTCAGCAGCCTGTGCTGCAAGCACGTTTGTGAGCCCAGGAGATACTCCAGTGTCTATCAGGGCTGTTAGCTCGGCTTCCTTCCATCTGTCGCTGAGTTCCAATTGTTGAGCTGGGTATGAAGCTAGGTCTTGGTAGTGTGCTCCAGTCTTTAAAGCAGCCTCCATTATGTTTAAGTTAAATTTAGGAATCCATGTTGTTGTATTAACTATTATATTAACTTCTTTTGCGGCTCTCATTATGCTGTCTACTTTGTTTGCGTCAACACGATGGGTGCTCACTTTCTCGCTCTTTAGCCTCTCTGCCAGTCGCTCAGCTTTCTTTAATTTTACGTCAGAAAGTCTAACCTCGGACACTTCTGGGCTTTTGACAATCTCTGTGGCGATCACAGACCCTTGGGCACCAACTCCAACTATTAAGATTTTCATATGCATCCCGACACTAGAGTAAATGATTCCACTATTAAATCCTTTGATGTTATAGCCACTTTAGGCTCAGCCTTTCAAAGTCGTGGCTGACATGGAAAGAACTACGACAAAGAGGCGTGTTATTCTTTTAGATGCATGATTAGTTTTGGCATGAGTTCGATTCCGCGGAGTAAAACGCCCAGTTCTCCCTTTTTGCATTCATTTTCTGAGAATTTCTGAACCTTGTCGCCTCGAATCTTGTTGCCTGATATGAGGAGGGGCACTGGATCGTCGCTGTGGGCTTTTAGCTTGCAGGGTGTTGAATGGTCTGCTGTGACACAGATAACGTGGTCTTCCAATTTTATTTTTTGTAGCATGTTTCCAAGAAAGTGCTTATCAACGGTGGCGATGAGTTGGCTTTTAAGGTTGAAGTTTCCGTCGTGACCAGGTTCATCCGGTCCCTTGATATGTATGTAGAAACAATCGTAGAGAGGCAACACTTCCAGTAGTTTCTCCACTCTTAGTTTACAGTCTTTTTCAAGGCTTTTGGACGGAGGAGGAAGATCTACCAAGTGCATTCCGGCTAGTTTGGAAATTCCTCGATCAACAGGCATGTCAGCTAGGCAAACGAAGCTGAAGCCATATTGCTGGTCAAGGTGGGAAAATTTTGGCATCCGATGACCTGCATCTCTGACGAGGATAACGTTTGCTTTTAGCTTTCCTTCTTTGGCGCGTCTCTTGTTTACCTCGTGTTCATCTAGAATTGTTGTGCTTTTCTGGGTGAATTCGTTGACAAGGTCTGCTGAAAATTTTGCTTCTTCGGTTTTTTCCGAAGGTTTACATTTTTTGAGAACCATTTCGGCTTCGGGTTCTGCTACGCCGATGCCTTTGATTCTGGTGTAGGCTGGGTCTGTGTTAGTGATGTTGCCTGAAAGTTTCTTGTCTTTGCTTCTTATGACTAGGGCTCCTCTGTGGCCCAGAGTGTTTTTGAATTGGAAATTGGCTGGGTGCGATTCTAATTTTATCTGTTCGTTTATGACTCTAGCTAGTTCCGTGGCTTCTTCTGCGGTAAGGCTTCTTCCCACCCTTCTGTCAATAATCTTGTTTCCAAGACCTAACGTGGCGAAGTTGCATCTTAGAGCCAGATCGCCGTCCTTCACGGGCAACGTTGCTCCAAGAGCTTCGAGGACTCCCCGACTCACCTCGTATTTAAAGGGGTCATAACCTAAAATTGAGACAACCGCTACGTCGCTTTCAGGAGCTATGCCTTTACCAACAGTATACATGATTCCTGTTTTTCCAGTTTTGGCGAGAAAATCCATGTTAGGCGTATCAGCCGCCCCGAGAGGAGTCTTATTTCCTAATTCTTCAATTGGCAGGTCACCCATACCATCTATAACCACGTAAATCAACTTCAAACGTGACACTCTCCGACATCAATTAGTAACAACAACTCCCATTTAAATCAAAAACTAAAAATTATCGTAATTCAAGCCAAGATCCATGGTAATTTACTGAACAAGCAGTATGGCGCCGGGAATGGGATTCGAACCCATGCGGTCCAACAGGACCACAGGCTCTCCAGCCAGAAGGCTCAAGGCCTGCGCATTATCCGCTCTGCCATCCCGGCGGTCAGATAAAATGCAAGCGTTCCGAACGTTATAAAATGTTCCTTTATCCGCTTTAGCAGAAAGTAGAAAAGATTTAAATCATGATGTTCGCGAACCTTCATAGCTAATCGTCAGGGAAGATGAAAGCAGTCGTGAAGTGCCAATACTGCGATAAGGACGTTGTTCTTCCATTCAAATGTACGTTCTGCAACCAGTACCACTGCACTGAACACAGGCTCCCCGAAAACCACGAGTGTCCGGAATACTGGAGAGCCAGAGCCCCACGCGAACAACCGCAACTAATTGTCGTGGAAGAAGGGAGAGAAGCAACGCGTTATGAGTACAGGTATACCCATAAGCCTCCATCGATCCCTAGGCACTTCCGTTTCAGCCTCATTGAAATTCGACACCTAACTCTCAGCGCCCTGCTGGTCATGGGTGTAGGATTAACCATCTTTCTGCAGGTTAGGATGGATCTTGTGATAACGCCAGAAATCTTGGTGAGCCTCGCAGTGGTGTTTACCTTCGCCTTCATCCTACATGAACTCGCTCATAAACTCGTAGCTCAACGCTACGGGTTGTGGGCGGAATACCGGCTAACCCTACTCGGCGCTTTGCTCACCCTGCTTTCTATAATTTCTCCGATCAAGTTCATTTCACCGGGAGCTGTAATGATAGCGGGTCCCATGCGTAGGGGAACGGCTGGAAAAACTGGCCTAGCCGGACCTCTGACTAACCTTGTGTTCTCAGTTGTATTCGTTGCTTTGGCGTTGTATCCTCTAGACGAGATTGTTCAAGCGGTTGCGATGACGGGCGCGGCTTTCAACTCATGGATAGCGCTCCAAAATCTCATTCCTTTTGGAGTGTTGGACGGAGCGAAGGTGTTCGGGTGGAACAAGGCTGTCTGGGGCGTGGCTTTTATCATCTCTATCGCCTTCACGATTTTCACTTTCGTTTACCTGTTTTGAAAAGACGTAAGCTTCGGTACTGAAGGCTGAACATGTTAAGGTTTTTTGAGGGAACTTGTGAGGTGCATTTTCTACAGAAGTTCGATGCTAACAAAGACTTCTTCGGGTACACGGATTCTCATGATTCTCCTCATGGCACGTTCTTCTGCATCTATGTCGATTAGACGTTTGTGGATGCGTAGCTCCCACTTGTCCCAAGTGGCGGTTCCCTGACCGCAGGGAGTCTTTCGAACAGGAACGCGGAGCCTCTTCGTTGGAAGGGGAATAGGACCAGTTAGCTTCACGCCTGTCTTGTCAGCGATGAGCTTCAGCTCCTTGCAAACATCTTCTAGCTTCTGGTAGTCGGTGCTGGTTAATCGAATCCGCGCTTTTCTCGCCATCGCCTACAGTTTCCTCCTAGCGTTGCCCTTATGCATCTGTCCAAGTTTTAAATACTTTTTCCCTATTTTGTTTCAAGTCGCCCCAGATAATGGTAGGGGAGTCATCGGTGTTACCCTACCTGTGTTCCTTATTTTGAGTCAATAGAAGATTATTCCTCAAGCTAAAAATATGAGTTGTTCCAATGTGTATAACAGAGGGAGAATGGGGATTGTGTAGGAAAGTAATTTCGGGAGTAATGTTGATACTACTATCAATAAGCATGTTAACGTTGGCATTTAGCATTAGAACAGTCGAAACAGAGCCTACTACAATTACTGTTCCAGACGACTATGAGAAGATACAGTGGGCTATAGGTAATGCCAGTAATGGAGACATCATTTTCGTTAGAACAGGAACATACAATGAGAATGTATTTGTGAACAAGACGGTATCGCTAGTTGGAGAGAACAAGTATAACACCATTATTGATGGGAACGGCACTGGTAGCGTGGTTTACATAACAGCTAACAACGTAAACGTTACTGGATTCACCATACAAAACAGCGGGGCAGGGTTTCCAGATAGCGGTATCCTCTTGTCTGGTTCAGATGGTACCCACACAAAACGCAACATAATAACAAACAATAAGTTTGGAATATTGCTCCTGTCATCTTCCAACAACAGCCTTGTCGATAATATCGTTTCAAACAATTTACATGGGATTGAACTCTACATTAACTCTAAGGCAAACAGGCTTATCAACAACAACGTCTCGAAAAACAACGCTGGAATTCTTCTCTATGAGGCTGATAGTAACTCGTTAAAGGATAACATTGTTTTAAGCAACAACTTTGGAATAGTACTCGGCTATTCGAACAACAACATAATTAAGGGTAACACAGTCTCAAATGCAGGATGGTCGGGAATCCGAATTGTTGATCATTCTGACGGCAATTTGCTTCTCAACAACACAATCTCAAACAACTTAGATGGATTGGAGCTCACCTACGCTAACGATAACACCCTTGTCAACAATATCGCCTTACATAATAGGAGGTATGGAATCGCAGTCGCCTATTCGAATAATAACGTGCTTGTTAGCAACACAGTTTTAAACAACGAATATGGAATCAGGGTCTCTGAGTCTGGCAGCAACAACACTATTTATCATAACAACTTCATCAATAACACATTGCAAGCATATATCTTACTTTCACCGTTAAATACGATATGGGATGATGGTTATCCTTCTGGCGGAAACTACTGGAGTGACTATTCTGGCATAGACTTGTTCAAAGGGCTTTATCAGAACGAGACAGGTAGTGATGGAATAGGCGATACCCCCTACGTTGTTGACGAGAATAATCAAGACAACTATCCTCTTGTTGAGCCTTGGAGCCCTAAACCATCAAGTCCAGTGGAAGCAACACAGGAATTGATTGAAACCATCGAAACTTGGAGTTTGCCTAAGGGAACTGAGAACAGTCTAAAAGCTAAGTTGAAAGTAGCTATTCACATGTTAGATTTGGAAAAAGAGGATGGAGCAATACGAAAACTAACTGCCTTCATTAATAGAGCTGAGATTCTAAGAGATAAAACATTAACGAATGAACAAGCAGACTACCTAATATCAGAAGCACAAAGAATCATAGACCTCATTAACGAATAAACTCCTTAACCCCTTCTTTTTCAAACTGTTAGCCTCTGCAAAACTATTCGATAAGTACGTCCAAGATTGATGTTTCTTCCAAAATTCTGTTAGTTTGTTAGGTCATCCATCTGTGCAACCAAATAGATGTTAGGCAAGATGAAGCTTCATCGTCTAAGAGAAAAAAGAGGGGGTTTGCGGGGGATAACCTGAAAAATTGGAAGCTGACGCACGCGCGGTAAGGTTAAATTGCGCGAAGTTGCTTCAAATGTAACCGTGAACCCCAAAACGGCGCTAGGCGCGATCGCTATTGCTGTTCTTTTCTTCTTCGGTATCATATTCGCTTGGTCCACCGGGGCGGGCATTTCAGTTGAATTAAAGGCGACAAGACTGATTATCGCTACTATGCTATTTGTTGTCGGCTTCGGAATCGCTTACTACGTAACTAAGAAGCCGAAGACGATAGTGCAGAGGTTGGAATTGTCAGGGCAGATGAAGGCTGTTGCGCTTAAGTGTCCCAACTGTTCGGCTTCTGTAGACGCTAGCGAGATCAAAATTGTGTCTAGCGTGCCGTACGCAACATGTCCCTATTGTGGACAAACATTTGAGATAGCTGAGGAGCCAAAATGGTGAAGACCCGTTCTTTGCTGGCTGCATTATCTGTCATGTTCATTTTAATGGCATTTGTAGGCACCGCGGCAGCACAGAGAGAGTATCATCTTGGACATGAACGGGCAAAAATATGGATAAATCCAGAAGATGGTAGCATCGACCTACTTTACGACATCAGCATAACACTCGATTCTGGTCCAGACATAAACTTCGTATTAATCGGTCAACCCCAAGGCGATTTTACAATAGGAAAGGCTACGGACCAGTATGGCCACACGCTTACGGCCACTGACGAGAGCTCTGGAAGCGATTACAAGGTGAAAGTCAACCTTTACGCGCCCTTAAAGGCTGGGCAAACCGTGAGATTCAACCTTACCACAAACGTTGCTGACATGATATGGGAAGACACTGAAAACCCTGGCAACGTTGGCATGAAGTTTATTCCGACTTGGTGGGAAGAAGCAAGAGTACTCGACCTTCAAGTGCAGATTGTTTTGCCTATCGGGGTCACCGTAGATAATGTAACAACAACAGAAGAGCTTTGGAATGGCACGTTTCCTGAGGATGACCAATTATCAATATTCTGGCAAAGAGAAGATCTTTCGCCGAATCAGAGATACACTTTCGGAGTTTCTTTTCCAAAAGAGCTTGTGCAGAGTTACAGGACAGGACCAACTGGTGCAGTCGCCTTTTTGCAGCAATATGGACCTGCGCTCTTGATATTAGGAGTCTCGATCGCTGGAATAGGCGCCGTTGTCTATGTGGTTCGCAAAAAACCGTATCTTAAGCCCAGTATCAGTATGGAAACCCTTGGAATAAGGCGCGGTTTAACAGCCGTAGAGGCTTCTTACCTCCTCGACGTAAAGCCGACAAAGATAGTGACGGAAATTCTTTACAGTCTCTTACGGAAGAGAGCCGTGTGGGTTGAGGAAACAACTCCCGCGCTCAAACTGAAAATCATGCAACCGTTTCAGAAGAAGACTGGGACGCCGGAAACGCCTCTCCGATACTATGAAATCGACTTTCTAAACGCAATCAGAGAGGACAGAACCCTCGACGAAGAGAAACTGGCACAGACAATAGTGTTTCTCAGAGGCACTGTCGAAGAAAAATTGCGCGGATACTGCCGACGCGACACAATCGACTACTACAGAAAAATTGTGGCAAAGGCTTGGGAACAAGTGGAACAATCGGGCACACCAGAGTTAGCCTCGAAAGCATACGACGAACAACTGTTGTGGCTGTTCCTCGACCCAAACTATCGA
>Ga0224506_10003434_pt1 | contig 10468 bp, 11 predicted proteins | sample SF_Jan12_sed_USG_2_FD_169108 | JGI IMG/M metagenome (GOLD analysis project Ga0224506, IMG submission 169108) | Sediment microbial communities from San Francisco Bay, California, United States - SF_Jan12_sed_USGS_8_1 | ecosystem: Environmental > Aquatic > Marine > Sediment | place: USA...
CTGTCGACCACGGTCAGCTGTTTGACCATAGATTTGATTTATTCCCTGTTAGCCCCCAAGATTAATACCTAAACAATCCCGTAAAATGAGGAATTCATCATGAGTAACTGGTTCATGCTCAATCTGATAGGTAATGATCAATCCGGTATCGTGGCCAAGGTGACGAACACTTTATATAAAGGTGGTTGTCATTTGGGTGAGACTTCAATGATGCGGTTGGGCGGAAATTTTACCATGATGATGATGGTGAATCTTGATGGCTCGATTGATGATTTAACAAGCATTATTCAGCCAGTAGCAGACTCATTGGATCTGCATGTGCATATTGATGCAATTGAAGGCAGATTACATCAGCACATTGAACCAAATGTGCGCGTGACGGTATTTGGGGCAGATCGCGCCGGGATTGTGGCACAGGTAACAGGTGTGTTGGCCGAGTCGGGGATGGATATTCTTGATCTGGCATCGGATGTCGGTGGTACCGAAGACAAGCCGATTTATATTATGTATATGGAAGGTCTGGCTGAAGACGGGATTGAGGCATTACGTACAGCATTGGAATCAATACGTAATGAGGGCATCGATGTTGATGTCGAAGAAATTGAAACCCTGATTGGTTAAGCATTGTTTCCATGTCATTACTCGAAATTCTGAAATACCCGGATAAACGTTTGAAACAGGTCGCCAGTGAAGTGGTGGTGTTTGATGATGCCCTGCGATTGTTTATTTCAGAACTGGAAGCTGCCATGCGTACCGGTCCGGGTGGTGTAGGAATAGCGGCACCACAAGTAGCCCATTTTGATCGCATTGTGATTGTCGATGTGTCGGCCAAACCAAAAATAAAACATAATGGATGCATGATCCTGGTAAATCCGGAGATTACCGAGTGGGAAGGCTACAAGATCGGACGTGAGGGTTGTATGTCGGTGCCGGATTACACGGGTAATGTGATGCGTGCAGAAAGAATAAAGCTCGAAGCCTGTGATGAATACGGTAATAAAAAAGAATTTGAATGTGAAGGTTATGAAGCCCGTGCTGTACAACATGAAATTGATCATCTGGATGGACTGTTGTTTTTGGATCGTCTGGTAAGTCGCAAGAAGGATTTGTTTCGACGTAAGGTTTATAAATAAAAGAAATATAGAAGTTGCAAAGCCTGAACGTGAACTTTTCAAATATTCCGGATTGTTAACATGTTATCTATTTCAAATACTTATTGATGATTACATTAATTATATTTTTTTTGATTCTGTGGTTCCTGTTCCACAAACTTCGTCTTGTGTGCGAATCAGCCAATGAAGCAGACTGGGGTGGTAAATGGTTAAATCGACTGGATGGTTTTAATCGTTTGCTTTGTTATAAATACCACCGACTTGAACTGGAGCCGATTTATTTACCGAAAACCGGCGGTGCAATTATTGCCTGTAATCATATTTCAGGGCTTGATCCTTTATTGGTTGGTGCCGCGGTAAAACGGCCTTTGCGTTTTATGGTGGCACGTGAGGAATATAACCGTTTTGGTTTACGCTGGTTTTTCCGTGCAACCAAATGTATTCCGGTCGATCGTAATTCGCGTCCCGAAATTGCGTTTCGTGAGGCACTCAGCCACCTGAAGGCAGGCGAGGTGATTGTAGTCTTTCCACATGGCAAGCTCCATTTACCCTCTGACCCGCCAAGAAAACTTAAGGCCGGTGCCGTCAGGCTTTCCAATCTTACCGGGTCACCTGTTTTCCCACTTCACATTTCCGGTATTGCCGGTATGGGGCATGTGTTACCGGCTGTCTACAAGCGCAGTCATGCCCGTATCCGGAGTTTTTCACCCATGGTTTGTGAAGGCACCGATGTCGATGAATGCCTTGAAAAACTGGCTGAAATCATCAATCGCTAGATATTTGATCAAATAAACATTTGAATCACACCGATCTGCCCCTATCTTATGGGTAATATAGAAAAATTCCTTCAAGGGGAAACAATGTTATGAGAATGGATAGATTGACCAGCAAATTTCAGGTGGCCATTGCTGACGCCCAGAGTTTGGCAGTTGGACGTGATCACCAGTTCATTGAACCAATTCATCTGATGACTGCCCTGCTCGATCAGGAAGGTGGATCGACGCGTCAGTTGTTGGTGAAATCCGATGTAAATGTTACCGGCCTGCGCTCCCAGTTAGGCGATGCCCTTGATCACCTGCCATCGGTGAGTGGCATGAGTGGTGATGTGCATCTTTCAAATGATATGGGCCGGTTATTGAATATGACCGACAAACTGGCACAGCAACGCAAGGATCAATATATCTCCAGTGAATTATTTGTGTTGGCGGCCGTTGAGGATAAAGGCCAGGTTGGTGATTTGTTACGCAAGAATGGTGCGAGCAAAAGCCTGCTGGAAAAAGCAATTGAAGACATGCGCGGTGGTCAGCGTGTAGAAGATCCAAATGCCGAGGATATGCGTCAGGCACTCGATAAATACACGATTGATCTAACTGAGCGTGCCGAGCAGGGCAAACTTGATCCGGTGATTGGGCGTGATGATGAAATTCGTCGCACCATTCAGGTGTTACAACGCCGCACAAAAAATAACCCGGTATTGATCGGTGAGCCCGGCGTGGGTAAAACGGCCATTGTTGAAGGACTGGCGCAACGCATTATTAATGGTGAAGTACCGGAAGGCCTGAAGCACAAACGTTTGTTGTCACTCGATCTGGGTGCATTGATTGCCGGCGCCAAGTTCCGTGGTGAGTTCGAGGAAAGATTAAAAGCAGTATTGAGTGATTTGTCCAAACAGGAAGGCCAGATCATTTTGTTCATTGATGAATTACATACCATGGTCGGCGCGGGCAAGGCTGAAGGCGCGATGGATGCAGGTAATATGCTGAAGCCGGCGCTGGCGCGTGGTGAATTGCATTGTGTTGGTGCGACTACATTAAATGAATACCGTCAGTTTATTGAAAAAGACGCCGCGCTTGAGCGTCGCTTCCAGAAGGTATTGGTCAATGAGCCATCGGTTGAAGATACTATTGCTATCTTGCGTGGACTGAAAGAAAAATACGAGGTTCATCATGGTGTTGATATAACCGATCCGGCGATTGTCGCTGCCGCCACGTTGTCACATCGTTATGTTACGGATCGTAATTTACCAGACAAGGCGATTGATCTGATTGATGAATCTGCCAGTCGTCTACGTATTGAAATTGATTCCAAACCGGAAGACATGGATAAACTTGATCGGCGCCTTATTCAGTTAAAAATTGAACGTGAAGCATTAAAGAAAGAATCAGATGATGCATCCAGAAAACGTCTGGCAGATTTGGATAATGAAATCAGCAGGCATGAAAAGGATTTCTCTGACATGGATGAAATCTGGAAGGCGGAAAAGGCTTCATTACAAGGAACACAGCATATCAAGGAAGCACTGGAACGTGCACGCCTCGATATGGAAACAGCCCGTCGTGCCGGTGATCTGGCACGTATGTCTGAATTGCAATATGGCAAAATTCCGGAACTGGTAAAAGAACTGGATATGGCTGCGCAAGCTGAAATGCATGAAAAGAAATTATTACGTAACAAGGTGACAGAAGAGGAAATCGCGGAAGTGGTTTCCAAATCAACTGGTATCCCGGTTTCCAAAATGCTGGAAGGGGAACGCGATAAGTTATTGCGTATGGAAGATGCATTACATAAACGCGTTGTTGGGCAGGATGAAGCAGTCAAGGCAGTAAGTGATGCGATTCGTCGTTCGCGTGCAGGCTTGTCTGATCCGGGGCGCCCGAATGGTTCCTTCCTGTTCCTTGGTCCAACCGGTGTTGGTAAAACCGAATTATGCAAGGCACTGGCATCATTTTTGTTTGATACTGAAGATGCCATGGTGCGCATTGATATGTCCGAGTTTATGGAAAAACATTCTGTTGCGCGTTTGATTGGTGCGCCGCCCGGTTATGTCGGTTATGAAGAGGGTGGTTATTTAACCGAGATAGTGCGTCGTAAACCTTATTCTGTGATCCTGCTGGATGAAGTTGAAAAGGCGCATGCCGATGTGTTCAATATCTTATTGCAAGTGCTCGATGATGGTCGCTTAACCGATGGTCAGGGGCGTACGGTTGATTTTCGTAATACCGTGATTGTGATGACATCTAATCTGGGTTCAGACATGATCCAGACTATGGCCGGCGGTGAATATGAACAAATGAAAAATGCAGTGATGGATGTGGTTGGTCAACACTTCCGTCCGGAGTTCATTAACCGTGTTGATGAATCCGTTGTATTCCATCCGTTGGGTAAGGAACAGATTCGTGTTATTGCCGACATTCAGATAGATTACCTGCGGGCGCGTTTGAAAGAGCGTGATATGGGACTTGAGCTGACTGATGCAGCACTGGATAAAATCAGTGATGCCGGTTTTGATCCGGTTTATGGCGCACGTCCATTAAAACGCTCTATTCAGCAATTGATTGAAAATCCGCTGGCACATGAAATTCTGTCTGGCACCTTTGAATCAGGTCAAACCATCCGTGTTGATGTGGATGGTGAAAACATTGTATTCAAAAAAGGTGATAAAAACGCCGCCGCCGCGTAAAATACGAGGGGTCAGTCAATCTGACCCCTTAATTATAATTTAATCAGGCGGTAGTAAAAATGTCTTCAAAAAATTCCAGATGGTTTTTTTATCTCATCATGATCGGTATTGTCGGCGTCTTGTCAGTACTGACCATGAAGTTGTTGAACGAAGGATCACATTCGGCAGATACTGATACCCGACATGCGGCTATTCTGAAACCACCCAAGTCACTGTCACCCTTCATGCTAACAGATCAAAGTGGTAATGCATTTACCAAAGCGAATCTGGAAGGCAAGTGGACTTATTTGTTTTCCGGTTTTACCAATTGTCCTGATATATGTCCGCCAACCATGACCGCATTCAAGTTTGCATCACAGGAACTGGAGCAGTTGGGGATTACGGGAACACAGTTCCTGTTATTGACGGTTGATCCGGAGCGCGATACATCGGAAGTACTGAATGAATTTTTATCACATTTTGATTCCCGATTTGTTGGTCTGACCGGTTCGATAGAGGCAATCAATGATCTGATGCGTCAATTGGGCTTGTTTCATATGCATGATCATGAAAACCATCAGGTTAAACATGCCGGTAGCGTTTTACTGATATCACCCAAGGCTGAAATTTATGCGGTATTAACTGCGCCCATTGAAGTTAAGCATCTGGTGCAGACGTTGGTGAAAATCAATTCTGCCAAATGATAAAGAACAAGAGTCTTGTGCTGCATCCGCTGGATTGTAACGAACAGCCGGATGCGGCTGCATTGATTACAGCGCTGCTGGAATTAAAATTCATTGAATCATCGATTGATGAAACCAGCCAACGTTATCTGGTCGGTGATGACTTTCTGCAATTGATTATTTTTCTGGGTTGCTCGCCCAGTGTCGAGTTGGCACCAGCACAGGAAGGACAACTATTTTGTCATGTGCGTTTTTTACAGCCGGAAAACAGGCCGCGGTTAATTACGTCAAACAATACCAGTCACCCACGTTGTCCTGTTTGTCGTACGGAAACGGGTAAGACAACAGAAACCCTTGAACAATGGCAACAAGATAATCGCGTTCTATGGATATGTACCGATTGTGACTTTAGCGGAAAGACAGAAGAGCTGAACTGGCGTCATTCAGCCGGTGTTGCCAGCTTTTTTATTGAAGTAAATAATATTTTTCCAAATGAAGCCGTCCCATCGGATCAGTTGATGTCGGTTTTGCAGAAAACCACCAACAGTGAATGGCGTTATTTTTATTTTAATGATTAATAATGCGGCGGTGGTGATTCTTCAGCTTCATCCTTGATGTTGGAAGTCTGCGTTGATTGCACCCTTTTTTGCAGTTCATTAACCTGTTCCAGCAGGTTATCAATCTGACTTTGTTGACGTGTAACGATATCATTTAACTGGTGGATCGTGTCTTCCTGAAAGGAGAGGCGAGTTTCCAGTTCGATTACGCGGTTTTCCATAGTAATTATTCTCTTTTAGCTATGGCTCAGGAGCCGGATTTCATTATTATATCCGCATTGGGATCAGGACGGGATATCCATGATAAATACATTTGAAACACGCAATGAACTGGAACAGCGTATTCAGACCATGCAATCGGGAGAATATCGCCTGAGGAATTTATGCGTTGTTTGTTGACGGAACAGGTGTTTATGCCTGTGAAGGATGCAGTTACCGATGATGGTGTTAAGAGTGGAAATCTGGCTCAACCCTTGGTGCTCGAATCTGAAGAAGGAATGCGCGTTATGATTCTGTTCAGTAGTCTGGATCGGGCGTGGGATTTTGTCAGCCAGTTACCGGGCTAGATAAAGGCGGTATCTTGATGGAATTCCACGAAGTATTGGCTAAAATGGCGCCAAACTGTGGTATTTCCATTAATCCTGATCTGGAAAATGGCATTGATTTCGACCCGGACATGATTCAGCAACTCATCAATGAACAGGCTAAAAAAGAACTGTTCAATATCAAGATTGCCCCTTCTACCAACGAATAACCATCCAATTGACCGATTACCCGATTTTCTGATTTATTTCCCTTTAAATCGTAAAGGGAATCAACTACCGGTTTGACGCCTAATCCCCCGTATTTGAAAGAAATTCTGTAGATTCTTTTTAAACGACCGACTTATTCTATATAGAGCGTTAGGTTCAAATTAAAAGGAACGGTATCGGGGTCATGGGAGAGAAGCGACATAATAAAACTGTGCAGGAAGCATGGGCCAATTCATGTCTGACCGGCAGTAATGCGGTATATCTTGAAGGACTCTACGAAGACTATTTACAGGATCCGGCATCGGTAGATGAAAAATGGAAAACCTGGTTTGATGATCTGCCACGCGTAAACGGTTACAGTGTTGATATACCCCATTCAGGCATTCGTGAATCATTTCGTCAGTTATCCCGACAGAAAAAAACACATGCCCCATGCCCACTTTCCGGTGAAGACAAACAAATTCGTGTATTGCAGTTAATCAATGCCTACCGTTTTCGTGGGCATCAACGAGCCAGTTTTGATCCCTTGGGACGCCGTGAGTTACTAGATGTACCTGATATGACCCTTGAGCATCATGGCCTGAGTAATGCCGATCTGGATACAGTATTTGGTTCCGGATCGTTGGCAGGTATTGATCGCGCACCATTAAAAGAAATCCTGAATATTTTGTCGCGTACCTATTGCGGTAATGTGGGTGCAGAATATATGCACATTATTGATACCGAAGAAAAACGCTGGCTGCAGGAGCAACTGGAAAAGAATTGTGGACTACCGGAATACTCTGTTGATGAAAAGAAAAGATTACTTAATCGTGTTACCGCAGCAGAAGGATTGGAAAAATATTTACATACGCGTTATGTAGGGCAAAAACGGTTTTCACTGGAAGGGGCAGAAAGTTTGATCCCAATGCTGGATGAAATCATTATGCGTTCCGGCACATGCGGAGTGAAAGAAGTGGTTCTTGGCATGGCGCATCGTGGTCGTTTAAATGTACTGGTCAACATCATGGGCAAGATTCCCTCTGAACTTTTTCTTGAATTTGAAGGCAAGAATAACAACAAAGGCAGTGGTTCCGGTGATGTTAAATATCACATGGGTTTCTCTTCCAACATACAAACATCAACGGGTCGAGTGCATCTTGCGCTGGCTTTTAACCCGTCACATCTGGAAATTGTCGGACCGGTTGTTGAAGGATCGGCGCGGGCCAGACAGGAACGTTCTGGTGATAAAAATGGTGATCGGGTTGTGCCAGTATTGATTCATGGTGATGCTGCCTTTGCTGGACAGGGTGTGGTAATGGAAACCCTGAATATGTCTCAGTCACGTGGTTATTCAACCAAGGGCACAGTGCGTATTGTCATTAATAACCAGATTGGATTTACCACCAGTAACCAACAGGATGCGCGTTCTACCTTGTATTGTACCGATGTTGCCAAGATGGTGAACGCACCAATTTTGCATGTGAATGGTGATGATCCGGAAGCCGTGTTATTTGCCACCCGTATTGCATTCGACTATCGAATGAAATTTAAAAAAGATGTCGTGATAGACATGGTGTGTTATCGCCGTCATGGTCACAGCGAGGCAGATGAACCACTTGCGACACAACCCATGATGTACAAGACAATCAAGGCCAAGCCCACCGTGCTGGATATTTATCGTGGCCGGCTGGAGCAGGAAAGTGTTATTACAAGCAGTGATACGGATCAATATATGGACGATTATCGTGCCAGTCTGGATGCCGGCCAATGTGTTGTTCCCGAATTGATTTCCAATAAAGAAGCAAATTACCCCTATGACGGTGTCTGGTATCCGTATTTAACTGGCGAAAAAAATACCGCTGCCCATACGGGTATTTCACTGGAATTTATTCGCGAGGTTTCTGAACAATTACATCAGTTACCGGAAGGTTTCGAGTTACATAGTAGTGTGGCAAAAATCATGAACAACCGTTACAAAATGGCATCGGGTGCATTGCCGGTTGATTGGGGTTATGCCGAAACGCTGGCTTATGCGAGTCTCATTTGTCAGGGGCATAATGTGCGTTTATCCGGACAGGATTGTGGGCGCGGAACATTTTTTCATCGTCATGCAGTATTGTATAACCAGCAGGATGGTGAATCCTATATTCCGTTAAGACATTTACCTGATGCCAAGGGTAACTTCCTTGTCATTAATTCATTATTATCAGAAGAAGCGGTATTGGCCTTTGAATATGGTTATGCGACAACCGATCCGGGCACACTGGTTATCTGGGAAGCACAGTTTGGTGATTTTGCCAATAATGCACAGGTAGTCATTGACCAATTCATCAGTGCCGGTGAACAAAAATGGAATCGTTTATGTAACCTGGCCATGTTTTTGCCACATGGTTATGAAGGTCAGGGGCCAGAGCATTCATCGGCCAGGCTTGAACGTTATTTGCAATTATGTGCAGAACATAATATTCGTGTTTGCGTACCAACCACCCCGGCACAAATTTTTCATTTGATTCGTCGACAAATGCTGGCAACCAAAAAGAAACCGTTAATTGCTTTTACACCTAAAAGTTTATTGCGTCATCGTAATGCGGTTAATTCCCTGGAGGATTTGTCGGAAGGCAGATTCCAGACAGTGATCCCTGAAAGTGATAGCTCAATTAAAGACAAAAAAGTAAAACGCATCATTATGTGTAGTGGCAAGGTTTATTATGATTTGCTGGATAGGCGTACAAAAGAAGAACATAATGAAACTGTTATTGTCAGAATAGAACAGCTTTACCCGTTTCCAAAAAAGAAACTGGAAGCAGAAATTACTCGTTATAAAAATGCAAAAGACTTTATCTGGTGTCAGGAAGAACCCATTAATCAGGGTGCCTGGTATATGAGCCAGCATCATATACGTACCGTGCTGGGTGATCGTGGCTACCTTGTCTATGCAGGTCGATCGGCCTCTGCCGCACCTGCCGTAGGCTCACACGTATTACACGTAAAACAATTGCAGGATTTGCTGGATGTGGCATTTGGTACAGAAAAATAAATTTAGTGCTATATAAATAGATAAGAAAAAACAAAAGGACGAGTAATGACCATTGAAATAAAAGTTCCCGGTTTTCCAGAGTCAGTTGCTGATGGCACCATTGGTGTCTGGCACAAAAAACCAGGTGATGCCGTCAAGCGTGATGATGTGCTGGTGGAAATAGAAACGGACAAGGTTGTCTTTGAAGTCCCTGCGCCAAAAGATGGTGTCTTATCTGATATCGTTGAATATGAAGGGGCAACTGTGTTGGCACAGCAGGTGATTGCTCATCTGGATGTGGGTGCAGTAGCGACACAGGCACCTGAAAAGGAAGCGGTCATCGAGACAGTACATGAAGCATCAACAAGTGAAGACAGTATTGTTTCACCGGCTGCGCGCCGACTCATGGCCGAAAATAATTTATCCATAAAACAAATTAAAGGCACCGGTAAGGAAGGTCGTATCCTGAAGGAAGACATACAGACCTATCTGGAACAGGGTAAAACCAAACCTGAACAAGCCGAACCAGCAAAAAAATTTGCTGCAGCACCAACAACACCGGCACCGATTCAGGATATAGGTGGCGATCGCCCGCAGAAACGCGTTCCTATGACACGTTTGCGTAAACGTGTTGCCGAGCGTTTACTGGAAGCACAACAAACAGCAGCTATCCTGACGACATTTAATGAAGTGAATATGCAGCCGGTGATGGATATGCGGGCTAAATATCAGGATCGATTTGTAGAACAATATGGTGTGAAACTGGGTTTTATGTCGTTCTTTGTCAAGGCGGCGGTGGAGGCGTTAAAACAATTTCCGGAGGTCAATGCCTCGATAGAAGGTGATGATATTATTTATCATGGTTTTTATGACACAGGTATTGCCGTTGGTTCGCCACGTGGTTTGGTAGTACCGGTGTTACGCGAT
>Ga0224506_10003435_pt1 | contig 10467 bp, 11 predicted proteins | sample SF_Jan12_sed_USG_2_FD_169108 | JGI IMG/M metagenome (GOLD analysis project Ga0224506, IMG submission 169108) | Sediment microbial communities from San Francisco Bay, California, United States - SF_Jan12_sed_USGS_8_1 | ecosystem: Environmental > Aquatic > Marine > Sediment | place: USA...
CTCTATTTAGGATAACATATAATGCAGTAGCGGGAGGGCGAAATAAGAAAAATGTTTTATTTCCGTCTACTCAAGCGTACGGCATCTATATTCCAGTAAACAAGCTTGAGCTGTTAGCTCCATACATCGGATTAACAATATTGTTAGCTGTAGCTGTTGTAGCAGTAGGCTACGTTAAGAGAAGAAAGAGAAATACAGAGAATATCTCTTAAACAAACAATTAAAGAACCAGTTAAATGCATGTATGCCAACTGTTTACTTTGATACATTCTGTCAGCTCTAGCTTAGATCGCATTAGATGAGCTATGCATGATTCTAATGTCTACTCAATTATTTAATGGATAAGTAATTCAAATAGCCTTAGTTTGATTCAATAGAAGAACTTTCCCAAAATCTTAAATTCTTATTGACACATTAATTGTATGGTGGAAGGAGAAAGGAGAAAAACAATATGATAAACAATATCGTTAGAAGCCAATTCGTGGATTCTTTGTTTTCCCTCTTCCTGCGCCCTGATGTGGGGATGAGGGGGGCGAATAAGTGTATAGTAAGCTGAAAGGGAGGCGAGAAAGAGAGTTGAGAAAGAAATTCTCTGTCATTTTGGTTGTAATGCTAACGTTGCTTTTGACGGCTGTTTCAACGTTAGTGTTTAACTTTTGCTTGGTGAAGGCAACGCCTGGAACTGTTATTTATATCATGGCTGATGGGAGTGTTGACCCTTCAACAGCACCTATCTCGAGTGCTGACAATGTCACCTACACATTCACCAACGATATTACATACCCAACTTATGAGCGGGTTGTAGTGGAGAGAAGCAACATAATAGTAGATGGAAACGGATTTACACTTCAGGGCTCTGGATACTATGGACGCGGGTTTAGCTTAACAAGCATAAGCAATGTGATAATTAAAAATACTAACATTGAGTATTTCAACTATGGCATCTGGCTCAACTCATCGTCTTTTAACACTGTTTCTGGAAACACCATAACAAACAACTACTATGGTGTCTTCCTCATTGAATCTTCAAACAACAATGATGTTTCTGGAAACACCATAACAGACGCTTGGGGAGGAGGAGGGGGCGTCTGCCTCTACTGGTCGTCTTCTAGCAACATTGTTTTTGGAAACACCATAACAAACAACGGCTACGGCGTCGAGGTCTACAAGTCTTGTAACAATAACACTGTTTCTGGAAACACCATAACAAACAACAACGAGGGCGTCTGGCTCGACACGTCTTGTAACAATAACACTGTTTCTGGAAACACCATAACAAACAGCTACGATGCTGGCGTCGCGGTCTTGGATTCGTGTTCTAACAACACTGTTTCTGGAAACACCATAACAAACTGCGATGGTGTTGGCGTCGGACTCAGAAACGCGTCTTTTAACATTGTTTCTGGAAACACCATAACAAACAACGACCAAGTTGGCGTCGGGTTAATATACTCGTCTTTTAACAACATTGTTTCTGGAAACAACATAACAAACAACCGTGAGGGCGTCTGGTTCGACACATCTTCTAACAACGAATTTTACCATAACAACTTCATAGACAACACCCAGCAGGTTAATATCACGACATCCGACTGTGCTAACGTTTTGGATGATGGGTATCCTTCTGGTGGAAACTACTGGAGCGACCATATAGACGTAGACCAGCATAGCGGTCCATATCAAAATGAAACTGGAAGCGACTGGATATGCGACTATCCATACGTCATCAACGAAAACAATACAGATAATTATCCCCTTATGGGTACATGGCCACCATATGAATATGATGTTACAATAGAAGCCCATTGCAACACCGAAGGCATAGATGTAAGCGTAACCATCCTTAGATTGTCTGAGAATTGGATTTTGCTGGCAGCTGATCCAGACGAGGGAAATGGAACTAGCCTCAGAGCTATATATGGTCAGCTGTATTCTGGCATCATATATTTCAAAGTGGAGCATTACAGAAGCTGGGCAAATATCAGTGATATTGGCACGTTGATTTTTATGGATGCAGATCAAAATTCCAGTACGGGATTGCCGGACGGCGCCCCCGGCCAGAATACTAGCATAGGAGCAGACTACCTAATCGTTGTAGGCTGGAGCGGAACTGTAATGGTGAGGTGGAATTCAACTGTCGGACAGTGGACTAATCCAATTCCATTGGCTTATCTGGATGCGCCCAACGGCACTATAGTTTTTGTGGTAGGTGTGTATCTCGCTGATGTTGAAACCACTGGAGTTCTTGACTGCGCAGTCGCTGAACCAATGTCAGACTGGGATTGGATGCCAGACACCGGACACTTCACTTTCACTCTAGATGGTTCGCCTACACCCTACACAACACCTCACACCTTCACAGGCTTAAAAGGCACCCACACATTCACAGTTCCAAACACAGACCCAAACGGCCACACATTCAAACGATGGAGCACAGGCGAAACAAACACAACCATAACAGTCACCACTGGCGGAACATACACCGCCTACTATGGAATAAGTGATGTTGCTGTTACAAATGTGACGTTTTCTAAAACTGTTGTTGGTCAAGGATGCTGTATGAATATTACTGTTACCGTGGAAAATCAAGGCAACTTCACAGAATGGTTCGGCGTCGTCGCCCCCTACTTTGACGGCGTAGTCATCCCCACATCTGCACAATGGGAAACCTTCTGGAGCATGGGAGACGTCAACCTAGACGGCTACATTAACCAAATAGACGAAGATATTATAATGGATAACCTGTTTTGGACAGGTCCTCCTGGCGGGAACCCAGCCGACATAAACAGCGACGGCTCGGTGGATGTTGCGGATTTATGGATTTGTGCCGTAAACCAAGGCTTAGACATCTGGACGCACTTCGGACTACCACTACCCCTCATCGGAACACAAAGAGGCGTTAAGCTATGCGTATGCGTGCGTACCACCTTAACCTTCACGTGGAACGCAACAGGCTTTTCATGCGGCAACTACACCATAACCGCCTACGCCAACACAGTCCCAGGCGAAACTGAAACAACAGACAACACCTACACAGACGGCTTGGTTTTAGTCACTGTTGTAGGCGACGTGAACGGCGATGGTAAGGTGGGTGCACCCGACATTATTAAGGTAGGAGACGCTTTGTTCAGCATTCCTGGAGACTCCAACTACAATCCTAATGCGGACTTGAATGGCGACGGCAAAGTAGGCGCACCAGACATAATCTTAATAGGCGACCACCTATTCGAAAGCTGGCCATAGGCTACTGCCACTCCTCTATCCCTCTTTTCTACAAACATCACGCCCACCCAGTTATAGGCGAAACAGAAACCTCAGACAACATCTTCTTCGATGATATCGTTGAGGCTATTGAAATTGCCATGCCAGTAGGTAGCATCTCCCTTCCAGTAAACAAACTTGAGTTGTTAGCTCCATACATTGCATTAACCATACTTTTAGCTGTAGCCGCTGTAACAGTTGTCTACGTTAAGAAAAGAAAGAGACATACAGAGATTCGCTCTTAAACAAACAATCAAAGAACCAGTTAAATGAGTGTAGAGTTAGCTATGCTTGTTATGTTCCTTTGTATTGCTTAGCCACTATCAATGATGCTGTTTGAAAGACATCAGGTAATACTCTAAGTTTTTCTGTCAAGAACTTATCCAATTGTGATAGATCCTCAACTCTAACCTTCACAAGAGCATCGTATTCTCCATACAGAAGATCTACCTCTGTAACTTCTTTCAAAGTTACAACCTTCTTCAATACCTCCTTCTCTGCACCTGCCTTCATTGTAACAGTAACATAGGCAACTACAACCATCTTGTCACCCTTCCTAATCAATGTCTATTCTAAGAGAACTTAACATTTTGTATGAACCATTAGAAGTAACTAAATGTGAGACATGCAAAAAGTTATAGCAAAACCAAAAGAATAGCATAATCATGTAAGCATGCAACTCTGTAACCAAGTAGAAGTTATGCATGCATGCTAGGACTTAACAATTACCTCATTTTGGTTAGATTGTAGTGGCAATTTGGACATTCATAGAATGACCTTCTATGACCTTTATGCCTCTTTTCCCTCATTTCTGATTCACATCTAGGGCACTTCATTTTCGCATTTCCTCTCGCAAAATTTCGTTAAGCTCTTCGTCTAGTTTCTCCTTCTATTTAAGTTCTCTTTCTGCATGCATTTCAGTCATCATGACTGGAACTCTATATGGGATCTTACTGGCGTTTCTAATCTCGTCTAATCTGATATTAAAATTCAAGAAATGACCGATGTTACTGGTTTATGCGCGCGCTCTAAGGTCAATGAGCAAGCAAGCTCCCGATCTTCTTCTCAAGGGCTAACTGATCTTTAGTCATGTTTTTGCCGCCTGTTTATTCAACTGGATTGACATCCGTATTTCCGCAAAAAAGAAAAGACACAAAAGAAATTAAGTGTCTTTCATGAGTGCTAACTTGCTGGCTCATGGTTCTCCCTGTTAACTATCGGCTCTTTTGACGCGTTTTGGATCCTGGTCATCCACTTATTCTGGCCTTCGATTGTTATTCCGCACTTCTCCGCTGGATATCGTACGCAAATCCAGCAAAGATAGAAAACAAAAGAAACACATCGCTGACGTAGCCAAGAACAGTTAGAATAGGTAAAAAGTCTGTCGTGTTTGCATCAAGGAACAAAACTAAGGGCCACCCGGTGATTGCGATTACAACGGCAAACCAAAATATTAACACAAAAGCGATTATAGACCACGGCCACAACTTTGCAAGGGAGCCCCGTATGCTAACAGGGAGATGTGCACGCCACCACGTTAACGGCTTATTTATTCTGGTTGCGACAACACTAGCCAAGACTCCAAGGAATAATGGTGGAGAGCCGCCTCCAACCAGAAAAAGTGTGACTGAGAGAAGAAGCAGGATTCAGGCGCCGTACTTCCTCTGAACGAACGCAACCGACCATATTGTAACTAAGAGGCCAACGATCATTGCAAGGATACCCGTTACAAAAAAGTTGGGAATAATTGTGAAGGCAGGTTCAGTTGCACCTGGCCATAACTTTTGCGCTGGACCAATAGCATCTATAATCATACCGCTTGGCGTAGCATTACCTTGAAGCATTTCAAAGAATCCATGTTCAAAACCAGCCAGTCCCACAATAACGCCGACTGTTGAGGCTATTACTCTTGTCGCGCTGTTCAACGGCTTCTGCCGCTGAGAGGGAGCTGAAATTCGTTCCAAGGTCATATTTACCAACGCCTCTTTGACTCTCTGCTAATCAATTTGCGCGTCTGTGGTCGCGCACATTCAAGACTTCTTTGGTCAAGTCATTTAAGACTTGCTGCGCGCGCAAATGAACGGAAAGTGAACAAAAAACATGGTTAGCGGAATATTTAACTTCTATTAGGGGTTGTTAAGGGATAGGCGTAGGACTTTAAAAGGAGGGAACAGTAATAGAGGAATATTCTTTCGACACCAGAAAAGCGATTATTTGTTTTCAGTATGTAGAGCGAATTAAGTCTGAATTGATAATCGCAGTCAAGCTTTTGGAGAAACTTAATGAATTCAAGGATGATGAGCTTGCTGGCGCCGAGAAAATGATGTTATCATTTTTAGACGCTTTGGCGGGGGAGATTACTATCGCTCACGGTGTCCTAGGGCTGCGAAATTTTGAGGAGGCGAGAAAAAAAATACTTGATGCTACGGGAAAAATATGGTCACAGGATTATCTAGGGGCGACGAATAACATTTCGAAGGCAATATCCTCCATAACCACCAGCGGTAGCAGGGCAATGCAGATGTTAAAGGAGAAAAATCTCCTCTAAGCAAACACCTTTTTAACCTTGAACCATGCGCCGCACCGAGTGCATCGGTAAGCCCCTAGAACTTTGTTAAGCCTCAGATGATCGCATTTCTAATGCTTTCTTGACAGATTGAACAAGTATTCTTGTGCGTACCCTGCGTATTTCCCAAAATATTCCCTTCCAAACGAGCTGATTGTCTCATATTCCCGTGGCGTAATCGAGCTTTTACTAGAAACTCTTTCGATAAATGAACGTTCGAAATAGCTTGGATAGAATTCTAGAACCGCACGCTTTATCCAAATGTCCACAGGAAAAGCTTCTAACTTGTCTATGGCGAAAAGAAGAACGCAGTCAGCGACCTTTTGTCCCACACCCGGCAGTGACAACAATTTCTGCCTAGCCTTCTCATAATCCATCTTCCTCAAGTCTTCCAGATCGAATTCTCCGCGGTCCAGAATTTTTGAGGTTTCTAAAACTCGCTCAGCCCTAAACCCTAGCTTGCAACTTCTTATTTCTTCGAGACCGGCATGAGCTAGGTCGCTTGGCTTTGGAAACGTGTAGAAACCGTGACCGTTGAAAGTCATCTTCTCTCCAAATCGTTTGGAGAGGTTAAGAATCATGTTCTTGATAGCTGGGATGCTCTTGTAGGTTGCGCAGATGTATGAGATTAGGCACTCCCATGGTTCTTGCCGGCTTATTCTCAGTCCATGGCAACGTTGAATAGCCTTTCTTACGTGTTCATCTTTGTTTATTTGGGAAAGTATAGATGGTAAGTTGTCATCCAGCCTGAAGTAGTTCTCGATAAACTCTGCGGTCGTCTTTTCGGGAAAAGTTTGAAACATCAACTTGTCAGCGATTTGTCTTATCTTAACAACCTTGTCCTCAACAACGCCATACCACCAATCGCCCAATTTTTCCCATCGAAACAACTGACCGCATCTCAGAGTGTGCTCCAAACTGAAAGGGACTGTTGACCTATCCCGCTGAATCTCCATGGTGTTTCCACAGTATTGAGAATTGATTACATCTGCAGGAAAGGATTGTGCTTCTTTTCTTCGCCTATGGTGGTGACTGGGCCGTGACCAGGATATACTTTAAAGTGGTCTGGCAACGTTACCAGTTTAGTTTTAATCGAGTGTATGATCTCTTCAAAAGATGCGCCTGGAAAATCGGTCCTACCTATGGAGCCAGCGAAAAGAGTGTCCCCCGCGAAAACAACCTTGTCACCCAAAAGGGATATGCCGCCTCTGCTGTGTCCTGGCGTGTGAAGAACCACGAGCCTAATGCGTCCAACTTGAATGACGTTTCCATCCTGGAGTGTTCTGTCGGCTGGCGGCGATGTTACACGAAGCCCAAAAACCCTTGAAAGAGTTTTGGCAACGGTGGTCAGCATTATCGCATCATCTTCATGGATCAAGATGAGGGCACCAGTTGCCTTTTTTATGATTCCGTTACCAGCTGTGTGATCGGCGTGACCATGCGTGTTAACGATGTACTTGGCATGCAAACCATTTTGCTCAATAAACCTCAGAACCTCTTTAGCTTCTCTGTCTCTGTCAAATCCAGGATCGATGACTATGGCTTCCTTGGTTTCCTCGCAGCCTACAACATAGCAGTTCGTGAGATACATCCCAAACGTGAACATCTTTAGGATCATGGATATACCTCTTGCCAGACGAATGCAATAGTATCCTATCAAAAGAGTATACCACTGTTATAAAACTACTGGAATAATGTCTAGGCTATGCGCACGTGGTTCTTCAAATTATTTTACTCGGGGAGTTGGTCGGTGTGGATGCGTCCTTTTTCGACTAGGTAGCCGTGAAGGGCTTCTTTCCATTCTCTCATTTGTATGTCATATTTTGGGAGTTTTATGCTTTTTAGTGCTGAGAATCTTGGTCTTCTGGCTTTCGTTTTTAGTTGGTGTGTTCTTATTGGTTTTATGGCTGGGTCTAGGTCTGTGATTTTGAATATTTCTTTGGCGAATTGGAACCACGTACAGTAGCCTCGGTTTGCTGCGTGGTAAGTTCCGAATGGTAGCTTCAATTCCATTATCTTTTTTATTGTTGTGGCTGCGTCTTTTGTGTATGTTGGGCTCATCCACATGTCGTCAACGACGCGTATGGTTTCGTTTTTCTTGGCTTTCGTTATCATTGTTTCGACGAAGTTTCCTCCTTTGCCGCTTGCTCCTGCTACGCCGAATAGGCTTGCAAGCCTGATTATGTAGTGTTTTGGGTTTTGTTTTGTGTAGAGTTCTCCGGCTAGTTTTGAGATTCCGTAGGTGTTGATTGGGTTTGGGGTGTCATCTTCTTTGTAAGGCTCGTTTTTGGAGCCGTCGAAAACGTAGTCTGTACTTATGAATATGGTTGTGGCTCCAATTTCTTTGGATATTGTAGCTACGTTTCTGGTGCCTATGGCGTTTACGGAGAACGTTTTTAGGGGTTCTTCTTCGCACTGATCTGTTTTGTGGAATGCGGCTGTGTTTATGATGACATCGGGATGGTGTTTCTTCAAAATTAGGCAGCTGTTGTAGTCTGTGACTTCTATGTCTTGGTGCGTGAGGCCTATGACTTCGTGTTTATGTTTTAATGTTTTCATGAGGTCTGTGCCGAGTTGTCCTGTTGAACCTATGATGATTATTTTCATAGTAATACTCCGTTGATTTCGACTTCTTTGATGAGTGTGTGCATTTCTAGTAATTGCTTATACCATTTGACGGTTATCGTTCGCGGATCGTCTCCGGATACTCTCCCATCTTTAAGCGCGTCGAACACTTCTTTTGCTCCTTCTTTGGGTGTGTATTGCGGCTTAAAGTTCAGTGTTTCTTTGATTTTGTTGAAGCTTACTCTGTAGCTCCTTTTGTCGGGTGAGCCGTACCATTCGTAGTTGAACGGCAAGTTGATGGATTCTGCTATGAGTTTGGCTAGGTTGAAGATTTGGATGTTTTGTTCGTTGCTGCTTGCATTAAACACTTGGCCGTTGACGAGTTCTGGGTCTGCTTCCAAGACTTTTATGAAGGCGTTTGAGGTGTCTTTTACGTGTATGAATGGGCGCCATTGTTCTCCGTCTCTCATGATTGGTATTTTGCCGTTTTTGAAGAAGCCCAGGGTCATTCCGTTGATTGCTAGGTCGAATCTCATTCTCGGGGAGTATCCGTAGACTGTGGCTTGTCTGAGTGCTGTTACGGTGAAGGATTTGTCTGCTAGCGGTTGGATTTCCTTTTCTGCTAGCATGTTGGCTTTTGCGTAGGTTGTCAATGGGTTTAGGCTGGATTCCTCTGTTAGGATTTCTTCTTGGAATCCGTAGACGCTGCAGGTGCTGGCTAAAACGTACCTAGAGACTCTATATTTTTTGGAGAGTTTGGCTACTCTGATTCGTCCCATGTAGTTTATTTCAAGTGTTTTTTGCGGTTCTAGTTCGCCGCTGGGATCGTTTGAGAGGGATGCTAAGTCGAAGACGGCGTCTATGCCTTTTAGGATTTCTGGTTTGAACCATCTGATGTCGTCTTTGACTAGGCGTATTTTGTCTGTTATGTCTTTTATTGGGTCGGTTCCGAAGAAGAGTCTGTCTAGGCATGTTACGTCGTAGCCCTTTTCTAGGAGAATTCTGGAGAGAATAGAGCCTATGTAGCCTGCTCCGCCTGTCACTAATACTTTCATTGGTTGTTGCCTCTTACTTGTGTGGGGGGCGGAACCAGTCCCAGGGTTTGCCGACGCGGGGGTCGTCTTTTTTGCCGTTTATTTCTGTTGGGACTATTGTTGGGTCGTTCCATGGTCTGCGGGTTTCGTCTGGGTTTTGATAGTCGTAGAGTCTTGTGACGAAGTAGACTGTTAGGGATGGTTCGTTGCTGACGGTTCTTGTTCCGTGTAGATATTTGCCTGGTATTCTGACTATTGTGGGTTTTTCGCCGCTCGCTATAACCTCAGCCATTTTTCCTGTTTCTTCTTCGTAGGCGCAGATTTTCATGGCTCCTTTTAACACTAGGAAGTAGTCTGTTTGTCCTCGTGTGTGTTTGTGCCAGGCTCTGACTATGTTGGGGTAGCTGTAGCTGATGTTTGCTTGTGTTACCCATTCGTCTTCGAGAAGTTCTTTCCAGTTTTTTCTTAGGGCTTCGGCGAAGAAACCTCTTTCGTCTGGTAGTATGTTTAGTTCGTAGGTTTTTACTCCTTTGAGTGGATGTTCCTTCATATTTCTACCTCTGAGAAGTCGCCTATGTTGAGTCTTAGGGTTTTATGTTTGTGATTTTTTAGGATTTTTGCGTTTCTTCCTATGAGGCTTTCTTCTAGCCTTTCAACCCCTCTTATTAGAGCGTTTTCTAGTATTACACTATATTCAACCGAGCTGTCTATAACGCGGGCTTCGTTGCCTACGCTTGTGTACGGTCCTATGAACGAGTTTTCGATGAGGCAGTTTTTGCCGATTATGCATGGTCCTCTAACGGTGCTGTTGACTATTCTAGCGTTTTCTTGGACGGTGACTCTTCCTTCAACTTTGCTTTCTAATATTTCTCCTTTTGTTTCTCGTTTGATGTATTCGTCTAGGAGTTTGGCGTTGGCGACTAGTATGTCGTCTTTTTTGCCTGTGTCAAGCCACCATGTGTCCAGCTTTTCGGCTTTAACTTTGAAGCCTTGGTTTATCATTTCTTGTATGGCGTCTGTTATCTCGAGTTCTCCTCTCCA
>Ga0224506_10003436_pt1 | contig 10465 bp, 9 predicted proteins | sample SF_Jan12_sed_USG_2_FD_169108 | JGI IMG/M metagenome (GOLD analysis project Ga0224506, IMG submission 169108) | Sediment microbial communities from San Francisco Bay, California, United States - SF_Jan12_sed_USGS_8_1 | ecosystem: Environmental > Aquatic > Marine > Sediment | place: USA...
GTGCGTCATCGATTCCCAGCTCTTTAGCGACATGTGAAACCACATGCTGCTGATCGCCGCTTAACAGAATTACCTCTATGCCCAGTTGTTGTAGCTGTGTAACCGCCGTTTTGGCTTCATCTCGTAACCGGTCCAGAATAGTGATCACCGCTAACAAGCCGCTTTCATCGGCAACAAAAACGCTGCTGTTAATGTCTGATTCAAGGCCATGCTCTGCAATGGTTGCGGCAGATAACTCCGCCACATACGCCAGTTTACCAATTCGGATCAGGCGCTGCTGATAGCGTGCCTCTATGCCCTCGCCGGGCGTGGCCACCGTCGCATCGATCTTGAGTCTTTCACTGCTCAGGCTGCTTAATGCCCTGGCGATGGGGTGTTCGGAATCCTGCTCAATGCTGGCCACCAGCGCACATAACTCTGATTCACTCATGCTGGTTTGCATCATTTGCACATTGTCGGCCTGCAGCTGGCCGTAACTGAGCGTGCCTGTTTTATCAAAAACTATATGTGTTGTTGCTGCCAGCGTTTCCAGCGCATGACCACGCGTGGTGAGCAAACCGATTTCTGTTAAACGCCCGGTCGCGGCAGTCAACGCTGCCGGTGTTGCTAACGATAATGCACAGGGGCAAGTCACCACCAATACAGACAAGGTAATCTGGAAAGCGTGCTCTGCATCCTGGCCGCCCCAATAAAAGGCCACAGCAACGGCAATCAATAAAATGCCGGCCACAAACCAGCCCGCAATTTTATCAACGGCACGAGTCAGTGAGGGTTTTTCGCTGGTTGCGCGATCCAGCAAGCGAATCACTGATGAGAGAAAACTTTCCTCACCGAGCGAAGTCACACAGATCGTTAACGGACTTTCAATATTGAGTGTTCCACCGACCACTTCATCACCCTGTTTTCGGCTGCGGGGCAAGCTTTCACCGGTCAGTAAACTCTCATCAACGCTGCTGATGCCCGTCAGCACATGGCCATCAGCCGGAATTAGCTCCCCCGGCTTGACCAGTAGCTGATCGTTTTTCGCCAGTTCAGCGGTGGTAACCACTTCATGGCTACCATCAGCCTTAATCCGGGTAGCCGTTGCAGGTACCAGTTTGACCAGCTCTTCTGCAATGCGGCCGGCTTTATGTCGGGCAATCAGCTCAAGATAACGCCCGGCCAGCAGAAAGAAAACAAACATGGTCACCGAGTCATAATAAACCTCACCGATGCCGCTGATGGTCGACCAGAGACTGGCTGAAAAGGCAGCGCCCATTGCCAGTGATACCGGCACGTCCATGCCCAGCTGACGACGTTTTAAATCACGCCAGGCCGATTTGAAAAAAGGCTGCGCCGAATAAAGCATAACCGGCAGAGAAAAGCCAAGGCTGACCCAGCGCAAAAACTCGCGGATATCGGCATCCATTACAGTATATTCACCGGCATATAATGCGATCGCAACCATCATCACCTGCATCATGCCAAGGCCTGCAACCAATAAACGCCTGATTGCCGTTTGCTTTTCTTTTTTGTGTAACGACTCCTGGCGACTCGGATCAAAGGGATGCGCGTGGTAACCGATCGACTCGATAGCTCTTAAGACCTTACTGAGTTTAATCTCATCGCTATGCCATTTTAGTTGTGCGCGGTGTGTCGAATAGTTAACCCTGAACTCCACCACCCCGGGCAAGGCAGACACATATTTTTCATTCAGCCAGACACAGGCCGCGCAGACAATACCCTCGAGCATTAAAGCCGCTTCTCTGACATCGCCATCATCTTCACGCACAAATGATTTTTGTAACTGTGGTTTGTCATACAGATCCAGCTTCATCAGTTCTTCAGGTACCAGCTCACCTGCTGTCCGGCTATTATCTGTGCGGTGCTTGTAAAATGAAGTCAATTTATTTTCAACAATAGCCGTTGCCACCGCTTCACAACCGGGACAACACATCGGCTGATCTTTGTGCTCAATTTCAACCCGGTAATGCGTGCCCGCCGGCACCGGCAGGCCGCAATGAAAGCAGCTCTGTTGTTGATTATCAGACATTGTTATTTAGCTGCCTGATCTTTTACAAAACTGTCGCCACGAATTTCATGCACTTCACCGTCTTTAGTCATCATAATAACAACGTCCCAGTTACCCGGCCATTCAAACACTATGCTTTGCTGGTAGATACCGTCCAGCACTTCCTGCATGGTGAATGTTTTATCGTGATGAAAATTCGATGGCCGTAAAAACTTAAGGCTGATGTTCAGTCCAGAAATAATGTGGCCGTTTTTATCCCGTGCTTCAATCTGAAAAATCGCCGGTTTGTTCTGTTCTGGCGACACCAGCCAGCCCTGTTTGATTTTCCAGCCGCGTTGCTTTTGCCGCTCTAAGTTTTTCAGGTATTCATTATAAAGTGCTTCTTTTTCCTGATAGTCATGCGAGATAACGCCGGGAAACTGTGAGGTGTATTGGCCGCCATTTTGTTTAGGCAGCAGCCACTGCAGCATTTGCGGCGACATGCCCTTTGTCGACAGGCTTACCAGTGTCATATTCACGACCACGACTACAAAAAAGAAAGCAAAAAATAATGCCGGTATCCAGTGAAACCATTTTTTACGTTGTTCACTATCGAGTGCCTGCTCACGGTAATGCGAGATCATTCCCATCATATAAGGCACAACGGCGAAGATCGCCAGGTGGATAGCAAAAACATCACCGCCAGGCCAGAAAATGATTGCCAGCGTAATATAAACACCCAGCACTAAAGCCGCTGACAGGAAGCCTGACTTTGCGGCAGAAAAACGAATGAACTTATAAAATATGATAAACCCGGCTATGGCGGCGACGACTCCGATACCCAGCGATGTTAATAAATCCGGCATAACACTCTCTCTTGTTTAATAGATAAATGGCTAATATTTGGGTGTGTAAAATAACGCACTGTCTCTGATCGGATCAAAAACAATATTTTTTGGCACCAGTACAAACTCAAACGGTTGCTGGCCGTTAGAATGACTAATCGCCTCGTGTTTAATTCTTACCAATACAGTCAAGGTTTGCTCGGGTTTAAGTGTCAGCCTTTTAAGCCGCCCCAGATCAACTTCTGCCTGCTTTAAACCTTCAACCACCAAACCCAGATCAACACTGTTCTGGGTTTTGTTATTAACCTTCAGTTCGTAACTGTTCTGGAAGCGGCCATCTGATAACTGCACATACATCGGTTTGCGGATTTTACGTATCGACATATCCATCGGGTCCTGATGCGCCATGTTCCAGGCCAGCCAGAATGATCCGCCAAAAAATGCCAGGGCATACCCAATATTTTTGGGTTTGAAATACTTGGGCCGGATACCCATACTGACCTCGCGTTCCGAGGTGTACCTGATCAGCCCCTTTGGCCAGCCCAGATTCGACATGATTTGATTACAGGCATCAATGCACAAACCACAGGAAATGCATTCGTTCTGAATACCGTTTCTGATGTCGATACCGGTTGGACAAACCTGAACACAAAAGCCGCAGTCAACGCAGTCACCGATACGATTTTGCTGGCGCTGCTGGCGTGTTTTATTTTCTTTTGAGGGTTTTGCACGGCCGTTATCCGCTTCACCGCGTTTTTCATCATACGCTATGATCAGCGTATCGCGGTCAAACATGGCCGCCTGAAAGCGCGCATAAGGACAGACCGCTTTACACAGCTGCTCACGCGCAAAACCGGCCAGCATAAATGTAGAAGCCGTTAAAATAAGCGTGGTGATATAGGCCGCAGAATCCAGTTCGCCATGAAAAAAGCCTTTAAACATTTCAGGCGCATTACCCCAGTACAGCACAAAGGTAAAACCTGTCACAAACGCAACCAGCAAATATAAAAAGAACGTCAGCGAAAGCTTGGCTATCTTTTCAAGACCCCAGCCTTGTTTACTTAAACGTACCCGTGCAGGTCGCTCGCCCTGCACCAGACGCTCGATAAACATATACGTATCTAGCCAGAGCGTGTGGAAACAAAAATAACCACACCAGACCCGGCCCAATACACCGGTGATAAAAAACAGAAGATAGGCGGCAATAATTAAAAAGCCGGTCAGCCAGACCACGTCCTGCGGGTGCATAACCAGGCCAAAGATATAAAACAGGCGCGCATCAAGATCAAAAAGAACAGCCTGATCAGGCCCGCTGATACGGTCCCAGCGTAACCAGGGCAGCAAAAAATAGACGCTGTACGCCAGCAACAACATCGCGGTTTTGAAATTACGAAAAGAGCCTTTGACGGAACGCACAAAAACTTTAGAGGCCGGCTCTACACCAGTAAAAATTACTTTCTGTTCTGCCATTTTCACTTACGGGATAAGCACGCCTCGTTTACCAAATACAGATACATATTATAGACAAAAACGCCGGACATAAGCCCGGCGTTTTGCAGTCTTGATAAATAATCAATGACGATTATTTACCGCCACCTAGCTCATGTACAAAGACTGTCAGCAGTTTGATATCGTTAGCACTTAAACGCTCAGACCAGGCTGGCATTTTACGGCTGACACCGTCTGCGATAACGGTTTTAACAGCAGCTTTTTTAGCTTCTAATGAAGCCGCGCCCTGCACGTCCGCCACTGTCCAGATACTGTCTGTCAGATTGGCAGAACCAACCGCAACCATGCCTGTGGCTTTAGTCGTGTGACAGTAATAACAACCGCCTTGCTGACCATTAAAAATGCGTTTACCGCTTGCTACTTTCTTCTTGTCCATTGAATGGCCAGAAAGCGACAAAACATATTCGGTAACAGCATCTAACTGCTCTGCGTTAAAGCTGTTTTTAAAGTCAGGCATATAACCATGGCGACCCTGCTCGATGGTAGCCTGAATTTGCTCGACTTTACCGCCCCACAACCAGTCATCATCTGCCAGGTTCGGGAACAGTCCAACCACGCCCGTGCCACCCGTACCATGACAGGCTGCACAGTTATCACCGTATATGCCTTTCGCTAAAGAACGTGCAAAAGCCATTTTTTCAGGGTCTTCTAAGATTTCGTTAAAGCTGGCTTTTGAAACTTCGTCCATATAGGCTTTTTGTTTCAGTGCTTCTTTACCGCGCTGCATATCGGCCATCAACAGTGCACGGGTATTCCAGTGCGTTGTTACTTCTGTGGCTTCACCCGTCTCTTTGTTAACAACATTATAAGTAATGTCGTTAAAAGTACCGGTTGTATATGATTTGCCTACAGGCCATGCCGGATAAATAATCCAGTAAATAATGCATATAACGACCGTAAAGTAGAAAGACCATATCCACCAGCGTGGTACCGGATTGGTTAACTCTTCAATACCATCCCAGCTGTGGCCGGTAGATGGTGCACCACCTGATTTTTGATTCGAATTACTCATCTTTTTTCACCGTTGTCGAACTCTTCTGTTCGTCTTCGTCATCATCCAGAAAAGGCATATTTTTATATGATTCGAGGCGCTTACTGCGCTCTTTACCGGTATAAACAAAAACCAGCAGAATAACAAAACCAATAAAAAATATTAGCAGCGCAAGAATCTTGCTATTGCGCATGTCGCCTAACCAGTTAAAAATTTCACCTATCAAGTCATAACCCTTTCTGACTACCGCGTGCTACTTGCAGCAACGCGGCTTGATTAATTATCTGAACTGTACGAAATGACCTTCGTCATACTGGCTGAAATCAACCAGTGTACCCAGCATTTGCAGGTATGCGACCATCGCTTCCATTTCAGTAATGCGGTTGGCATCACCGTCATAGTTACCCGATTGCGCCTGCTTGATCAGATTTTCCTGTGCCTTCTGGATATCCAGCATCTCAGCCACTTCAGCACCAAACTCTTTCACGTTCGCTTCATATTCCGCTTTGCTTTCAGAGTAAGGTACGCCGACTTTCTTCAGTGCCCGTAGCCGGTCAGCAATATCAGCAAACGCCAGGTCGTTTTTCAATAACCAGGGGTAGTTCGGCATGATCGACTCAGGAACAACTGAACGAGGCGCCACTAAATGCTGAACCTGCCATTCGTTTGAGTACTTTTCACCAACACGAGCCAGATCAGGACCGGTACGTTTTGAGCCCCACTGGAACGGGTGATCGTATTTCGATTCCGCCGCCAGTGAATAATGACCATAACGCAGTGCTTCATCACGGAACGGACGAATCATTTGCGAATGACACAGGTAACAGCCTTCGCGCTGATATAGATCACGGCCACGTAACTCTAAAGGCGTGTAAGGGCGAACCCCTTCTACCTTCTCGATGGTGTCATTGATATGGAACAGAGGAACAATTTCAACCAGACCACCAATACTGATCACCACCATGGTGAACAACATCAGCAGGCCCAGATTTTTTTCAATTTTATCGTGCTTCATGAGTCAGTCTCCTAAGCAGCGGCTGCAGCAGCTTCAGCGGCTTCGCGCTTACCTTGCTTGGCAGTCATGTAAAGGTTATAAGCCATGATCGCCGCGCCTGTTACAAACAGGAAGCCGCCAATCGCACGAGTAATGTAAGGACCATGCAGGTAACTAACCGACTCAACAAAGGTATACGCCAGGTTACCGTAGCTATCAAAGGCACGCAGGATCAGACCCTGACCGATACCCGAGGTCCACATTGCAGTGATATACAGCACGATACCGATCGTCGCTAACCAGAAGTGAGTGAAGATCAGTTTTTCGCTGTACATCTTGGTATTATAAAGCTTGGGCACCATGTGGTAGAAAGAACCAAATGACACCATTGCAACCCAGCCCAAAGCACCTGAATGCACGTGACCGATGGTCCAGTCAGTGTAATGCGATAACGCATTAACTGATTTCAGTGCCATCATCGGGCCTTCAAACGTCGACATACCATAGAACGATAACGAAACGATCAAGAATCGCATGACCGGATCAGTACGCAGCTTGTCCCAGGCACCTGACATGGTCATGATGCCGTTGATCATGCCGCCCCAGGAAGGCATCAGCAGGATGATCGAGAAAGTGGCTGCCAGGGTAGACGTCCAGTCAGGTAAGGCTGTCCAGTGCAGGTGATGACCACCTACCCACATGTATAAGAACACTAATGCCCAGAAGTGGATAACCGACAGACGATACGAATAAACCGGACGTCCCGCCTGCTTAGGCACGAAGTAATACATCATGCCTAAAAACGCGGCTGTTAAGAAAAAGCCCACGGCGTTATGTCCGTACCACCACTGAGTCATTGCATCCTGTACACCTGAAAACAGGCTGTATGACTTCATGCCAAACATATCAACCGGCACAGCCAGGTTGTTGAACACATGCAAAATAGCGGTCGCCAGAATAAAGGCCATAAAGAACCAGTTAGCCACATAAATATGCGGCTGAGAGCGCTTGCGAAGTGTCATCACATAGACATACAGATAAACCAGCCATGTAGCCGTGATTAACAGATCGATAGGCCATTCAAATTCTGCGTACTCACGCGCCTGAGTGTAACCCAGCATGTAAGATACAACGCCCAAAGCAACAGAAATCTGCCAGCCCCAGAATGTGAAAGTCGCCAGACCCTTACCGTGCAGGCTAGCCTGACAGGTGCGCTGAACAATGTAATAAGACGTTGCAAATAATGCACTACCACCAAAACCGAAGATGACCAGGGTTGTATGCACCGGGCGCAGGCGACCGAATGTAATGTACTGGTTATCGAAGTTTAAGAACGGAAAAGCAAGTTCTGATGCGGCATAAAAGCCGACGAACATACCCAACACGCCCCAAACCATTGCCATCGCGGCAAATTTTTTGATGATGTCGTAATTGTATTCTGCTTTAGCAGCCATACTATGCGCCATGTTTCTACCTCAGTGGGCTCAAAAGAAATTTGATCAATCAACCCCTGTTTCAACGCACGTTATAGCGCCGAGCAACAGGGACCCAAATTCGAAGGTGCGCATATTACAGCATTTACTAATGTTTTAAAATACTCATATGCACAGAAAAGCTTTGGAATGTTGAGATTAAATAGACCATTTTTGACGAATATCAACAATAACCGTAAAGAAACAGATATTTGGCTGCTATTTCGAAGAAAATACCGCCAATATAATAACCTTATATTTTGCAAGCCTATATAGCGCAGCCGACCGATTCATCACCATAACCCTGAAAAGACCTAAACAGTGCAGGCCCTATTCAGCCAGCCAGGCCTGGCCATAAACGATTTCATAACTGGCAGGCAAGACGCCATCTTGTCGATATGACTCATAAGCCTGCTCGACTGCCGACAAGGTTTTTGCCGTCATCAGCCCTCTGCGACGCCCGGTTGAAGGTGTATTGGCACCGATCGCTTTTAAATCACGCATCAAGTCAGTGACTTTTTGATAGGTTAAGGTCAGCATTTCCCGGTCCATCACCGGGTCGGCAAACTGGCTGCGCAGCAAGGCATCGCCGACATCGTGCATATCGGCAAAGCGGTTAACATGGCCATCAGCATCCACCTGCGACCAGCTATTGCGCAACTCCATCAGCGTATCCGGGCCAAAGGTTGCAAACATCAGCACACCACCAGGTTTCAGAACGCGCCTGAATTCACGAAAAGTGCGCTCAAGGTCACCGCTCCACTGCAACATCAGGCTCGATACAATCATATCAACACTATCATCTGCAAGCGGCAGGTGATCAGCATCGGCGCACAATAACACCGGTTTACGAAACCAGCGGCCCTGCTTTGCCACCTGTTTGAGCATCTCCGGTGCCAGATCCACCGCCGTAATGCGGGCTTTTTTATAACGCCTCATTAACAAGCCAACACCAAAGCCGGTGCCCGCGCCGACATCCAGTATTGTTTCAGGCACCATTTTGACTGCATCAAGATGCGCCAACATGCGCGTGCAGACTTCACGCTGCAACACGGCCGCCTCGTCATAAGTGAGCGCGGCTTTATCAAAAGCACGACGCACCCAGTTTTTGTTAACAATAAGATTGGAATTAATCATTGATGAATTTTAAAAATAGCCGCATGACTTCTTCGGTGTGAGAAATAAACGGCAAATGCGCCGAGCCGCTTATGATATGTGATGTGATACCCGCTTGAACACTTAAATAATCATTTAAAGCCGACGGCACCAGAGTGTCATGCTCTCCTAACAGCCAGCACTGCGGCACTGAAAGCGACGCCAGCCGCGCCCTTAAATCCTCCGATTTTAAAACCGTTAAGCCGCTTGATAAGGCCCCGGAAGATGGCAGGCCCTGGCCCACAATCGCAGCCCGCAAAACACGCAACACATCGCGAGACTCTGCCATGCCCCGCACCTGAAGACTCAAAAAGCGCTGCAGTGTTTTCTCAATATTTTGTTGTAAATTATCGGCAAACACATCAAACACCGATTCTTCAACCGCGCTTTGCCAGCTATCACGAATCACAAAACAGGGATTGCTCGCTATCAAACAAACCTTTTCAACCCGCTCAGGCTGCTGCCTGGCCAGCTCCAAAACCGGCAAAGCCCCCAAAGACCAGCCCACCCAAATCGCCGGACCGGTTAATACTTTTTCAGACTGCAGCAGCAAATGCTCAACCAGATCCTGCAGGTTTTCAAAACCCAGCTGATTGAATTGCCCATGGCCCGGCAAATCAATACACACAGGCTCAATATAATCGGGCAGCTGTTTAATAAATGACTGCCAAACCGCACTGTTCATTCCCCAGCCATGAACAAATACACATTTCATGCGGCCAGATTGCATTTTCGCGCACTGCCCCTCGGCTTCATCCTGGTGTATGCTATTGTGACTATTTTCAGACGTAAGGTTTTTCATGGACTCTTTTATCGCACTCGGCATTAACGATCCCAAAAGCTGGGCACTGATCGTCGCGGCTTATCTCATCGGCTCAATCTCAAGCGCCGTGATAACCTGTAAATTAATGGGCCTTGAAGACCCGCGCCTTAGCGGCTCGAAAAACCCAGGTGCCACCAACGTGCTACGCAATGCCGGTAAAAAAGCCGCTATCATCACCTTAATAGGCGACATGTTCAAGGGCGTGCTGCCAGTATGGGTCGCAATCTACTTAGCTGTTGATTATAACGTACTGGCGCTGGTGGCATTCGCAGCCTTCATCGGCCATTTATACCCGGTGTTTTTAAAATTCAAAGGTGGCAAAGGTGTCGCCACCGCGCTCGGCGTTTACCTGGCGCTGGACTGGAGAATCGGTTTATCAGTGATTGGCATCTGGCTACTTACCGCAGCTATTTTCAGGACCTCTTCATTATCCGCTCTGGTGGCATCCTTTTTCGCACCGATTTTAATCTGGCAGTTCAGTGGTGCACAGCCATTAATCCTGATGTCGGTCATACTCACCATCATGCTATTCTGGCGTCACCGAAGCAATATACAACACCTGATTTCAGGCGCAGAAGAAAAAATTGGTGAAAAAAAATCGTAACGAAATAACACCAAACTCCTGTAAGGACAAAGGTATGAAAGCCGTCTCTTTTTTCGTTATTTTAGTTTTTTTATCAAGCTGC
>Ga0224506_10003437_pt1 | contig 10464 bp, 9 predicted proteins | sample SF_Jan12_sed_USG_2_FD_169108 | JGI IMG/M metagenome (GOLD analysis project Ga0224506, IMG submission 169108) | Sediment microbial communities from San Francisco Bay, California, United States - SF_Jan12_sed_USGS_8_1 | ecosystem: Environmental > Aquatic > Marine > Sediment | place: USA...
AACTTAGGAGGCAGTGAAAATGAAAATCTCGTTTAAGGCAAGTATCTTTCATTCAGTGACGGTCCTGTTCGTGCTGATGGGACTTAGCATGAACGCACATGCAGCCAAACGTATTGTATTCCTGGGCGGCCCGGCGGGCGGGACCTTTCAAACCGTCGCCAATGCCGTACAGGTTTACAAGGGCATTAAAGATAACAAGGACTTCAAGGTCAAAGCCCAGTCTTCGGCCGGTTCGATCGAGAATCTGCGTAAGGTCAATTCGGGAAAGGGGCAGATGGGCGTGGTCTATTCCGGACATGTCTACCTTGGCCGAAACGGCAAACTGAAAAATGACAAGAAAAAATACCTGAATGTCATGGCCGTCTCTTATTTATATGGGGCACCGGCACAGTTGATAGTGCGCAAGGGCTCGGGCATCAAGAGTACCAAAGACCTGGTCGGTAAAAAGGTCGGTGTGGGCAATGCCGGTTCCGGCGCCTTTGCTAACTGTGAACTGTTTTTCACGCACATGGGAGTGTGGGACAAAATCGAACGCAATGCCATGGGTTACAACGATGCGGCCAATGCCTTTGGTAATAATCAACTGGATGCCTTCTGGCTGTTCACCGGTTTTCCGAGTGGTGCGGTGATCATGGCGGCACAGACCAATGATATCGATCTCGTCGATCTGGGCAAGGATGCAAAGGACAGTGGTTTCCTCAAGCAATACCCCTATTTCTCCAAGCTGTCGGTGCCGGCCAATACTTATAAAGGGGTTGACCATGATACACCCTCATTCCAGGATGCGGCCCTGTGGGTGGCCGGTGCCAAGGTTCCGGCTGACGTGGTTTATAATATGTTAAAGGCCATTTATTCCGATGGCGGTCTGGCACATATGGTCAGTCAGAAAAAAACCTTCAAGGAAATGAGCATCAAGACCGGTCCCAAGGGTATCGTGACACCTTTGCATCCGGGCGCAATAAAATTCTGGAAAGAGAAAGGGGTCTTATAATCAAGCTTTGATATGTGTTGCGGGTAAGCTCTTTGCTTACCTGCTCGCATTCAAACAAGTAAGCACTATTGCTGATTGTTGACATGTTTGAAAAATTACACAAAACAGAAAAACTGCTGTTCGATATCTGTGCTGTTTCCCTTGTGCTGTTTTATTCGTACTCTGCCATCATCCAGCCTGCCGCCACACAATACCATCGTGGTATCTATGTCATTCTGACCTATGTGCTGACCTTTTTATTGTATCAATCAAAGACGCCCTTGCTGCGTCTGCTGGATTACCTGTTAATCATTCTGTCAATCATTAGCATTGGTTACTGGATGTATAATTTCGAGGTGATCAATTATCGTGCAGGGGCCGAGACCGAACTGGATACCGCCATTGCGGTGATCGGTGTGCTGCTGGGGGTGGAACTTGCCCGACGCGTGGTGGGTCCGATCTTTGTTATGATCGGCACCGTTATGTTGCTGTATGGCGTGTATGGTGAATATGCACCCGAGCTTATTTCTCATGCCGGTGATACCTTTCCCGCTTTATGTACCTCCATCTTTTATAAAAGCGATGGGGTGTTCGGTATCATGGCCAACGTGCTGGCCACTTATATTGTGTTGTTTGTCATCTTTGGCGCCTTCCTTGAAAAATGCGGAGCGCAGCGCTTCTTTATTGATTTCCCACTGGCGGCAGTAGGGCATCGTGTCGGTGGACCGGGCAAGGTGGCGGTGATCGCCAGTGGCCTGTTCGGCTCCATCTCCGGCAGCGCCATTGCCAATACCGTTTCCACCGGAGCCTTTACCATCCCGATGATGAAAAAGGCCGGTTTTAAACCCCATGTCGCGGGTGCTATTGAACCTGCCGCATCCATTGGCGGGATGTTCATGCCACCGATCATGGGTGCAGGGGGCTTTATCATGGCGGAGCTGACCGGTGTACCCTATTCACAGATCATGCTTGTGGCGGTGTTCCCGGCCCTGATGTACTTCTTTAGTGTCTATATCATGGTGCACTACGAGGCAAAAAAATACGGTCTGGTAGGAGAACGATCTGAGGTCAGCGCCAAAACCATTTTACGCAAGGAGTGGTTTTATACCCTGCCATTGGTGATGATCACGATTTTTATGTTATCAGGCTATTCACCCGGCTATTCCGCCATCCTGGGCGTCATCACCTGCATTGTTATCAGCTGGTTCAGAACGGACACGCGCATCGGTTTACGCGAAGCGGTAGAGGCCTCGCGTACCGGGGTAGAAAGCAGCCTCAAGATAGGCGCCACGGTGGGGGTGATCGGGATCATCATCGGTGTGCTGACCTATAGCGGATTAATACTAACCTTCGCCGATATTATTATCGAACTGGCCAATGGCCAATTGTTTATGACCATTCTGTTAATTGCCCTGGCCTCACTTGTATTGGGCATGGGCGTACCGGTGACCGCGGCCTATTTGATCACGGCAGTTGTCGCTGTACCGGCTTTGACCCATTTAGGCGTCAATCCCATCGCGGCGCATATGATTGTCTACTGGTTGTCGCAGGATTCCAACATTACTCCGCCTGTCTGTATTGCCGCCTTTGCCGGTGCAACCATTGCCAAGGCCAATATGTGGCGAACCGCCTTTACTGCTTTTAAGTTTGCCAAGTTCCTGTATCTGGCCCCCTTCCTGTTCGGTTATGTGCCGGCCTTTTCTCTCAATGGCAGCAGTCGTGACATTATTATTGCCTTCGCACTGATTATGATCGGTACCTTTGCCTATTCGTGGCTATTGAGTGGTATCTGGTTGCCACGTAAGGACGCCTTGTTAGAAAAGGCGAAAACTAAAATAGAATAATGTAACAAGGCTGGATAAATAACTATCCAGCCTTGTCGCTGCACGTTAGGCAAGTTGCCGCCATTGAGTTACATTATCTGTGAGCGGGGTGGAGATTGGTTCTTTCATAGTCACCAGTTCCTCACTGCTCGTCGGATGTATGGCGATGGTATTATCAAAGTCCGCCTTGGTAGCACCCATTTTCACGGCCACGGCGAAACCCTGCAGCATTTCATCGACGTTATCACCGATCATATGAATGCCGACCACCTTTTCATCCCGACCGGCGCAGACCAGTTTCATGGCGGTGCTCACACCGTGCGCTGACAGGGCGTGGCGTATGGGGGTGAACTCACTTTGATAGATGGTCACATCATTACCATAGCGTTGTCTCGCTTCTGCTTCAGTTAAGCCCACCGTGCCAATGGGGGGATGGGCAAATACCACGCTGGGGATGTTGTCATAATCCACCTTGCTAGCCGGTTTGTTGTTAAACAAACGTTCCGCCAGCAGGCGTCCGGCCTTGATGGCCACTGGTGTTAAGGGCATTTTACCGGTGATATCGCCGATAGCGTAAATACCATCGACGTTGGTGTTTTCAAATTCATCCACCGGGATCACCCCATTCGGTAAAACATTGATACCGCCGGCTGCAAGATTTAACTTGTCGGTGTTAGGTCGACGACCCACGGCCCAGATGACACTATCAAAAGCGGCCAGGGTCTGATTATCAGATGAATGCACTAACAGACCTTCGGCTGATTGGGCGATGGTATTGACCTGGAAACTATTTGCGATCTGTATACCCTGTTTGCGCATTTCCTTCTCAAGCACTTCACTCACCATGGGGTCAAAGCGCTCCATGAGGCGATCTTCCAGGGCAATGATGGTGACATTGGAGCCGAGGGCATTTAATACCCCACTCAGTTCCACACCAATATAACCGCCGCCGATCACGGCAACCCGTTTTGGTTGTTCTTTTAATTCAAAGAAACCATCCGAAGTGATGCCACGTTCAGCACCGGCTACTGCTGGCACAATGGGTTTGCCTCCTGTCGCGATGACAATGTGCTCGGCTGTATAGTGTTGACCATTCACTTCTACAGTATGCTGCTCGACAAAGTGGGCGTGACCATTGATGTGCTCGATACCACAATCCTTCACATAAGTATTCCAGTAGTGATTAATGTTACTGATATAGTGTTCACGGCCTTCCACCAGCTTTTGCCAGTCAGTAGCACCGCGAGTCGTGGGGATACCAAAGTCATTGGCATCGTCAACGGCATGGGCGAGGTTGGCGGCATACCACATGACCTTCTTCGGTACACAACCATTGTTGACACAGGTACCGCCCATGCTATGGGATTCGATGACGGCCACTTTTTTGCCAAACAGGGCAGCCTGCTCGGCGACGGCCAGGCCGCCACTGCCACCTCCGATGGTGATTAAATCGTAATGCTGCTTATTCATGTTTAATTCCTCATAAATAAATGTAGGGCGGGTATCACCCACCAATCGGGCCTTGGTGAGGCGCTTCATGGTGGGCCAAGCCCACCCTACAAGGAGTTTAATAATTCTTATGTAGGGTGGGCACCGCCCACCAACTCGGCACAGGTAAAGGCCTTTGTGGTGGGCAATGCTCACCCTGCAGTTATGCTTTAGGCGGCGCTTTTCTTGGCGTTAGCCAGGTAAGATTCCAGTTCTTCCGAACCACCAATGTGCTGACCATTGATAAACACCTGAGGCACGGTTGAACGACCGGATACGGCGCGAATTGTCGCTTCGGTGTAGTCACGATTAAGTACCAGTTCTTCAAACTGGATTCCGGCATCGTGCAACATACCTTTGGCGCGGACACAGAATTCACAACCGTTACGCGTGAACACCGTGACATCCAGTGGCTTGGCCGCATTGGGTGCAACGTGGGCCAGCATGGTATCGGCATCCGAGACTTCAAACGGGTCGCCCGCTACATCCGGCTCGATGAACATTTTTTCAATGACACCGTCTTTCACCAGCATGGAATAACGCCAAGCGCGGTCACCAAAACCGAGGTCATTCTTCGCTACCAGCATGCCCATGCCACGGCTGAAGTCACCGTTGCCATCGGGCAGGAACGTGACGTTGAAGGCGTTCTGTTCTTTCTGCCATTCGTTCATGACAAAGGCGTCATTCACAGAGACACAGATAACTTCGTCCACACCGTGTGCTTTTAATGTTGGTGTCAGCTGGTTATAACGTGGCACGTGGGTCGAAGAACAGGTTGGGGTAAAGGCGCCTGGCAGTGAAAACACTACGACGGTTTTACCTTTAAAGACGTCGTCGGTAGAGACATCCACCCACTCGTGGTTTTTGCGGGTACGGAATGTGACCTGTGGGACGTTTTGACCTTCGCGATTCTCTAACATGTTTCTTTCTCCTATGGGTTAATACAAGTTATTAAATGGGTTGTACACATCGGTAGCTCGCCTGTTCAGCAAGCTTTTGTTTGCGGTTCCAGACCTGCTCATGAAGGGCGTAGGCCACCGTATTGATCGCGGGTTCGACCAGGGCGATGGTGCCACCCACCAGCACACTACCGGTCATCGCATAACCGACCGAAAAGGCCACGGTGAAATGCACGGCTGCGAAACTGATTGTCTTGCTCATAGTGGTTCTCCTTCATGCCAGGGGTGTTTACTGGCTTCGGGAGTCATTATCGGGACCAGAGAGTGATTTATAAAATCGTTTGTTACGAAAAGAATGATAGGTATTACCAATCACTCTATGTGGAGGTATTCCAGCCTGCGGTTTAACTATGTGAGCGTGACGGTATTGGGCAGGTGGCTTCTTACAATCGTGGCAAAGGCCGCCAGTGCCGTTGTGCGGGGATAGCTGTGGCGATAGACCAGTGATACTCGGCGATAAGCATCGGGCAGGTCCAGTTTTCGGGTGACAATACCGCTGCCGGTTGCCCAGCTGCCACCAATGGCCAGGGCAGGCACCAGGGTCGAGCCGAAGCCCGCAGCCACCAACTGTAGCAGGGTCTCCAGGCTGGCGGCACGCAGGTCGGCCATTTCACCCTGCTCCTTGCGTTGCTTCAAGTGGCAAACATCCATGGCCTGCCTGGCCAGACAGTGGCCTTCCGACAGCAATAGCAGCTCGGTGTTTTCCAGATCGGTGCGGCTAATTTCGTCCTGGTTATAAAAGGCATGGTCGCGGGGGTGGGCCAGCCAGAAGGGTTCATCGAACAGGGGGATGACCTCCAGCTCGGCTTCTTCGACTGGGGTGGCCAGCAGGGCCGCATCGATTTCGTGATTATGCAGGCGCCTTAGCAATACATCCGTCATTTCCTCGGATAGCACCAGCTTGAGCTGGGGGTGTGAGGTCTTCAGGGGCATGAGGATCAAGGGCATGAGGTAAGGACTGAGTGTCGGAATGGCCCCAATGCGTAGTGGTCCGGCCAGGGGATCCTGGTGGGCGAGGGCCAACTGACGAATGGCATCAGCCTGTTCCATGATTTGACGGGCATGGTCCAGAATGGCTTCACCGACAGGGGTGATCTCCACTGAGCGATTGGTGCGTTCGAAAATGACCACGCTCAGCTCTGCTTCCAGTTTCTTGATCTGGCCACTGAGGGTTGGCTGACTGACAAAGCAACGCTCGGCGGCCTTGCCGAAGTGCCGGGTCTCGGCCACGCTGCTGATGTATTGCAGATCTCTGAGATTCATGGGCGAATCAGTAATAGGTAATTACGATTAATCAATTATAAACAAGCGAATCTATATATCAATCATTCTTGTAAGTCCCGGTTTAGGCCAATCCTGACATAACTGATGAGTTAAATAAAACTAATAAAAATAGTACTTTATAATAAAGAATAGACTAGATCTAAAATTAGATCTGTTCTAATCTAGGCGGTGTTAGATCGTGTCTAAATCGAGAATTAGTCTATCGAGCTGGATCGATCGACATCCCGTTGGTTCAGTCGCAGTCCAACATCAATAAATTACTTTCTAATAAAAGCAAATCAGGAGGAAACTGTTTATGAATATCATCTTAGCCAGTTTCGGGATCCTTGCCGCCAGTCTGATGAATGTTGCGCAGGCCGCGACACCATTGGGACTGCCGCCGGTACCCGTGCCAAAAAATAACCCTGTGACCCCGGCCAAGGTCAGCCTGGGGGACAAACTGTTTCATGACAAGCGCTTCAGTGCCGACGGCACGGTCAGTTGCTCCACCTGTCATGATCGCAGCAAGGCCTTCACCGATAGCCCGTTGAAGGTGTCGGAGGGGATCAAGAAACTCACCGGTACCCGTAATGCCCCCACGGTGGTCAATGCCGCCTATATGCACAGCCAGTTCTGGGATGGTCGTGAACCGGATCTGGAAGGGCAATCGGCCGGGCCGTTTATCAATCCAGTGGAAATGGGCCTGAAGAATCATCAGCCTATCCTGAAGATTGTGCGCAGCGATCCGGAATACAGGAAACTGTTCAAGCAGGCCTTCAAGAAAAGCGGCAAGGGTATCAAGCTGCGCCACGTACAAATGGCCATCGCCAGTTTTGAACGGACCATTATCTCCGGTAATTCCCCCTTCGATCGTTATTACTTCGCTGGAGACAAGGACGCCATGAGCGATAAAGCGCTGCGGGGCTTCAAGGTCTTTCTGGAGCAGGGCCGCTGCGTCTCCTGCCATACCATTTCGCAGACCCATGCGCTGTTCAGTGACAGCCGCTTTCATAACCTCGGCATCGGTTTTGAGCGTATCAACAAGGATGTGAAGGAACTGGCCAGCGCCTATCGCAAGGCAAAACAGAAAGGTATCGATGTGGACGTGGAAGTGCTTACTAACAAGAACACTTCCGAACTGGGCCGTTTTGCCGTGAGCACCGAGTCACGCGACATGGGCAGTTTCAAGACCCCAACCCTGCGTAATATCGCCAAAACCGCGCCCTATATGCATGACGGCAGCCTCGAGACACTCAAGGAGGTGGTGAAGTTTTATAACAATGGCGGCCGCGTGAGTGACAGCGATCCGACCTTTGATTTCCAGAGTGGCGGTATTCGTCCCCTTAAGCTGGACGATGCCCAGATCGATGATCTGGTCGCCTTCCTGGAAGCACTCACCAGTCCTGAATATCAATAGAGGAGTAGCACATTATGAAACGACGTCATTTTTTGAAAGGGGCAGGCGCCCTGATGGCCGGTGGTGTACTTCCGATCAGCCTGGTGGAAGTGGCCTTTGGTAAAACCCAGCAGGACAACTTTCGCTTTGCCTATATCTCTGATTCACATATTCAGCAAATCAAGGGTAACGCGTTTGTGCGTAATTTTGACCGCGGCCTGACTCGTGCCGTGGCCGAGTGCAACATGATGGACCCCAAACCGGACTTTGTCATGTATGGCGGTGATCTGGCGCAGTTGGGCAGTAAGCCGGAGATCGACCATGGCCTGGAAATCATGTCGGCCTGTAAGTACAAAACCCACTATGTGATGGGCGAGCATGATTACTATCTCGATCTGGGCAAGTACTGGGAGTCGCAACTGGGACCGCAGTGGTATAGCTTCGATCACAAGGGCGTGCACTTCGTGGTGCTTAACAGCATCATCGTCGATGACAAATGGACCAATAAATGGTCCAGCGGTGAAGAGCGCATGGGGGTAATGGCGGGGCTGGATAACCCGTTAGGTTCTCCCTTCATGGTCGGTGCCGCGCAGCGTGCCTGGCTGAAAAAGGATCTGGCCAAGGTGAGTAAGGATACACCACTGGTGGTGTTCTCCCATTCACCGCTGCAAAAGATCTACAAGGGCTGGAACTTCTGGACCGATGATGCGGAGCAAATACAGGCCATTCTCAAACCCTTCAAGAAGGTGAATGTGTTCTATGGCCACGTCCACCAGATACAGTATAACCAGATTGGTAACATCAGCTTCCATTCCGTGATGGCCACCGCCTGGCCCTGGCCCTATCCGTCCACTTACAGTCAGGCGGCCAGTCACCTGCCCAAGCTGACGGTGGAAATGAACCGTGCGGATCCCTTCTTCGAACGGGATGCCACCGGCTGGCAGTTCATCGATGTGTGGAGCGGTAACACCAGCATGCATTTGCAGTTGCCGGAAAATAATCCTCGTACTGTGGCCTTCAACCAAAAGCGCAAACGACCCGAGGACACAAAGTATCAGTCCAGGCGTATTCCGCCACAAAAACATTATTAAGAGGAGGAAGAACATGAAAAGGCAATACATGTTGAGTCTGGTCCTGACGGGCGTGCTGGTGATGTTGGGTAGTCGCGCAATGGCTGACGAGTTTAGCAAACAGGATTTAAAGCTCTGGCAGGATGAGTATATGGCGGCAGTCAAACAGGGCCGTCAGGTATTTACCGATGGTAAGCTGGGCAGTAACGGCATTGTCTGTGCCCAGTGCCATCCCAATGGTGCCAATACCCATCCCGAGACCTATCCCAAGTTCCAGAAACAACTGGGCAAAGTTGCCCAGATGTGGGAAATGGTCAACTGGTGTATCCGCAATCCGCTGGAGGGTAAGAACCTGGCCGCAGATGATCACAGGATGAATGCCATCCTGAGCTACATCGCCTACGAACGCCGTGGTGTGAAGCTGACACCAGGCAAGCACTAAAGCCGGTAGCGGCATTTAACAGGCAAGGCCACCGCTTTAATAGCGGTGGCCTTTTGTCATTACCGCCGCAGTCCAGTAAGAACGAGCACCGACAGGTTCGGATGGGGCAGTCATGGTTTATGGAATATTAGCTATTAGCGATGATACTGACTTATGTTAAACACATATATCAGTAATCAGGCTCGCTAATGAAAGTATGTTGTCAGGGCAATGGCTAAAGCAGGGTATGCAACAGATGGCTCATTGTGCTGATTCACCATGCCTGGCGTCAGTGGAACAAACAAAACCGTTTAAGCGGGTGGACCGACGTGCCCCTCTCAGATAACAATACGCACAAGCATCAATAAAATACACCGCCACATAAACAAAACATATAAACAAATTTGTCTAAGCTTTGTTTTAAGTCAGGAAAAAACATTGCCCATTGGCGCTGATGGTTTACCATTAGAGTGAGTGTCAGGCAGGGAGCTATCACAACCCGTTTTGTGGAGATTTTCCCGGTCTTATGATTTTACAAGGTAACTACAATTCGTTTCTGGTACTGCTATCAGTGGTGATTGCCGTATTCGCGGCCTATACCGCACTGAATTTTATCTCACGTCTGAGTGATACCCGTTCAGTGTATCTGACACTCACCCGGATTGGGGCGGGCGGTCTGGTCATGGGGCTTGGTATCTGGTCCATGCATTTTGTCGCGATACTGGCTTACAAACTTCCAATACCCATACGTTATGACGGTATGACCACTTTATGGTCCTTACTCGTGGCGGTGTTTGCCTGCATAATCGGCCTGGCTATCGCATCACGCCGACAGGCTTTATACAGTGTACTCCTGGGTGGGGGCTTTCTGGGAGCCGGGATTGCCTCTATGCATTACATCGGTATGACCGCTATGCATATACCGGCCATAATACAGTATGATCTTTTGCTGGTTTGCGTATCTGTGTTAATTGGTATGTGTAGTGCTATTGCGGCCTTATGGGTGGCCACTGCGATTGGTAGTGGTGAGATTGTGGATTCCTTCATAATCAAAATGAGTAGTGCAGTGATCAT
>Ga0224506_10003438_pt1 | contig 10463 bp, 8 predicted proteins | sample SF_Jan12_sed_USG_2_FD_169108 | JGI IMG/M metagenome (GOLD analysis project Ga0224506, IMG submission 169108) | Sediment microbial communities from San Francisco Bay, California, United States - SF_Jan12_sed_USGS_8_1 | ecosystem: Environmental > Aquatic > Marine > Sediment | place: USA...
CTTTTATTCTATGTTGTACACCATTAAGTTAGAGGGCGGGTAGTTGGCTTCTTTCAATTCTCTGGCCAGGCGTTTGACAAAGCTACGTGAACCGGCGATGTGGACATTGGATTCTGTCGGCGTCGCCTGAAGACGGGCTAGCTCGGAGTGAGTGAGACTAGAGTCGACAGTTGTGACTTGACTCACTTGCCAGCTGGCGTTCCGTTTGTTCAGGTCGTTGACTTCGCGCAGTAACTCTTGCGGTTCATCGTCAGTCGATATATGAATTAATATGACCCGGGCCTGCTGTGCTTCGAGTTCGTACAGCAGGCTGAGTATTGCCGCGATGCCCGCACCCTCGCTGATCAGCACGGTGATACGGTCTTGTTGCAGAGTCGCCTTCGCCGCCCCATGCGGTGCGTTGCAGAGAATGCGATCTCCCACTTTGAGGGCGATCAGAACAGAGGTCAGGCTATCATCGGAGCCGCTTTCATTATCCACCACTTTGTGACGCAGCGTGACCCGGTAGTTTGAGAGATTTTGTGGGTTGCCGGAGATATAGCAGGGCCAGCGCTGCTGGCTACCGCCACCGCGTCCGCCTAGTCCGACCATGAGCTGTTGTCCGCCATGGAAAGGCGCCAGTGGGCGGCCGCGTACACACTCCAGATAGAACGAGACCGTGTTTTGACTTTCCTGCTGGCGGCCTGTTATCTCGAATTCGCGCAAGCCGTGCCATCCGCAGGCAGCCTGGGTGCGGGCTAGTTTGCCTTCTATCGTCTCACGCCAGGCTGGCATCAGGTCGCGCGCTTGCAACAGATTTTGTAGCGCCTTTTCGTCCCAGTATTCGTAATGCACTACTCGAACAAATTCCTCCATAGTGGGGGAGGCTTCGTCGCGTTCAAGCAGTTCGATGCTGTCGTCGGTTGCGACGTTGCCTTCTTTCAGCACGCGTAAATAGTAGCCAACCTTGCCTGATTGGAGAAATTTCGTTGAGAAACGAAAACCCATGCGCGCGTTTAGCTTGCCGCAGGGGATACGCGGATGGGCTACCTGTAATATAGTGTCGCCGAAGCGAAAGATATCGCCGATGCGGACTTCGTCTTCCATCAGGCCGGTTACAGTCAGGTTTTCGCCGAACTGTCCCGTCGGAAAGGGCTCGCACGCCAGTTCCTGTTGCCAATAAGCATAGTGTTCGAAAGGATAGGCATAAACCGCACTATGCTCCAAACCCATCTTGCGTGTCTCAATGCGTACGTCATCCTGCAATCCAAATCGGGAGACGGTGACAGGCCGGGTGACCGGAGTTTTGTAGATGCCCGTTTGAACTGTTTGGTGTTTGACGGTTACTGGTCGGCTGGTGCCGACATTGACGGACAGAATACGCATTGTTTCTCTGTGACTAAGATGATAGAAACTATAGTCTATAGTTTATAACAGCAAGTATAGGCCTATCTCGCCACTTGCATATATCTTTGCAGGGGTAGTGATGTCAAAAAGTCTGGATAATGCACTGGCCGGAGGCCCATGGTCGGTATCCGCAATCATCTTTGATCTCAACGATACGCTTGATGAGGAAGGGCGGCCAATCTCCGAACGACGAGCGGATGCCAGCGCTCGCGTCGGCGTAGAGATGGAGATGCGCGAGTGCCCATTTGCCGGCATACGGCATAATAAATTGATGAACGTTTCGGCCCTTGCGCAAATCACCCGATACTTCAATAAGGTGCAGGCAGAGATTGCGACATTCAGGCGTCAGGCAGGAGGCGAAACAGCCTGCTGGGACGATATCCTGGCGGGTGTTATCGACCAGTTAGCCGGCCCCGCAATTTACCTGCTGCAACAACGTAATGACGGAAGCCTGATACCCGCTCAAATTGCGGTTGGTCACAAGGTTGCCGCTGGATTTTTCGGTGTCCTGCGCGGTATACACGAACGGCTGATACTGGGGGGCGAGCTACCGATGAGCGTTGAAAGCTTTATGCAACAGGTCGATAAGCAGGAAGCCCTGGTCGGCGCATCCGAAGTTTGCGCCGGGTCACCGAAGATGATAGGTATTGCGTGTGCCGCACTGATCGAGGGTACTTGCGAGCAAGAGGTAGAATTCGATCCCCTGCGAATCGATGTAGCGCGCTGCCTGGCGTTACAGGTACAACTCGGAATTTTCTGGGACTTATACGATCGAGTTCATTTATGGTCACTGGTTCGGGGTGAGTTCAGAGAGCGACTCACTCCCGGTAATAGCTTTCTCAAGGGCAGACTGGAAACCATCGAGAAAGGTCTGGATGAGAACATGCCCTCTCGACCAGACAGCGACGTATTGCCTGATACGCTGGACGCTGAGATGCGCCGCAGGCTCACTGAAGCCTTAAATGAGGCCGCCGAAGCAGAAGTACTGGAGCGGGATTTACAGGATGCCACAGAGTTACTCAAAGAGGGGAAAGGCATTATCGGCTACAACGGTAACAAAAAAGCACTCGCTTTGAGCGTGGCTAACTATCTGAATACCTATCGACTTATCGAAACTGAACTCTCGAGAATAGAGCTTCAACTGCGAGAGCATCTGGGATTTCCCGGCGATAGCCCAATCCGGTTAGGTAGCGCCAGTTTTCCAGCACCTCAGGCACTACCCTTGTATGAACTTACGCTGGGGCGTCGACTCGGCGAAGATGGACATTTAACTGGGAGTAGCGTTGGGACTCGGGTTGCCTAGCTTTTTTGATGCCCCGCCAATTAAAACGCCTTAGCCCGCTCCCGCAATACATTCTTTTGAATCTTACCCGTCGCAGTTTTCGGCAACTCGCCAAACACCACTTTTTTGGGACGCTTGAACCGTGCCATATTATCCCCGCAAAACTCAATCAATTCTTCTTCGCTGGCCTGCTGGTCGGGTTTGAGCTCGATAAAGGCACAGGGAACTTCGCCCCATTTTTCGTCGGCTAATGCTACGACAGCGGCTTCACCCACCGCACGGTGTTTGTAGAGTACGCCTTCGATTTCTACCGAGGATATATTTTCGCCGCCCGAAATAATAACGTCTTTGGCGCGATCCTTGACCTGAATATAGCCATCCTGGTGGATAACCGCGAGGTCGCCGCTCATGAACCAGTGATTCCGGAAGGCCTTTTCGGTGGCAGAGGGATCCTTTAGATAGCCTTTCATGACGGTGTTGCCGCGGATTACGATTTCGCCCATCGTTTCACCATCCCAGGGGACAGCTTCGCCGTTATCGGGATTGATGACGTCGACCGCCTCGGTCATGGCAAAGCGCACGCCCTGGCGCGATTTTAATTCGGCCTGTTTGTCCCGGCTCTGACTGGCCCAGCTATCCTGTGGTGCGGCCTGTGAAATATGCCCATAGGTTTCGGTTAAACCATAAACATGCATGATCTCGAAGCCGAACTGGTCCATGCTCTCGAGGACTTTAGCGGGCGGCGGGGCGCCAGCGGTCATGACATGAATGGTGCGGTCGAATTTTTTTTGATCCGATTCAGGCGCGTTTGCGAGCATGTTCAGAATAATCGGCGCTCCGCCAAAATGCGTGATTTGATGTTCTTCGACCAGGTCGAATAATAACTTTGGATTGAATGCCCGCATGCAGACCACGGTACCGGCAACTGCGGTCATGGTCCAGGCGTGTCCCCAGCCGTTGCAGTGAAACATGGGTACGGTATACAGATATCTCGGGTGTTGGGGCAGAGCCCAGGAAACTACGGTACCCATGGTCATCAGGTAGGATCCGCGATGATGATAAACCACACCCTTGGGATGGCCGGTGGTACCCGATGTGTAATTCAGTGTGAGTGCCTGCCATTCATCTTCGGGTTGTCGCCATTCAAAGGTTTCATCGCCGCGCTCGACCAGGTCTTCGTAGTAACTGAACTCAATGCCTTCGGGTAGTGGTGGTTTCTCGGTGGCATCGGCGTCGTCGATGATGATTATCTCGGGCTTTAACTGGCTGGTTTCCAGTGCTTCTTCGAGCACCGGCCAGAGCTGGCGGTCTACGATAAAAACCTTCGATTCGCCGTGGTCGATGATGTAGGAAACGGTAGCCGCATCGAGCCGGGTGTTAATGGTATTTAACACCGCTCCTGCCATCGGGATGGCAAAATGCGCCTCGAACATTTCGGGGGTATTGAACGCGAATACCGAGATGGTATCGTTTTTGCCCAGACCGCGTGCTGCGATACTGGAGGCAACGCGAGTGCAGCGAGCGCGAGTCTGTGCCCAGGTGTAGCGTCGATTGTTGTAAATGAGCGCTTCTCGATCTGGGTATATATCCGCAGTGCGTTGCAGGAATGACAGCGGTGTTAAAGCCACAAAATTGGCGTCGTTAGCTTTTAACTGGTCGTATTCTATGGTCATGAGTTTTCTCGAATTTAGTTTCGCACAGGTGAGCCATTGTCCAGCATGGTGTTAATCCTTTCACGGGTTGCATCGGTTTGAACCAGACTCAGGAAAGACCTGCGCTCAGCATCGTAAAAATCCTGTTCGCTCCAGACAGTTCCCGGCTCGACGTCGCCACCGGTGACAATACGCGCCATTTCCGAACCAACATTGACGTCGTGTGGCATGAAGATACCCTTATCGCGGGAGTCTGCCAACCACTGGCACATTTCTTCGAATACAGGCTTGCCCGGTAATGTCAGGTCGGGACGATCAAATGCTTTTTGTTCAGAAGGGTTTTCGATCGCAGCAATCGCCTCGCTAAGAATACGATCGCGGTTGATCACGAACCGATCGTTAGCCCGCAACATGGCCTGACTTTTAGCGATAATCGGCGAAGTGGCTGTTTTACCGTAGCCCAGATTCATGAAGGCTTTCCAGCAGGCCTTAGCAATATCCTCATCGCCACATTGCAGGAGTTCGATCCAGCGATAAAGGGTTTCCTTGCAACCGCCGCCACCGGGTACCACACCGACCAGAGATTCCACCAGCCCGGTGACCGAGTTGGCGTGGCAGATAACCTGTTTGGCGTGTAAAACGACTTCGAAGCCACCACCGATGGATAATCCGACCGGTGCCGCCACCACGGGGAAATCGACGTTCGCCATCCGATGCACAGTATTTTGAAAGTTGGCCAGGAATTGATCGAGGCCATCGAGATCGTCATTGCGGAAGAAATCCCGAACGCATTGCAGGTTCACCCCACAGGAAAAATGTTGCGCATCGTTATGCACGATTAATCCACGCATGCCTTTTTGCTCAACCGCACTTATGGCATCGTCTAACATGGCCATCGAGTCAGCATCCAGCGCATTCGCTTTGCTGTGGAATTCGACCATAGCGATACCGTCGAGGTCGTACCAGCTGGCGACTTCACAACTGTTTTCAGGCTTTACGGTTAAACGCTTTTCGGAGAATCGGATAATACCCTCGGCGTGTTTAATGCCACGCCAGTGGTTACCGGCAATTCTCGACTGCAACTGATCGCCATGTACTCGGTAAAAGCTCGACCCTCTGGCTTCAGCGAGGAACTCGGGAACCGGCATACCGTCTTGCTGTAGACGACTAACAAAATAATCCACGCCGATTTCGTCGATGAGCTCCATCGGACCCTGGACCCAGTTATAACCGAGCTTCATTGCATCGTCGATGCCAACTGGATTGTCGCCCACTTCTGGAATCAGCGAAGCCGCGTAGCTCAGTGTCCTGGATAAAACACGCCAGGCGAACCGACCGTAAAGTCCGTCGTCATCGAGCAAATGTTTAACGCCATCTTTCTCGGCTTTCTCGGCGAGTGGCAGATTCAAACGTGGGGCTGATTGATAGGTTTCGTTGTCCAGATTAAGCACTTCCCGGCCATTCTCACCATCACGGTAAAAGCCTTTACCCTGTTTGTTACCGGTCTGACCGTTTTCGATCATGCGCGTCATCAGCGGAATTTTGGCTGCCTCGGCGTGGAAAGCATCATTCTCGGGCAGGATATTGACCAGGCTCTGGACTACGTCGGACATTAAGTCGATGCCAATTAAATCGTATAAACCGAACACGCCGGTCTTGGGTATGCCGATCGGACGACCGAACAGCGCATCGGCTTCGAGTGGGGTTAAACCAAGTTCGAATGCCGCGTGTAGCGCACACTGAATGGCAAACACGCCGACACGGTTGCCAAGAAATCCCGGTGTGTCGAGGCAGGGCACCACGCCTTTACCGAGTCGCTCTTCGCAGAATCGATCGAGTATGTCCATGACAGCCGGATCGGTATCTTCGCCTCGAACCAGTTCCAGCAGACGCATGAAACGTACCGGGTTGAAAAAATGCGTGATCGCGAAGCGTTTGCGAAATGCCGGAGGCATATCTTCGACTAGTAGTTTAATCGGGATTGTCGATGTATTTGAGGTGATGATCGCTTCTTTGTGACAGGTCGCGTCGAGTCTCCTGTATAAATCTTTTTTAATGTCCAGCCTTTCAACAACGGCTTCGGCGATCCAGTCACAACTGGCCAGCTCGTCGAAGTTGTCACGCGTGTTACCGACATGAATGAAGCTTTCTGCTTCTTTGCTCATGAGTCCGGGTGCATCCGGGTCGCGCAGTCGTTCCAGGCCTCGTTCGGCTAAAGCATTTGGGTTATCGTCGGAGGGCAGGTCGAGCAACCAGACTTCGACGCCTGCATTAGCGACCTGGCCGGCAATCCCTGCTCCCATGGTGCCCGCGCCGATGACTGCGACTTTATTAATTTTCATTGATATGATTACTCCGAATGTTCGATTGAACCGATAAAATCGCGCAGGCTTTGCAGGCAACGTTTAGGTGCCTCAATGGGTAGCATGTGTCCATAGTTGTCGATCACGGTGACCTCTGCGTTCATGGTTTTTGCCATTGCCTTACCAGCCTTCAGCGGGGTCATGCGATCCTGACCGGCTAGCACGAGTTGCGTGGGGATATTCAGCGATTCTGCTACTGTCTCGCCCGACTCATAATTGGCACAGGCTTGCAGGTCAACAGCCAACGGATTAGAAACCATGATTTGTCGGCCGATTGCGATAGGCTGCATCCCCGGAACCGCGCTAATGCCCATTTGCGCATTTTGTCCAAAGCCCCACTGCAGCATCAAATCAGCGGCCTTACTGCTTGATTCCAGCGCGGTTTCGATCAAAGCCGGATTCACAGGGATAGCCGCGGCGGTACCGATACCACTAAGCGATGCCACCTTGCCGGCTGCATTTTTAGCCAGTTCCAGCGCACAGAGAAAACCCTGCGAGTGGCCGACAGCATGTACCCTGTTGACATTAGCGGCATCGAGAAAATCGACCAGCCATTGTCCCTGTGCCTCGATTGAAGTGAGTGCATCGCCTTCTGATAAGCTATGTCCGGGAAAGTCGGGTGCCAACACCGAATAACCGTTGTAGGCAAACCACCGCGTCTGTAGTGCCCAACTGCGATGATCGAGACCGCTACCATGGATAAATAAAACCGTTGGTAATTTAGCATCGAACTCTTTACCGCCAGTGGCAGCGTAGACTTTCCGTCCATTGACCTGTAATTCCATTAGCCTTCCCCCGCGATACGGCTGGCGGCCTTGAAACCGCGCTGGAAGTCGGCCTTGATATCCTTAATGTCTTCAATACCAACCGAGACCCGGATCATGTCTTCGCTAATGCCAGCGGCGATCATGTCTTCGGGTGTCAGGCGTGAATGCGTGGTACTGCCTGGATGCAATACCAGCGTACGTGAGTCGCCAACATTGGCGAGGTTAGATGCCAGTTGTAGAGCATTGATAAATGCTGCACCACCTGCACGTCCACCAACCACGCCGAAGCACAGCATCGAGCCGGCGCCTTCGGGGAATAGTACCGGGGCCAGATGGTGACTGGGGCTTGATTCCATCTCTGGATGATTAACCCAGGTGACTTCTTCCTGCGCCTGCAACCATTCAACCATCGTGTGCGCATTGGCCACATGCTGCTTCATGCGCAGGCTCAGGGTTTCAATACCCTGTAGTATCAGGAATGCATTGTGTGGGCTTAGGGTAGCGCCGACATCGCGCATCGATTCGGCGCGAATTTTCATAGCCAGAGCCGAAGGGCCGAACTCTTCCCAGAATTTAATGCCGTGAAAGGGCGCATAGGGTTCAGTTAACTCAGGAAAGCGCCCGCTAGCAGACCAGTCGAGCTGGCCGCCATCGACAATCACACCACCAACCGCCACACCATGACCGCCAATCCATTTGGTTACGGAGTGGACGATGATATCGGCACCGTGTTCGATCGGGCGACACAGAGCGGGGGTTGCGAAGGTGGCGTCAACCACGACCGGAATGCCAAACTCGTGAGCCACTTTGGCGATATTCGGGATATCTGCAATTTCGAGTCCGGGATTACCAATAGACTCGCAGAACACCATTTTGGTGTTGTCCTGGATCGCCTCGCGTAGAGCCTTTTCGTCGTTAATCGGCACAAAGCTGCATTCGATGCCCAGACGCTTGATGGTGTGTTTCAACAGGGTCGCTGTCGAACCGTAAATTTGCGCCGAAGAAACAATATGGTCGCCAGCCGAGCACAGGGTAATAAAGGTAGTAAACAGGGCGCTCATGCCGGAGGCCGTGCAAATAGCGCCGCTACCGCCTTCGAGTGCTGCAATGCGTTGCTCTAAAACTGCTACCGTCGGGTTGGTGATACGGCTATAAATATGACCACCCTGTTCGACGTTGAATAGTGATGACGCATCGCTCACACTTTCGAAGACGTAAGACGTCGTTTGATAAACCGGAACAGCGCGTGAGCCGTGGTCGCTTTCGGGCACATAACCGCTGTGCAAAGCAATCGTATCGGGTTTCAGGTAGGAAGATTTGGCCATGAATAATGTTCCGCTTGGTGTTATGCGCTTAATACTTCGACGCTGAAAGGTAGTTCCGTAATTTGACCCAGAACGCCTTCGATTTCAATGCTCGAATTACTATCCAGATAATCGCGATTCATCATGGCGAATGCAAGCTGCTTGCGATAGCGGGGTGACCAGGCCTGTGAAGTAAGCTCCCCAACGAATTGCCCTTCGACCCTCAAATTGCTCTGTTGAATGGTCTTCTTCTGGTCAAAGATTAACCCGGTTAATTGTCTTTTCTGTTGCCCGGCCAGCTGACGTAATGCTGGCAGGCTTAGTGATTCGATATCGTTATCGAGGTCGATGTATTGGTCCAGACCGCACTCGAAAGGATTGTTGCTGTCATCGATGTCGTTACCTAGTGAAATGAGTCCGGATTCGAGCCGCTCAATTGCATTTGGACAGCCAGGTCGGACATTCAGATCTTCACCCAGTTTAATTAGCTTATCCCATAGCGCTTCGCCAAGCTCTGGTTTATCGAGATAAATTTCGAAACCACCCTGTTTGCTCCATCCCGAGCGTGCGACATAAAGCGGGTGTCCTTCGAAGTCCAGCATCTCGCCGCGGAAAAATCGAATACCTCGTACGCTTTTACCAAATAAACGGGCGACCAGCTCTTCGGCCTTCGGGCCCTGTACTGCCAATGGGAATACATCAGGCTCGAAAACATCGACATCCAGTTTTAAGCCTGTAGCCAGGCCCTGCGCCCAGAGTTTGACATCGCTATCAGCGATCGAAACCCACCATCGATCAGCAGCATGGCGGATCACAATCGGGTCGTTGATAATGCCGCCGTATTCGTTACATAGCGGGGCGTATTTGCCCTGCAAGTCCTCTGTCTTGCTGATATCGCGCGGCGTCATTAACTGCACCAGGCGCATCGCGTCCGGGCCTTTGATCTCTACCTGACGCTCGGCCGACACATCCCAGACCTGGACATGCTCACAAAGATGCCAGTAATCGTCTTCGAAATTGACGAACTCGGTTGGCAACAGCATGTGGTTGTAAATGGTATAGGCTTTCACTCCTGCGGCTTCGACGCGACTAGTAAAAGGAGTGGATCGCGTGCGTCGCGATACGCTTAAAATCTTGTCGTTCAATGCCTGTCCTCAGAGATAATATAACGGGATTTTTGAACCGATATTTTATGTCCTGTCAATATGTCTGACAAATAGAACCATGGCTTCGTAACGACTACTTGTGGTGGTAAAGCGACATTGTGAGTAATCACAGTAAGACTGTTAAGCGTTGATGTATTGTTTGTTTTTTGACAGACCAGTAAACAGGTGCTATAAACAGGTCTTAAAGTAAGGGATTAAACATGCAAACAAAATTTTCCAAAGACGTTATTCCGCTTTCTGATCTTAAGGTAAACCCTGGCAAAGTTGTCAACCACACCAAAGATACTCATCGCCCGGTTCTATTAACCAGCCGTGGTCGCGGTGTAGCCGTGGTGCAGGGCCTGGAAGATTACGAGTGTCAAGCAGAGGAGCTGGCATTTGTTAAAGCGGTTGCTCAGGGTTTGATGGATGTGAAGGAAGGCGAGACGACTGATATTCGTGAGGTGAAAATCAGACTAGGTATCCAGTAAGTGCTTATTTCTTTTGCCAGGTCTGCGATTGAAGATCTTGAGGGCATCAAATACTATTACCAGGATCAAGGCG
>Ga0224506_10003440_pt1 | contig 10462 bp, 6 predicted proteins | sample SF_Jan12_sed_USG_2_FD_169108 | JGI IMG/M metagenome (GOLD analysis project Ga0224506, IMG submission 169108) | Sediment microbial communities from San Francisco Bay, California, United States - SF_Jan12_sed_USGS_8_1 | ecosystem: Environmental > Aquatic > Marine > Sediment | place: USA...
ATGGCCCACAACAAGCCGAACGGCCGAAACCCTGTTAGTTCGCGGTGAAGGGAGTGACGTGGTATTTCTGAACAGACTCCGACACAGGAATGACGCTCCACTCACTCTCCGTTTCCCGATAAGCGAACAAAGGCTCCTGGAAGAGATGGCAATTCATGGGAAGGAGGGGATAGTCGAAGGCATAGACTATCGAGGGGAATCGGTATTTGCTGTCTTACGAGCAGTCCATGATTCCCCGTGGTTTCTCATAGCAAAAGAAGACTTTGAGGAGGTCTATGAACTCATACACAGGGGGAACTGGTTTATCGCAGCCGTAATGGTTCTGTCAATTCTTGCGTCATGCTTGGGCGTTGGACTCGTCTGGCGTCACCGGAGTGCACTGTTTTACCGAAGGGAGTACGAGATAGAGCATGAGCGCCGGGCTATAGCTCAGCGGTATGAATACCTATCCAGATATGCCAATGATATTATTCTGCTCCTTGATCAGGATTTGAGAATCATCGAAGCAAATGAGCGAGCAGTAGAGACTTACGGGTACACACTTGATGAGCTGCTGCACATGAGCTTAAAGGACTTACAGACTCCTGAGACACAATCAGTTATCATTGCACAAATGAAAAAGGTGAGAGATCTCAAGGGAATGGTGTTTGAATCGTTACACCAATGGAAGGATGGAACACAGTTTCCTGTGGAAAATAGTTCGCGGATTGTTGAAATTAATGGAAAGGAGTTTTATCAGTGCATCATTCGCAATATCACGAAGCGCAGGCAGGCAGAAGAGGCGTTACAGTCTCGAGCAGAGTTCGAGAAACTTATCACTTCCTTCTCAACAAAATTCATTAATCTTTCATCCCATGAGATTGACAGCGGGATCCTTCATGCAGTGCAGACCATTGGCAAGTTTATCAATGCTGATCGAAGTTACGTCTTTCTGTTTGATGAAAATGAAGATAAAATGATCAGCAAATATGAATGGTGCGCAGAGGGTATTCAGCCACACAGTGAAAAACTCCAGGGACTGTCAGTCGGAGAGTTACTATGGTTGATGGTGAAACTCAACCGATTCGAAAATATTCATATGACATCTGTTGCAGACTTTCTCCCTGAGGGGAGCGCAGAAAAAGACATTCTGCACTTAGAGTCAATTCAGTCACTCATTGCTATTCCGATGGTTTCTGGTAACTCTCTTATCGGGTTTCTCGAATTCGATGCAGTGAAAACTGGAAAAATGTGGTCTACAGATATAATTACTTTACTCAGAATAGTAGGAGAAATATTTACGAATGCATTAAACCGTAAACGAGCAGAAGATGTGCTGCGGGTGAGCGAAGAGAAATACCAAACGATTCTTGATACGGCAGGAATGGGGATATGTGAAATAGATCTGGAAGGAAAGGTCACCTTTATCAATCCTGCTGGAGCAAAGATGTGCGGATATGAAATTCCTGAGCTGATCGGGAAGCATCTGCATAACACGCTGCACCATGCAAGACCAAATGGGTCTCCCTATGCCGAGCAAGAATGCCCCCATTATATATCGCTTATACAAGGAAATACTGCTGAGATAGTAAACGAGCTCTTCTGGAGGAAGGATGGTACGAGTTTCCCTGTCACGTGTATCAGTACTCCGGTAAAAATTCAGGATATGATAGATGGCGCAGTTTTAATATTCCGTGATAGGACTGCACGCAAAAAGTTAGAGGAGGCACTGTGGGAGAGTGAACAGAGATTGAAAAATATTCTCCATGGCTCTCCTATACCTGCGTTTGTTATTGACAAAAACCACAAAGTGCTGTTCTGGAATAAAGCACTGGAGCAACTCAGCGGTATCAAAGCCGACGTGATAACAGGTACAGACCATCACTGGAAAGCGTTCTATGATAAAGAAAGACCATGTATGATTGACCTGCTGATAGACAATAGAAACGATATGATTCCACAGTGGTATAAGAGAAAATATATTCGATCTGTGTTGTTAGAGGATGCATATGAAGCTACGGACTTCTTCCCTTCATTAGGGGTGAGAGGGAAATGGTTGCATTTCACAGGCGCAGTTATCAAAGATTCCACAGGAAATATTGTCTGTGGTTTGGAAACGCTCGAAGATATTACGGAACGCAAGCGTGCTGAGGAAGCGCTGATATTCTTAAAAGAGGCGATTGAAGCCCTGCCCATTGGCATTATTATTACTGATGTGAAAGGGAAGATTTTATATGCAAATCCATCCGAAGCAAGGATGCACGGCTACAAGTTGAAGGAACTCATTGGTAGGCATGTAAAAATACTTATTCCAAGGAACTACTGGAGACCCCTGCTCTTTGAGCAGATAATGGGACATGAAATGGGGGTCTGGAAACGTGAGAGTGTTAATATCAGGGAAAACGGGGAAGCATTCCCCGTCCAGTTGACTTCGATTACCGTCAAAGATTCCGAAGGTGTTCCGATTGGGACGGTGGTAGCATGCGAAGACATTACCAAGCGCAAACAAGCCGAGGAAAAGCTGATTCAACGCCAGGAAGCGCTTTATTCTGTGTTTAAGATGGCCACAACTTTAGGCAGTTCTTTAAAAACGCTCTGTGGTAATATAGCCGTCATTTTGTCGAAACTCCTCCAGACTTCCCATGTCATAGTGCAGCAACACGATAATGGTAACGTTAAGGTTATTTCTTGTATGTTAGACGGAAAATTCGAGAGTGAAGAAGTAACCTGCCTTTCGAATTTTCAGTGTCTTTCTGGAGATAATGCCAATGAAGGGTGTTTACTGGAATGTTCTCTCGGTGATGCTTTCAAAAAGTATCCGTACGTGAGAGATGTCTTGAAAAGCTCAGTAAGTATTCCAATGTTAGATTCGTTGGCCAACATTATCGGTGCAATTACAGTTATCAACACAAAGGAGCGCATCTTTACCGAAGACGAGGTTCGTCTGATAAAAATCTTTGCACAGTATATAGCATCCGAGATTGAAAAAAATGCAATGGAGATAAAACTTCGTAACGCTCAGAAAATGGAGGTTATCGGCACGTTAGCCGGAGGGGTTGCACATGAAGTCCGAAACCCTCTTAACGCCATTATGGTTATTGCAGAATCACTTGTTAAAGAGTTAGGGGAAAGCCCGGAATATCAGTTACTTCTTTCCCATATCCATTCACAGGTGAACCGGTTGTCATCACTAATGAATGAATTGCTCGATCTCGGAAAATCAATTGAGCCATCCGATTTGCATGTTGAGTCTTTAAGTGAAATATGTTCTGCTACATTAGGTCTATGGAAGCATTCTGCCCTCAGCCATAGTCATAAGATAAAATTACTTAAATCCCCGGAGTGTGATGATATCTTTGTAATAGCCAATAGTCAAAAAATCCAGCAGGTTTTTCTTAATCTTCTGGAGAATGCAGCCCAACATGATCGCGAAGGCAATGAAATACTTTTTGTCATTAAGGAACCTGAAGGGGGCAGGTGTAGTATTCAAGTGGTTGATCACGGCACTGGTATTCCAGAAGAAATTTTGTCGAGGGTTTTTGAACCATTCTTTTCAACACGAAGAGGTGGTACCGGTTTGGGCCTGACTATTGTAAAATATATCGTAGAGACTCATGGAGGGAGTATCGTGGTTTTCAATAATACACCTCTCCCTGGTTGCACGGTAGAGGTTAAAATGCCAATTTATAGGAAGCAATAACTATGATGCCAAAGATACTATTAGTTGATGACGAACCCGCAACACGGATTGGATTTGTGCGGTATCTTTCAAAGGCAGGCTATATAGTGGCGGAATCTTCGTGCCTTGCAGAAGCACGGGAAGCCATCATCTCACAACGGTTTCATGCCGTCATCCTTGACCTCATTTTGCCAGATGGCAATGGCATAGAGTGGATTGAAGATTTAAGAAAGACGTATCCGGACATAGCTATTGTCGTGATTACTGGTGCAGGCAATATCTCCACTGCGGTTGAGGCTATGCGCCGCGGCGCAGATAACTTTCTGACCAAGCCTGTAAACTTAGCTGAACTTGATGTATTTCTGCAAAAAAGTATCGAATTAGGGACACTGAGACGAAGAGATTCAACGTTTCAGCGTTTGAAGAAAAAAGTCAATCCTTATTTTAGCGAAATCTCCACAATGAAAGAAGTTAAAAAACTTGCCGTATTGGCAGCGGAAAGCGATTCACCTGTGCTCCTTCAAGGAGAGACCGGAACAGGTAAGGGGGTATTGGCAAGATGGATTCATGAACAGAGTTCCCGTTGCTCTGGCCCCTTTGTAGAGGTAAATTGCTCAAGTCTCAGGGGCGAGCTTCTTGCCAGTGAACTCTTCGGGCACGTGAGGGGTGCCTTTACATCTGCTATCCAGGACAAACAGGGGCTCATTGAGGTTGCAGACAGTGGGACTTTATTCCTGGATGAGATAGGTGATATGGATTTTGCCGTTCAGGCTCAGTTCCTGAAAGTTGTTGAGGAGAAGTGCTACCGAAGGGTCGGAGAGGTCAAGGTAAGGAGGAGTGATTTCCGTCTTATCTGTGCTACGAATAAGAACCTCCAGGAAGAAATACAGCAAGGCAAATTTCGTCAAGACCTTTATTTCCGGATTAACATTTTTCCTATTTCTATTCCTCCTTTGAGAGAAAGACTTGAAGACCTGACAGTGATTATCCAGGATATATTTACTGACTTAAGCTCATCTCAGAGCCAAATTCTCCCCAATGTAATCAAGCACTTGAGAAGTTACTCATGGCCTGGAAACATCCGCGAATTGAGAAATGTAATTGAAAGGGCACTTATTCTTGCACGCAATGGTTCATTAACTCCTGAATATTTCTTCGGCCTGGGGGCTTCTGCATGTCCTGTTGCTTCCAATAAAGGGAACATAACGGATTTGGAACGGTTTGAGGGGGAACATATTAAGGACGTTATTAGAAATTTTGGTGGTGACAAAGAAAAAGCCGCAGAAGCGCTGGGAGTCTCACGAGCCACCCTCTACCGTAAGATGAAGAAAGGTAAACATACTCTCTAAGGATCAAAACAATGTTTAAGGAACAGCGATACGAGGAGAAATAATAATCGTGAGAATTCTTGTAGTAGATGATGAACAAGCCTTCCTTTTTGGCTTAAAAAGAATTCTCAATGAACCGGAAATGAGCGTTGATACTGCTGAAACTTTTGAAGATGCCATAGACTTCCTGAGTAAAAAAACCTACGATGTTGTCATTGCCGACGTGAGGCTTACTGGAGTCTTACAACAGGAAGGCTTGGCAATCCTCAGGATTGTAAAAAAGAATCAACCTCATACAAAAATGATAATAATAACCGGATACGGTACTCCTGAAGTCATGCAAAAAGCATATGAATTCGGGGCAGACTATTATTTTGAGAAACCCATATCTACCCAAGTTCTCCTCAATACACTTAAAGAAATGAAATAAATGGTGCAGCCGATAGGCACCTTTTCGACATTTAAAGCCCTATTTAAAAGAATTTGGGTAGCCCAGCGAGCAGGGGGGGTGTGATTTTAAATACAACCCTTGCTCGCTGGGCATGGTGGTGTGACATCAAGTTTTACTTGATGTGCCTTGTAAAGTTTCTGACAGAGAGAGCGACATATTCCTGGCAAATGCAGTCATTATCACCATTCCCTTGAGAACTTCCGGATCCCTCATGGCTGCGAAGATACCTTTTAATCCAGCCTTTGGTGGATTTGCTGTAATTTCTTGCATCGTTCGCACTGCGCATTTTTGTACGCCTATCATCATGCTATTCATCTCTTTAGATGAGAGTTGTTCCAGTGTGAAATCAAGGGTTCCGCTATTTTCAAAGCCGTTCAAAAAGGTCAGAAGTTTGTTGAAAGCATTTATATTTTTCCCCACGTTTTGTAAAAGATCAAGAACCTCCTCTTTCTCAAAGGATTCCCTGAGCATATTGATGCTCGGCAGCACTTCTTTGGTGATTCTCCCTACCGAGGGTTGCAGGTCTTCTACCAAGCCCTTTGCAACTTCCATCAACTCAAGGAGAGTTATAAATGTAGGGATGTTATCTCCGATCTTCTTAATAAGTATGAGGGTATCATCTTTTTCAAACCTTTCCCGCAATTCCCGGATAGTTGTATGAGTTTCCTTGGAGATCCTGCCTACTGCTGGTCCGACATCTGCAATCATACCCTTTGCAGATTCCATCAGATCAAGGAACTGCATAAAGGTAGGGATATTGTCTCCGACCTTTTTGATGAGCTTCAGCGTTTCATCTCTTTCAAACCTTTCCCGTAACTCCCCGATAGTTACACTAAGCTCTTTGGATATCCTCTCCAGAGCGGGGCTTAGGTCAATTACGAGATTGTTGATTAAACTAAATCTATTGTATATCTCGTCAATCTGTGCCGCCATTTTTCCATTATTGTTTGTCCCTGTAACCTTGTCTGTAACCATCTGCTCTTTATTCATATTTTTTAATTCCTCCCTAAAGTTGTGACGTTTATTACAATAAGCCCTTGAGCATCATGTTCCAGTAAAGAGGTCTGAGCATGTTGACCTTGAGAACCCAGTTGAGATAACTTTCCGTAGCCGGAGACAAAGATTTTGTATAGTTGAAGTTTGCAAACAAAGCCCTCTTATCCCTGGTAAGGATCGGACATATTATTTCCCCATCATAAGTGGCTTTGGGCTCTTTACCAGCTAACAATGCTTTGAATCGTTCTGTTAATACCTTTGCCTGCTTCCTTGCACCCGAGGCTGTTTTAGATGTTGGAAAATCTGTCGCATCGCCAATTCCATAAATATTATCGTGATATTTGTTCAGCATGTGGTACTTATCGCAGGTTACCCATCCCGCGGCATCCCCTACACCGTCAGAGTTTTGAATCACATCGGCACCTTCATGTGGCGGCGTGATGCTGAGCAGGTCGAAATTGACTTCTTTTCCATCATAGCTCTTCATAACTCCTTTTTCATGGTCAACTTCCCCAGGGGCAAAGTTTGCAACTGTCTCGATTCCCCTCGACTCAAAGATACCATTCAATGCTTCCATATAAGGATGTCTGGAAAAAGCTGATGGCAAAGGGGTAGTGAGTACAAATTTGAATTTGTTTCTTTTCCCCAGGTTTCTTATTGTGTCTTCTGCCATGAGGATGAACTTTATGGGTGCAGCAGGGCATTTTATCGGCATCTCACAGAATGTTGAGACAACCGTTCCACCATCACAGTTCTTAAGTGCATCTCTGAGTTTTAGAGCCCCGTCCATTGTATAAAAGGTATGGACGTTCTCCCCTTTTTTCAGGCCTTCCAGCATTCCCTCGGGCTCGCCCAAACTTAATTTTGCGCCTGTTGCAATAACAAGGTAATCGTATGCGATGTCGCCATGTTTTGTAGTAGAAATTGTGTTCTCCTTTGGGTTTATTTTTGTTGCTTCGTCTTGGACCAGCTTTACATCTTCGTAGAACAACTCATTTGTGGGCTTGACTATATTTTCAGGTTCATCAAGATCGAAAACTAATAAGGTATAAGCTGGTTGGTAATGGTGTTTATCACTCTTTTCTATTACAGTAAGCCCTACCTGATTAGGAGTAAACTCCCTTCTCATTCTGTTGGCAAACATCACGCCGGCACTTCCTCCACCTATGATCGCTACCTGTTTCATTTTGCTTCCTCCTTTTAATTTAATTTGTTAGAAAAATTTACAGTGAACTCATTCCTGTTTCTTTTAATTCAATATCCCACTATATTAGGCCCTTGAGTATAAGGTTCCAGTAAAGTGGTTTTAGTTCATCGTAATTATAATGTGCAAACACAGACTTCTTATTTTTCGGGGAAATCGGACATAATACTTCTGGTTTATAGGTAGCAGTAGGTTCCTTTCCCTCCAACACTGCCTTCATTCTATCTGTTAACACCTTAGCCTGTATTCTCGCACTTGTCATTGTTTTTGATGCTGGTACATCACTCGCATCGCCGATTGCATAAATGTTGCTGTAGTAGTTGCTGAGCAGGTGATACTTATCGCAGGTTACCCATCCAGCAGCGTCTCCCAGTTCTTCAGAGTCATGGATGACTTGTTCACCTTCATGGGGGGGTATGATGCAGAGCAAGTCAAAATTGATTTTTTTCCCATTGTAGCTCCTTACAACTCCGTTTTTATAATCCACTTCTCCTGGAGAAAAGTTGTTCACCACCCCTATTTCTTTTGAATCTAAAATACTGTTAAATTTTTCCAGATAGGGTTGATTTGGAATAACCGATTGCATAGGGGTGGAGAGTACAAATTTGAACTTGTTTCTTCTCCCGAACATTCTCATTGTATCTTCTGCCATGAGAATGAAATTTATAGGCGCAGCAGGACATTTGATAGGGTTTTCAGAAGACATTGATACGATAGTTCCACCATCACAGTTCTTAATTGCATCTCTGAGTTTTAGGGCGCCATCCATTGTATAGAAGGTAAAGACACCTTCACCTTTGTTGAGACCTTCTTTCATCCCCGCAGGTTCGTCAAAATTTAATTTAGCACCGGTTGCAACAATGAGATAGTCATAAGAGACTGCTCCATGTTTGGAAGTAGTTACCGTATTATTTTTCGGGTTTATTCTTGTTGCTGAATCTGTAATCAGATTCACACCTTCATAAAACAAATCCTTTGTCGGCCTCACCACATCTTCACCTTCATCCAGACCAAAAGCTATTGATGTGAATGCTGGCTGAAAATAATGTTTGTCACTCCTTTCAATTACCGAGAGTTCCACTTCGTCTTCAGTGAAATCTCTTCTCATTCTGTTGACAAACATCACGCCAGCACTTCCTCCGCCTATGATCACTATCCGTTTCATTTTGCTTCCTCCTTTCCCTTCTCATCGGTAAACGTATGCTTCTGATTTAAATATGTAATGAAATTTATTCTTTAATAAAGGATTAAGCAAAAGATATGCCATAATAGCATATAGCGAAAAATACTAATTTATCAAAGTGTTACGTTAAAAAAAAAGCAGGAGATTCTCATTTATTCAAACACAGTCTCAAAAATGAGAATCTTTTCTAAATTGAGTTGAGCGAAAGTTGTGATGAGACAATTCGAGGAGTTGAAAATTTTCTTTAAAGATAGTTTAATAAAGCAAAATCAGAATTTGAGGATATCTTATAAGTGAAGTGAAGATGAAAACAGAATTAATAAAAGAAAAAGAAAAAAGAGATATGCCTCTCTATACAATAGGGGTTATTGCTGAATTGATCGGTACCACAACCCAGACAGTGCGCATATATGAAAAACGTGGTCTGATAAAACCGTCACGCAAAAAGAAGAACAGATTCTACTCTGAGAATGACCTCAGATGGCTCCTTTGTTTGAGAGAGTTAGTCCATGATAAAAAGATCAGCATTGAGGGCATAAAAAAGCTTCTTCATTATGCTCCATGCTGGGAAATTACAATGTGCACTGAAGAAAGAAAGAATAAATGCCTGTCATTTATCGACAGAGTAAAGCCATGCTGGGAGATTAACCGGATGATATGCAGCAATAGTAAATCACGCAATAGATGCGAAGAATGTGTAGTGTTCACATCACAGACAAAACTTGCCAAGAAAAGTTAATCAAAATAATATCAAAAGATAAAATTTATTATAACCCCGTTGTACATTAGTTTTTCCCCGTGAGAAAGCCCTGCCATTTACCCCAGTGGAAATGAACATTCTATGGGATTTACTCATCGTGTTAATCAGAAAGGGATATACTATATAATTAAAAGAAATGACTGACAAGTTTATCAGAACCGGTCTTGACCTTTTCGAGAAGGATTGGCCCAAAACATTAAAAGGCGCACGGGTTGGACTTTTAGTACATCCTGCTTCTGTAAACAAAAAACTAACGCATGCGGTTAGCCTCTTTCTTAAATCAAAAAGAATTGAATTAAAGGCCATCTTTGGCCCACAACATGGAATCTATGGAGAAACACAGGACAATATGATTGAATGGGAGGGGTTCAAGGATAAGTACACAGGACTTTTTGTATATAGCCTTTATGGTTACTCCCGGAAACCTGAGCCATCAATGCTGAAAGATATAGATATAATGGTAGTAGACCTTCAGGATGTGGGGTCGCGATACTACACATTCATCTGGACAATAGAACTCTGTATGCAGGCATGTATGGAGACGAATAAATCAGTAGTCATACTTGACAGGCCCAATCCTATAGGAGGTCATTTAATAGAAGGACATGTGCTTGACATGAAATATGATTCATTTGTTGGACAGCGTCCATTGCCTGTGCGTCATGGGATGACAGTAGGAGAACTGTGTAGCTATTTTCGAGATGAATTCTATCCTTCTCTGGATTTACACATTATTCCCATGAAAGGATGGAAACGGAAGGCATGGTTTGATATGACAGGTTTACCCTGGGTAATACCATCGCCGAATATGCCATCTCTGGATACAGCTATTGTATATCCTGGAATGTGCCTCCTGGAGGGCACTAATCTGAGTGAAGGCAG
>Ga0224506_10003442_pt1 | contig 10453 bp, 10 predicted proteins | sample SF_Jan12_sed_USG_2_FD_169108 | JGI IMG/M metagenome (GOLD analysis project Ga0224506, IMG submission 169108) | Sediment microbial communities from San Francisco Bay, California, United States - SF_Jan12_sed_USGS_8_1 | ecosystem: Environmental > Aquatic > Marine > Sediment | place: USA...
TAAACATACACAACAGATTTATCTGCTGGCTGAAGATAAGACTCTGCTGCCATTGCTGCAACAGGATTATCTGCAGGCCATGGACGCCAATTCTGTAGACGACCCGGCAATCTCCATTGAGCTTGATGAAGAGGCACCAGAAAGACACTTTGGGGTGGTCGAACAGGCCAAACAATACATACTGGACGGGGATATCTTTCAGGCCAATCTGTCACGACTATGGTGTGGCAAACTTAAACAGTCGGTCAGTGCATCGACACTATATCAAAGCCTGCGTGAGCATAATCCGGCACCCTTTGCCGGTCTGGTTGAATTTGATGGTGTCTCGATTATCAGTTCTTCACCGGAGCGGCTGGTAGAGGTCAGGGGCAATCTGGTACAGACCCGTCCCATCGCAGGTACCCGTCCTCGACATAGCAGTGAAGAGGACCATCGTGTCACCACCGAACTGTTAGCTCATCCCAAGGAGCGGGCAGAACATATCATGCTCATAGATCTGGAACGCAATGATCTGGGACGCATATCCAGACCGGGCAGTGTCCATGTGGATGAACTGATGGTGCTGGAGAGCTATTCGCATGTCCATCATATCGTCTCCAATGTACGTGGTAAGCTGCGTGATGGCATTAGCCCCGGACAGATTATTGCTGCGGTGTTTCCAGGCGGTACCATTACCGGCTGTCCAAAGGTAAGGTGTATGGAGATCATTGCCGAACTGGAAAATGAGGGCAGAGGTGCCTACACCGGTTCTATGGGTTATCTCAACCATAACGGAGACATGGATCTGAATATTCTTATTCGCACCCTTGTTAAGCATAATGATTCGATACGCCTGCGTGCCGGTGGCGGCATAGTCATCGACTCGGATGCCGAAAATGAGTTAAACGAAACCCGCGCCAAGGCCCGTGGGCTGTTACGGGCCCTGGGAGTCAAGTTATGAGAAAGACACTGATCAACGGTATCGATACTGATCAGCTGTCTGTTTATGATCGCTCAGTACAGTATGGTGATGGTCTGTTTGAAACCATCGCCGTACATGATGGTGAACCACGCCAGTGGCAGCGACATATGGATAGATTACAGGCCGGTTGTGCTCGTCTGTTGATTACCCCTCCTGATCCCGACTTACTGCTGCAGCAGGTTTTATCGCTGTCACAGGGACAACGCCGTGCGGTGATCAAGATCATTGTCAGCCGTGGTATCGGTGAGCGCGGATTTCGTATCAGCAAGGATATTCCAGCCACTATCATGGTGACCATCTCCGACTGGCCAGAGTATCCATCCGATAACCGTAGCAGGGGAGTCACGATTACCAGCTGTCAGACACCGCTGGCTCGACAGCCACGTCTGGCCGGCACCAAACACCTGAACCGCATGGAACAGATTCTGGCCCGTGCTGAGTGGACCGATGAGGGCATCGCCGAAGGCATACTCTGTGATACTGGCGGGAACGTTATCGAAGGGACCATGAGTAATCTGTTTCTGATCCACTCCGGCGTGGTCATTACGCCAGAACTCTCACACTGTGGTGTTGCCGGCACAATGCGCCAGTTGATCCTGGAAGCTTGTGAGGATTCCGGCATAGAATGTCGTGTTGAGCCTGTTAGTCTGACTCAGGCCAGGGATGCGGACGAGATCTTCCTGACAAATAGTCTGATTGAGGTATGGCCGGTAAGGCGGTGGGATGATAAAACATATACGGTGAACGGAGTGATCCTCACCAAACTTAAAAACTACATTAATAAAAAGCACTAACTTATGGATTTTATTAGAAATATCCCCCGCGCCATTGGCGTTGCAGTGATCCTTTTGGGGCTAGTCGCCGCCTGGCTATGGCTCGAGATCCAGGCCTTTGCCAATGCGCCCTTAGAGTTTGAAGGTACTGAGTACCGCTATACCATCGAGCCTGGCAAGACCCTCAAGCGTATCTCTCGCGAACTGCAACAACAGGGCCTGATCGAAAACGCGGATAAACTGGTCTGGCTGGCACGTATACAGGGTAATGCCAACCATATCCTGCTGGGTGAATATGAATTTAACCAGGGCAATTCGATACAGGATCTGTTGAACAAGTTTGTTAGCGGCGATGTGAAGCGCTATAGCCTGACCCTGGTAGAGGGCTGGAATATCTACCAGGTGTTACAGGCGGTAGAGGCTGATCCGGTATTGGAGCACAAGCTGCGTGGCCTGAACCATGCTCAAATCATGGCAAAGCTGGGCCAGCCCAATGAACATCCTGAGGGACGCTTTTTTCCCGATACCTATCAGTTTTCTCGAGGTATGAGTGACATCGAATTCCTCAAACGTGCCTATGACAAGATGGAACAGGTATTGGCGGAAGAGTGGCCCAGACGCAGCGGTGGTTTGCCCTACAAGGATGCCTATGAGGCACTGATCATGGCCTCCATCGTTGAAAAAGAGACCGCCGTGCCCAGTGAGCGCAATACCATCGCCGGCGTTTTTGTACGGCGTATAGAAAAAAAGATGCGCCTGCAAACCGACCCGACTGTGATCTACGGTCTGGGCCTGAGTTTTGATGGCAACCTGAAAAAACGCCATTTACTGGATGGCAGTAATCTCTATAACACCTATAAGCTGAAAGGGCTGCCTCCGACACCCATCGCGCTGGCAGGTCGTGAGGCGATACAGGCAGCACTAAATCCTCAAGACGGAGAGGCTCTGTACTTTGTCGCCCGTGGTGATGGCAGCCACCATTTCTCAGCCACCCTGGATGAACACAACCGGGCGGTGGTGAAGTATCAGCTGAAAGGGCGTGTACGTCAGACGACTTCGATGAATGCCGATGGCTCATCGAAAAAGGATCATCGATGAAGGGACGTTTCATCACCCTCGAAGGCAGTGAAGGTGCAGGTAAGTCCAGTAATCTGCTGTTTATCGAGGAACGGCTACGGGCAGCCGGAATAGATCTGGTGACCACCCGTGAACCAGGTGGTACCGAGCTAGGTGAGGCGATCCGTGAATTGTTGCTGGACCACCGAAATACCAGCATGCTCGATGATACCGAACTGCTGCTGATGTTTGCTGCGCGTTCCCAACACTTGCATGAACTAATCCTGCCGGCACTGGGACGTGGACAGTGGGTTCTGTGTGATCGTTTTACTGATGCCAGTTATGCCTATCAGGGTGGCGGTCGTGGCATCGCCAACGAACGCATATCAGAGCTGGAACAGTGGGTACAGGGCAGTTTACGTCCTGATATGACCCTGTTACTGGATATACCGGTCGAGCAGGGATTACAACGGGCAGGAGAACGTAGCGAGCCGGATCGCTTTGAGCGTGAGCAGGGGCAGTTTTTCGAGCGCGTACGACAGGCCTACCTGCAAAGGGCAAATGCCGCCCCTGAGCGATACCGTATCATCGATGCCGCCGCACCCTTGCAACAGGTACAGCAGCAGTTGGATAGTGAATTGACCCAGATAGTAGCAAAATGGCGATGACGCTAAAGGCCCCATTTCCATGGCAGACACAAACCTGGGATGCACTGATCTCGCGCCACCGTAATGGTAACCTGCCACATGCGATACTGCTTTCAGGTATCAGTGGACTGGGCAAATCGCTGTTTGCCCGGGCACTGGCAGAGGCCCTGTTATGTGAGAGCCCACAGGCGAATGGTCAGGCCTGTGGGCAGTGCAGAAGTTGCCAGCAGATGCTGGCTGACGGACATCCGGACTTCAAGCCCATAGAGCCTGAGGAGGGTAAGAAACAGATAGGTGTAGATCAGTGTCGACGTCTCTCAAGCTTTCTGGCCCTGACCAGTCACTATGGGCGGTATCGTGTCGTGGTGGTTCAGCCTGCCGACAGTATGAACGAGTCCTCGGCCAATAGCCTGTTAAAGACCCTGGAAGAGCCCCCGGCCGGTGGGGTACTGATACTGATCAGCAACCGCCCCGAGTCACTATTGCCAACCATACGCAGCCGCTGTCAGCAGATCGTCTTTAGCCCTCCACCCCATGACATGGCAGATGCCTGGTTATCCGCCCATCTCCCCTCTGCAGACAACAAGGATCTGCTACTGGCATTATCCAGTAATGCCCCGTTGCGTGCCCTGGCCCTGGCAGAGGACGATAAGTTGCAGTTGCGTACCTCCATGCTGGAAGATCTGCTAGCAATGAGTAGCAATGAGGATGCCGATGTTATGGCTATTGCCAAGCGTTGGTCAGAACAGGAGCTGGTGGATGTACTGCACTGGTTACAGAGCTGGTTTCAGGACATGTTGAGATTAAAAACCAGCGATACGCCGCCCTTGCTGGCGAATCCCGATATACAGGAACGTTTACATCAATTGGCCGGGACCATAAACTGGGAGTCGCTCTATGCCCATATGGATCGATTGACCGAGATGAAAAGAAAGCTTAACGGCTCGCTGAATCCGCAGTTGTTGATGGAAGATTTTCTACTCTCCTGGACCAGCAGTCGACTTCGTAACTAAGGGTATTCCATCAGCTATAGTAAGTTGGTATTGATATGCGGAAAAATATTATTAACCTTCATCTGGAGGATAAACATGCCCTCTATCAGGCCTACATGCCAAATATCAAGAATGGTGCTGTATTCGTTAGTACCGACAAGGTATATCAACTTGGTGATGAAATCTTTTTACTCCTGAATCTGATGGAGGAGGATGAAAAACTGGCCGTCGCGGGTAATGTCATCTGGCTTACGCCGAAAGATGCCAATAACAATAAGGCCGCGGGGATCGGTATACAGTTCAGTGACAGTGACAAGGGTGTAACAAGAAAAAAGATTGAAACCTATCTGGCTACTGAGCTGAACTCTGAAACAATCACCCTGACCTTGTAACCATCACTTATGTACAGAGAACTGTTCTGACCAGTTTCCAGCTGACAGAAACTCCGCCTCACTGCGTATTATCTCCGCCTCTTTTATTTTACCTAAGGTTTCCAGTATCTCTGCCTTTAATAACAGAGAGTTTTGCTCCGTCGGGATGAGTATCAGTGCATGGTTGACCGCCATCAGTGCCGCTTGCGATTTACCTTCTATATACAGTGACATGGCCATATTGTGATGGCCTTTCTGATAACTTGGTTCCAGGCGTATGGTCTGTGCAAAATGTTCGATGGCCTTTGTTGTCTCGCGCAGCTAAATAAACTGCGTTAAATAATCAATGCTGATAAAATGTAGCGCATAAATAAACCCTCAGGATTTGTACCGGATATGACTATGTTGATAGATTCCCACTGCCATTTAGATCGACTGGACCTGAGCAGGGCTGAAAACGGACTGGATGATGTGATTGCCCAAGCCGCCGAGCTGGGGGTAGAGAAGATGCTTTGTGTCTCCATTGATATGAGCAATGTCCATGAGGTGAAACGTATTGCCAGCGTCTATGACAATGTCTATGCCTCGGTAGGGACGCATCCCACCGCAGAAGAGTCACAGGAACCCGATGTAGAACATCTTCTGGAACTGGCCAATGATCCCAAGGTTATTGCCATAGGTGAAACCGGTCTGGATTACTTTCATTGCAAGGGTGATATGGGCTGGCAGCACGAGCGTTTTCGCGTTCATATCGAGGCATCAAAACAAACGGGTAAACCCCTCATCATCCATACACGTGAAGCCAAGGAAGATACCATCCGTATCATGCAGGAAGAGGGCGCGGCACAAGCAGGGGGCGTTATGCACTGTTTTGTCGAGGATATGGATACCGCAACAAAAGCGATGGAGATGGGTTTTTATATATCCTTCTCCGGTATTGTGACCTTTAAGAATGCCAAAGATCTGCATGAGGTGGCAAAACAGGTGCCACTGGAACGCCTGTTGGTGGAAACCGATTCACCATACCTGACGCCCGTACCATACCGGGGTAAGCCCAACTTTCCGGGCTACACCCGCTATGTAGCAGAATACATTGCCGAGTTAAAAGGTATTAGTCTTGATGAGGTTGCAGAGGCCAGTAGTCACAACTTTTATCAACTGTTTAGCCACGCATAAATTAGTCCTTTGCTGTTATGGGCATATGCACGACAGTACCCTATGAAACATCATTGTTTTATAACTGCATCGATCGCCTTGGACAAGGTCTCTCTGTTGGTATAAAAGTGTGGTGAGAAACGGATGCCGCCGCCACGATAGGCACACATAATTCCGGCCTGCATTAATTCCGTGTACAAGCCCTGAGAATCCTTTGCTCTGTGTTTAAAGGTTACAATACCGGCCAGACGCTCAGGATGTGTATTGGTAATACAGCCCAGATCTTTATTTTCACTGATCAAATCAATCAAATAGCTACTGTTATCGATTACACGCCGCTCGATCTCTTCCATACCAATATCCAATAACAATGCCGTACTGGCCTGCAAGGCATGTATCGCCAGCATGTTCGGACTACCACATTCGAAACGCCTGGCACTCTCTGCCACTGTCCACTGGCGATTGTCAAAATTCATATAGTCCTCGGTCATGTGCCAGCCATATTGGTGCAGCTGTAATGCATCACGCTGTTCTGCCCGTACATAGAAGAGGGCAAGCCCTTCAGGCCCCAGCATCCACTTGTGACCATCGGCCATGGCGAAGTCTATGTGGCAGGTCTGCACATCAAAACGGAGCGCACCGATGCTCTGTATCGCATCGACACAAAAGAGAATCTCATGTTGCTGACAAAACTCACCTATACGTTGCAGGTCCAGTTTCAGGCCGCTGGCGTATTCTACCGAGCTGATGGCAATCATGCGTGTCTGCTCATCGACCAGAGCGAACAGAGCATCCTCAGGGCTTTCATTGGTAGAAAGATCTGCCTGTCTCAACTCGACGCCCTGACTGGCCAGAGACTGCCAGACGATACGATTGGAGGGAAACTCTTCATTACTGCTAACGATGTTGTCACCGCTCTGCCAGTCTAGCCCGTGGGCAACCACAGAGAGTGCCTCCGAGGTATTCTTCAACAGGGCGATATCGCTGGAAGAGGGGGCATTGATCAATCGTGCCAGTTGTTCACGCAGCGCCTGCTCCGTTTCCAGCCACTGTAGATAATTTCTGGAACCATAGATGCTGTTCTCATCAGTAAAATCTTTTACCGCCTTCTGTGCGCACCTGGGCCAGGGAGAGACCGCAGCATGGTTGAGGTAGAGTAGCCCTTTGTCGAGCTGAAATTCATCCTGCCAGTTGTTCGTCATATTCATTGAAATATCCATTGAACTATCCATATTGTCGTAGCAGACTGTAAGCACAGTCAGGAATATCAATAACATATGGAATCAGAACTATCCATCCCCTTGCTCATTGGCATGCTACTGGTGCTGGGGTTGCTGGCGGCCTTGCAGGTATCTCGCCTGGGCCTTCCACGTATCGTCGGTTATCTACTGATTGGCATCCTTTTCTCTCCCCAGATCTTGGGGGACCGTATCGGCATTGATCTCAATGGCTGGTCCGAGACGCTGACCACCATGGCACTGGGGATTATCGCCTATATAATCGGCGGTTCCATGACTGTGCAACAGTTACGTCGTATGGGAAAGACCATCTTCACCTGTGCAATCGGCGAATCACTGGGGGCGGTTGTGTTGGTTGTTCTCAGCATCTGGTGGCTGGCACCGGTGTTTGGTTATCAGAATCCCGCTCCATTGGCGCTGGCATTGGGGGCCATAGCTGCAACTACGGCACCGGCGGCTACGGTGGCGGTGATCCATCAGTTTCGTGCGCGCGGTGAGCTGACCACCACGCTACTGGGTGTGGTGGCCATCGATGATGCCATGGGAATCATCGCCTTCTCGATTATACTTTCGATTCTGGTCGGTGAGGGGTTTGGCTCCGGGTTTGGTAACATTGTCTATGAGATTGGCGGGGCAGTGGTCTTGGGGGCAGGCTCAGCAGTCCTGTTATCTCTGTATGGCCGTCATATCCATCAGGGTGGCCTGCGACTGCCGATGATCATTGGCACGATCCTGCTGGTACTGGGCATCGCCGACTATATTCATGTTTCACCCCTGTTAGCCGGGATGGCCCTGGGCTTCTTTTGTCGCATGTATATGCGCTCGTCCGCCGAACGCATGTTTGCACCCATCGAATACTTCGAGGAACTGGTGTTCGCCATGTTCTTTACCCTCGCAGGCGCACACTTTGATCTCGCCGTCTTCAGTGAAAATATCCCTATGGTGGTGATCTATTTGGTCGCCCGCATGGCAGGCAAGATGGCTGGGGCCTCTGTAGGGGCTACCCTGGGTTCGGCACCCACCAATACCCGACGCTGGCTGGGTATGGCGCTGGTACCTCAGGCCGGTATTGCCGTCGGTCTGGCACTAAGCATCAGTCAAATCCCGCAACTGCAAGAAATTAAGGGTGTGATCATTAATACGATTATTGCCAGTACCATACTGTATGAATTGCTTGGTCCCTTTGCGGTTAAATATAGCCTGCAAAGGGCGGGGGAACTGGGCGAGAGGCGAAGGAAATCATGACGATGACAGTAGCAGAATGGTTGAATGAACATCCTGGTCATATCCTGGTGGTGCAGGAAGATGCAATGCTGGAAGAAACACTGGCACTATTCAAACGCTATCCGGATGCTCAGGATATCTATGTTAATGATGTAAAAGGCTGTGTTGTGGGTCATATATCAAAGCTGCGTATTGCCAGCATCGTTCTTGCTGAACACAGCCAGACTCACTCTCATAGACAATTAATAGAACAGGTGGCTAGTGGAAATGCTAGAGAGTTGATGGGCCGTCATTTCCCTACCGCCCGACTGGATGAAGCGCTGGATGATGTTATCCACAGGCAACTAGAGCATCAGTTACATGATATGGCAGTCCTGGATGCAGAAGGGCGACTAGCCGGCACTATCAGTCTGACCTGCCTGCTACAATCATTTATCTAGGCTACATCTCTTGATAAAGAGTTAGGAAGTGACAAACACTTTGCGCCTTATCTTTTCTTGCCATGCCTAAAGGGGGCATCCAAAGATTCCTCTCGCAGACCAGCTAGTTATGAAAAAATTGTTACAAAGGCGACTGAATCAGACTGGATATTTTCTTAAGTAGTTCATCTGACGTATATGGCTTGTGTAATATTTTGTTGTATAGTTCTTCGTTGGTCACCGTTTTTCCTCTATCTTCAGAGAAACCACTGGTAAGCTGAATCTTAATATCAGGGTAGGTGTGTTGTATAATATGCGCCAGTTCATAGCCATCCATCTCGTGCATGATGACATCACTGATAACCAGATCGACGTGATTAATCGACAACATATCCAGCGCCTCTATTCCTCCTTGAGCTTGTATAACCTTATAGCCAGCAGAGGATAGTATGGTCGACATCAACTCTCTGAGTGCAGGCTCATCGTCTACAACCAGAATTGACTCATAGCCCACCTCGCATAAACTGGAAGCAGGTTCGATCTTATTATGATTATTTTTGGTGTTAATGAATCTTGGAAAGTAGATAGAAAAGCTACTGCCATAGCCTTCTTCTGAATAGACTTTAATTGCTCCCTTGGACTGTTTTATGAAATGATATACCTGACTCAAACCCAGTCCGGTACCATTTTCATCTTTGGTAGAAAAGAATGGCTCGAATATGTGTGAAATAACATCCTTGCTCATGCCCATGCCACTGTCTGAAATCGTCAACTTAACGTAGTCTCCGGTTTGAACTTGGAGGATTTGAGATTCCATGCTACCTATTCTGACATTGTCCGTTGCAAATAAAAGAGAGCCGCCTTCAGGCATGGCATGTTTTGCATTTATACTCATATTCAAGATGGCATCTTCCAAGCTTCCCTGATCACAAAATACCGGCCATAAATCCTTTCCAAGCTTTAAATCTATCTTTATATGCGCCGTTAGAGTCTTTTGTAAAATCTTATAGTCGCCCAGTATTATTTTATTTATATCTACAGAGACTTCCGAACCTGTTTTTTCTTTTGACAAGGATAATAACTTTTTACTTAAATCACTTGCCCTATTGGCAGCATGATTAATCTGATATGTATAGTCTAATAGAGTAGGGGAGTCAGACAGTTTTTCCTGTAATAATTCACTATACCCCAGTATGACATTAAGCATGTTATTGTAGTCATGCGCTATGCCACTGGTCAGGTTTCCGATCGCTTCCATTTTTACACTATTTATCTGTTGCTCTTCCTGTTTTTTCTGCAAGGTAATATCCAGGCATGAACCTATATACCACTGTTCTCCGTTAACCTTACCGGGATATTCGCGTATAGAAAGGTGTAAGGGGATAGTATCGCCATTCTTTTTTAGGCCAGTAACATTACGTCCAATGCCAATGATTTTTTTCTCACCCGTATTGTGATAATTATGAATATATTGATCATGGTGATTGCGATCACCTTCGGGCATCAAAATATTAATATTCTGATCAAGGACCTCGTCAGACAGATACCCAAAAATCTCTTCAGCACTTTTGTTAAATGTCTGAATTAATCCATGTGAATTTATTGTAATAACCCCTT
>Ga0224506_10003443_pt1 | contig 10450 bp, 10 predicted proteins | sample SF_Jan12_sed_USG_2_FD_169108 | JGI IMG/M metagenome (GOLD analysis project Ga0224506, IMG submission 169108) | Sediment microbial communities from San Francisco Bay, California, United States - SF_Jan12_sed_USGS_8_1 | ecosystem: Environmental > Aquatic > Marine > Sediment | place: USA...
CACTGGATACTAACGCAATTATATGTTTCTGAGTGAATGAGCAATGTCAAAGGCGAAACGTATCTACATGGATCATACAGCTGGGAGACCTGTCGATCCTCGTGTGATAGAGGCTATGTTGCCTTATATGAAGTCGCTTTATGGTAATCCTTCATCTGTCCACTCATTTGGTCAAGAAGCAAGACAAGCCATGGAAGAGGCAAGAACAAAAGTTGCAGAATTAATTAATGCTGAAAGCAAGGAATCAATAATTTTCACGTCAGGTGCAACCGAAAGCAATAATATGGCAATAAAAGGGGTTGCTCACCGCAACAGAGACCGTGGAACACATATAATAACGTCCAGTATCGAGCACATGTCAGTTCTTAATCCCTGCAAATTCTTAATGAAGAGAGGATTCAAGGTCACTTTCCTTCCAGTCGACCAATACGGCTTTGTAGACCTTAAACGTCTAGAAGAAGAATTGAACAACGAAACAATTCTTGTTTCTATCATGTATGCAAATGGCGAAATTGGAACAGTTCAGCCTATAAAGGAAATTAGTCAAATAGTACACAGCAAAAATGCCTATTTACATGTCGATGCTACAGCTGCAAACGGACAAGTTTCAATAGATGTCAAGAATGAAGGAATAGACTTACTAACGATTTCTTCCAACGACATGTATGGACCTAAAGGCGCGGGCGGCCTCTACATAAAAAAAGGCACACGGATAGAACCTATAATTCACGGTGGGGGACAGGAACGAGGCTTAAGGTCGGGAACAGAAAATCTTCCAAGCATAGTAGGACTTGGAAAAGCCGCAGAAATAGCGAAAAAAGAAATGCCTATTGAAAGGAAACGTTTGAAGAAACTGAGAGACAAGCTTATCAAAGGCTTACTTGACCCTATCCCATACTCGTTTTTGAATGGACACCTAACCAAACGGTTGCCTAACAACGTCGCGGTAAGGTATAGCTTCATCGAAGGCGAATCAATATTGCTAAGCTTGGATATGATGGGCGTAGCAGCCTCTTCAGGTTCCGCTTGCACTGCAAAAACTTTAGAACCTTCCCATGTGCTGAGAGCCATTGGGTTGAAACATGAGGAAGCACACGGTTCATTACTATTTACCTTGGGCAAGCAAAACACGGAAGAAGAAGTTGATTACGTGATAAGCATAATGCCCGACATAGTTAAAAGGTTAAGGGCGATGTCACCATTAACTCCAAAGGAGTTGAAGGAATAATGTACAGCGAAAAAGTTATGGAACACTTTAGAAACCCGCGCAACATGGGCGAAATTCCTGATGCCGACGGTATAGGCACCGTTGGAAATCCTGTATGCGGAGATATGATGACAATCTACATCAAAGTAAAAGACAACCGCCTAATTGACATAAAATTCAAAACCTTTGGATGCGGTGCGGCAATTGCAACCAGCAGTATGATAACAGAATTAGCCAAAGGAAAAACGTTAGAAGAGGCCATGAAAATCAATCGAGGAGATGTGGCAGACGCGCTGGACGGACTGCCAACAGTTAAAATGCACTGCTCCAACCTCGCTGCGGATGGACTACGCGTTGCGATAGAAGACTATTACAGAAAACAAAAAGCCGGCAAGGAGATGAAAAAGTGAGCCCAAAGTTTATCCAATGCGCGTTCTGCAAAACTAAAATACCATTGGAAGCGTGCAAACTTGCGACCTATCGCACGGTGATTGATGGTAAAGAATACATTTTTTGCTGTGCACAGTGTGCCCAGCGATATCAAGAGAAGAAAAAAGAGTAACACGATTTTAAAGGAAATTTGTGGTTCTAAATAATCTTTTATATGAAAACTTGGGAAAATATAGAATAGTGATTGGAAACGGGTTGCTGGAAATGGTTTAACATTCTTTTGAAAGAAGCTGGAATAGAAGTCACTGATGAAAATAGAGACAAAATTGACGAGATAATCCATCGGTATATAAGTGAACAGTCCAACTATTGCCACTGCTCAGCAGATTGGAGGAAAGCTCGAAAACAAGTACAAGCTGACGAACAGATGAAGCAAAAGCTAATCGAAAGGCTCCGATCACAAGCATAGCACCGTTTCCCATTTTCCCTTTTTCGAACTGTGCCGAAAGAATCTTAGCTAAGATTTAGGTAAGGGCTTCTCGGCGAGCTTACCTAAGCCTTCTTAATTGCTCAACTTTATCAAGTTTAGAGAAAATTATTTTAACGACAAAAATAATAAAGAACGTTAGTGAAGGATAAATGACTAAAACTAAAACTCTAAAATTAATTGAAATGTTAAATTCCGACCTGTCTGGGGAACTTCAAGCGATTATCCAATATTTGCAACACGCCTACCACGTTGTCGGGCCCTACCGTGAGCACGTCCACGATGTGTTGGAAGAGATTGCTAAAGACGAGATGAAACACGCCGAAGAACTTGCAGAACGCATTGAAGCCTTAGGCGGGGTCCCTACAGTAAAGCCTAGACCCATAAAGGAAGCCGAAACCTTGCAAAAAATGTTAGAGCTAGACCTTGAAGCAGAGAAAACCGCGTTAAAAGACTATTACGATCACAGAAACAAGGCAGAGGAAATGGACGAAATCGCTACTGCCTTGATCCTGGAAAACATCATTGTTGACGAACAACATCACCATGACAAATTCTTAATGATGTTGCGCAAAGAAAAGAGAAAGTGAGCAAAACAGTCAGTATACTCCCACTTTTTTCTGCGTTACTGATTCAGCTATGATAGCTAATTAACATTATAGGAAGGCGATACGTTAGGGTAATTGGCTTAATGTAGCCTCAAAAAATTGCTCTCGTCCTCTGCGAAAGACAGCAACCCTCACGTCTTCTCCAATTCTTTTTTTATGAATCTCTCCAAGCAAGTCCTCAATGCGATAAATTACTGCATCGTCTAATCTTAAAATTATGTCGCCAGCAACTATTCCAGCATGTTGCGCTGGGCTTCCATCCATAACTTTTGTTACAAGAACTCCTCTCTTAACAGGCAAGTCGTAATAGCGAGATATCTCTTCAGTAAGGCTTAAACCTATTATTCCAAGCCAAGGCCTTTCAGAAATTCCAGTAGTGATTATTTCATTAGTGCACCTCTTAGCCGAGTTTATTGGAATGGCAAATCCTATTCCATGAGCAAATGGAATTATGGCAGTGTTTATTGCGACAACTTTTCCTTCAAGGTTCACAAGGGGGCCACCGCTGTTTCCAGGATTTACGGCTGCATCGGTTTGAACAAGGTCTTCTAGTAATCCCCTCTTAGACTCTATTGTCCTGTTTAGTGAGCTTATCACCCCCGAAGTTATCGTTGGACCCCCTGCCAATCCGAAGGGATTTCCAATTGCGTAAACCCTTTGTCCCACCCTTAACTTGTCTGAATCTCCAAGTTCCGCGACTGGGAGGCCTTCTCTCTTAACTTTCAAAACCGCCATATCGTGTACGGTGCATGAACCCATTAGATTGCCTTCTAAAACTTCACCGTTCCATAATGTTACGGCTATCTTCTCGGCCCCTCTAACCACGTGATTGTTGGTCAGTATGTAACCTTTCTGGTCAATTATTGTTCCAGAGCCCATTCCCTTCACCGGAACCACTTGGTAAAATATGTGATGAACAAGTTTGATGGTGCTTATGTTAACAACGCTTTTGCTCACTTTTTCTAGGATGTCAAGAACAACCTTCTCGTCAAAGGAAGACAAGTTTTCACCTTTTATGTTTTTAGCCTCGATTTTAATAAGTTTTACCAATTCTGCTTGGTGCCCAATGATCTTATGAAGAATGCGAAAAGTAATCTAATCTGGAGTTTGAAGTCTTTTCTATCCAATTTTTCATTTTATGAGCGGATTGTAGGTTAGGCAGAAGCCACATTCTTCTATTTTGGGTTCTGTCTTTTGGCAGAGTTGGCACATTAGGCCTTTTTTGCGTATGGTTATGCATGTTTGACAGAAAAGAGTTAGAAATTCTGCTCTTTCTGGGTTTCCATTTATAAGTAGGTTTATCATGCCGTTTACTAGGGGTTGTATTTCTTCTATGTCGTCGATTTTTATTACGTGTCCCCTAACTTGTCGGGTGTATTTGCTTACTGCAGATTGAGATATTCCCAGGATTTCAGCTACTTGGTTTTGTTTTAGGCTGTATGTTTCCACTAGTTCTTTTGCTATCGCTGCTTTTATTGCTGGTATAACCGATTTTACGGCGATTTCACATGGAAGTATCAAGGAATTTTCACCGTTGTTTAGTTGTGGGGAAAAGTATATAAGAATGACGTATGTAATATTAATATGACGTATGTCATAAGAGGTTGAGAGAGACGCGAAAATCATGAGTTCTCTTCTCTCCTTTCTCCTCAACTACTTATGAAAACGTCTCCAACAATCACTTACGACATACGTCAACGGAGTCCGGCACCATGAAAACAAAAAACCAAGAGGAGACAAAAGAAAAAACACGCTTAACACAAGCACTCGTAAGAATGGATGAAGAATGTAGAAATTGTCGTCCACTAACACCACTAAAATGTATAAGTGACTGTAAAGTTTGGAAATTCAAGAACGAGCTTAGAAAACTCCGTGGAATAATGACACAAAGAGACTACCAAAACATACTATTAAACACTTTAAAAAACAAAAGACGCCTACGAATACTTGAAATGCTCTCAAAAAGAGCGTTATCCATTACTCAACTTCAAAAAGAATTGAAAAAACACAACTATCAGCATAGTCAAAAAACAATAACAAACGAGTATGTTGAACCCTTAATTACGGCGGGGCTCGTCAAATGCGACTCAAGTCGCTACAAAGCGACAAACTTTGGCTGCGAAATAAGCCAACTATTTACAGGCTTCCACGAGATTGAAGATGCTTTATCACCTCACTCCGAATGTTATGAAGAAAAAACAATTCAGACAATGTTTGAAAGCCCAAAAACCTACGAAAACTTAAGATTTCTAATCCCCACTGAAAGCCTATCGAGAACTCTTAAACGTCTTCAAGAGTCAAACCTCATAACAAAAGACGATCAAAACAGTTACATCTTCTACTTCAAAACAAATAGAAATCCCCAGCAACAAAAGCTTTCACCAACAGAAAAACGCGTTTACACAAACATTCCAGAAGAAGGCATAACAGCCAAAAAACTCGCCAATAAAACAAGCATCTCCTTGCGGAGAACCTACAAATATCTAAGAAAACTTAGAGGCAAAAAACTCGCCTTTAAACGGAAACGTCCAAAAACCTACACCCTAACAACAGAAGGAACAAAAATCGCAAAACTCCTTGAAGGAATGCACGCATCACTAATGGAATTTGCACAGGCCTTAGCAGAATTTACAACAAAACCCTTGGAAGAGTTTCAACAAATCCCGGTGCCGGACACCCCTAAAAACAGAAGAGAGAAGCCGCTGCAAATCTTAGTTAAGTCTAACGCTAGTGCGCGTTCACCCAAGGCATTAGAAAGATAAACCAAAATAGGTCGAATCTACAACTACAGTACCTAGTAAAAAAAAGGGTTAAAAATGCAACACGATCATCAACACCATGCTCACCACATAGAGGAATTTAAAAGAAGATTTTGGGTTTCCCTTATACTTACCATTCCTATTTTACTCTTTTCCGAAATGATCCAGAAATGGTTTGATTTTGAGATCGGAATACCCTTCCAGAAAGAAGCTCTATTCCTTCTATCTCTAATCGTTTACCTTTACGGTGGACAACCATTCCTGAAGGGTATGAGTCAAGAAATAAAAAACAGACAGCCGGGAATGATGACCCTTATTGGCACCGCCATTTCAGTGGCGTTTTTCTATTCCACTGGAACGGTTTTCGTTATAAGTGGAAAGGATTTCTTTTGGGAGCTTGCAACTCTTGTAGATGTAATGCTTCTTGGACACTGGATAGAGGCTAAAAGTGTTCTTGGCGCTTCAAGAGCCTTAGAAGAACTCGTTAAGATAATGCCTACAACAGCCCACATTGTAAAAAACGGCAAAATCGTAGGTGTTCCGGTTTCACAGTTAAAGATCTACGACGTGGTTTTAGTTCGTCCGGGTGAAAAAATTCCTTCTGATGGTGCTGTTGTGGAAGGAGAATCCTTTGTTAGTGAAGCTCTTTTGACAGGAGAATCTAGACCTGTTCATAAAAGAACAACAGACAAAGTTATAGGCGGAGCTATAAACGGAGAAGGCGTTTTGAAAGTAAAAATAGAAAGGATAGGGGAAGAAACCTATTTAGCGCAAGTAATAAAACTCGTAAGGCAAGCTCAAGAAAGCAAGTCAAGAACCCAGGATTTGGCAAACAGAGCGGCGGCTCTTCTTTTTTATGTTGCCCTTGCAACGGGAATAATAACATATCTAGTATGGTTTCTTTTCGGAGGCTCTGATTTCGCCCTTGAAAGGTCAGTTACCGTTCTGGTTATAGCTTGTCCCCACGCCCTCGGTTTAGCAATACCGCTGGTTGTCGCCTTTTCTACTTCTATAACTGCAAAAAACGGGATTCTTATTAGGGACAGAAGAGCCTTTGAAATGGTCAAGGATGTAAACGCTGTCGTTTTTGACAAGACTGGCACATTAACGGTAGGCAAGTTTGGCGTTAGTGATGTGGTTTCCTTTATTCCTGAAGATGAACTTCTAAAATTCACTGCAAGTGTTGAGCGCAATTCTGAGCACATAATCGCAACAGCTATTGTGGAATATGCAAAAGAAAAGCGTATAGAACTCCCTCAAACTGAAGAATTTAAAGCAATACCAGGCAAAGGCGCTTATGGAAAAGTTGAAGATAAAGAAGTGTATGTGGGAAGCCCAGGCATTCTGAAAGAGATGAAGATCGAGATAAAAGATCAGAGAATAAAGGAACTTCAGAAACAGGGCAAAACAGTTGTTTTTACTTTAGTTGATGGAAAACTTGTTGGTGCTTTCGCCTTTTCTGACAGAATAAGGAAGGAGTCTTACGAAGCTGTTGAAAAACTAAAGGAAATAGGGTTAAAGGTTTATATGCTTACAGGAGACGCTGAAGAAGTCGCCCGATGGGTTGCAAAGGAACTCCATATAGACAACTATTTTGCACAGGTTTTGCCGGACGAAAAAGCGGAAAAAATCAAGCTTCTAAAGGAGAAAGGCTACAGAGTTGCTATGGTTGGCGATGGGATAAACGATGCACCAGCCCTTGTTACGGCGGATGTCGGTATCGCCATAGGTGCCGGAACTGACGTAGCTATCGAAAGTGCAGACATAATCCTTGTAAAAAATGACCCGAGGGATGTTCCAAAGGTTATAGATCTTTCAGGGAAGACGTATTCGAAAATGGTTCAGAACCTGTGGTGGGCTGCGGGTTATAATATAATTGCTATACCATTGGCGGCTGGTGTTTTATACAATTTAGGTGTAGTTCTAAGTCCTGCAGTCGGTGCCTTGGTTATGTCTTTAAGCACTGTCATAGTCGCCTTTAACAGTCAGACTTTGAGAAAATACGAACCGAAGGGGGTAGAATTCGTGGAGAAAAAACATGTAACCACAGACCCCGTTTGCGGGATGATAGTGGAACCTGAAAAGGCTCACAGTAAGGTCGAGTATGAAGGATATGTCATCTACTTTTGTTCAGGACATTGTGAAGAGGAATTTAAGAAGAATCCTAAAAAATACTTGTCAAAATTGAAAAAAGAAGAACCTAAAGAACATGAACATCATCATCACTGAGAAAAATTTATTCTGCTACATTAAACGCGTGCTCTTCCACTCTTGCTTAATTCCTCTTCTGCCTCTCTGTTTCCTCTAGTCTCTCTGTATAGGATTTCACACATATGGATAGACGCACATGCAAACGCCAAGATTCAGTAGCGATTCTGCAGAAAGACACTATTTCTTGATAATGACTGATTTTCCATTACTTGTGCAAACTACTTCGCTTGGGCTTTTTAGAATTACTTTGTTTTCATTTGATACAAAGACTATGTCCTTCGTCTTGTAAACCAGTTTGGAACCTTTAGCGATAAGAATGTCTAATTTGCTGTTTTCATTTTGGAAGGCAAAGATTAGGCCGCTGTCTTCGTCGAAATGTTGATGGCTATGCACTCTTCCTCTGAAAAACTGGTCACACAGATCTTCTGCTTTGGCTACAAATCCTTGTCGGTTTTCATAGCCCATTTTTGCCAAGTCTTCTTCGCTTGCTGTGGTGAGGTTTTTCTGTATTTCTTTTGTGTCTCCTAGCATTAGAAAGGGCTCGTTTATTTCTTTTTCAATGGGTTTACCAATAGCACCTTCTTCAGTTTCAACTATGCTGTCTAGAAGCAGTTTGCCGTGTCCATGGAATATGTAACCTTTTCGTTTATCGCTTAGTGTTATTGAGATGGCTAATGTGTTTTTGCTGATTTCTAGGACTCCTTTTTCTGTTTGCCACAGTCTTATGTCTTCGGTTGTCGTTGAAATTGTGTCGTCTAGTTTATAGTTTTGCCATATCATTCTTGGTTTCCTCTTTCAAGAAATCGGGTAACTCGCCTTGCCATTTTATATGCGGTTCTACCTGGCATGGTTATAAGGTAGCGTCCTCTAACTTTTTCTTGAACTACTAGTCCAGCCTCTTCGAGCACGTTAAGGTGGCTTGAAAGTGTGCTTGTAGTGATTTCTGAAAGCTTTTCTTGCAACTCGTTGATGTACTTTCCGCCACTCATAAGCTCGTCTAATATTCTCAGCCTGTGCTCGTGACCCAGTGCACTCATAACTTCAGCTACTTTAGGAAAACTAACTTTTATTTCATCCTCTCTTCTATACGGTTCTTTGTTTCTGATAATTCTGACACCTCGTGGACCGATAAATATGGATTTTTCAAGTTCGCCGTGTATGCCTTCAGCGACTCCTTCCATAGCATCTTCGATGTAATCGTGTACGCGGTTGCCAATGTCAATGTAAATTCCATGTCTTCTTTTTCGTTCTGTTTCCATAACGCTTCTAAGTTGTTCTTTTAAGTTTGCAAGTTCTTCTTTGAGTTTTTTCATTTCTTCATTAAGGTCTTCAGACATTTTGATTCTCATACTCCTTAACTCTGCATTTAGCGTTTTTAATTCGATATTTATCAAATAGAAAACGACGTTTATAAAAATTACGCGCTTAAGTTTTTATTAAAGTGCTGTCCATCCTCCATCAACGAATATTGTTTGTCCAGTTACATAGTTAGAGGCTGGAGAGGCTAAGTACATAAGTGCTGCTTTCAAGTCTAACGGTTCTCCTATTCTTCCTAATGGTGTTCTAGAAAGGATGTGTTTGTAGGCTTTTTCATCCTGGAAAATTGGTGCTGTCATTTCACTTGGGAAAAATCCAGGCGCAATGGCGTTTACGTTTATTTTGTAAGGTGCCCATTCTATGGCGAACGCTCTTGTCAAGTTTATAACTGCTCCTTTAGAGGCATAATAGGGTGCGGTTGGAAATATGTCGCCTACAGCTCCATAAATTGAAGCAATGTTTACTATTTTTCCATACCTTTTCTTAACCATTTCACGTGCAACAGTTCTCGCGCATAAGAAGACACCTGTCAAGTTGACATCTATTACTTTTTTCCATTCTTCGAGGTTCATGTCAACGGATGGGCTTAAACATGCAATTCCAGCATTATTAACTAGGATTTCCAGCGATCCGAACTTTTCTACAGCGGTATTTACCATGTTGATTACTTGTTCCTCTTGACTTACGTCTGTTTTGACGGAAATCACTTTCACATTGTATTTTTTGGACAAGTCTTCAGCTATTTTGACAAGCCTTTCGTATCTTCTTGCGGCGATTACAAGGTTTATTCCGCGTTCAGCTAATGTTTCAGCAAATGTTACGCCTAAGCCGCTAGAGGCGCCAGTTACGATTGCCGTTTGCCCTTTAATGTCAAAACATAAATCCATCACAGTTTTACTCAAACAAACCACCAATATCACATTCTTTCATCGAAATTTAAAACTTCTGTAAAATAACAGATTTAGAAGCAGAAGCATGGAAGCTGTATCATGAAGGGAATCCTTGAAATATTTAAATAGAATTGATGTTGAAAGTGATTGGGGGATTAATTTTGTCGATAGGCAAGCAAGAGTTTAAGATGATGATTGAAGAACGAATTGAAAATGAGAAAAAAGCCGTGAGACTTCTACAGGATTCAATGAAAAAGACAAATAACGCAGTTATTCAGCTTCTGCTTAACCAACTTGCCTTAGACTCGATCAAACATGAAAAAATGCTAAGAGCTGTTTTACAATTGTTAGAATTTCCTTCAAAAGAACAGTTTAAATGCGAAGGCGAAGAATTCCGTAAAGTCATTGAGAAGCATGTTGAAGTTGAATGTGAAATGCTTGAGGATTTCGAGAAAATTGTTGATAAAACAGAGGACAATCGCATAAGGTTTATTCTTCAGGACATAATTAGCGACGAGAAGAAGCATCATGCGATAATGAAGCGTGTGCACGAACTTGTTTGTGAAAGCGAAAAGGTTAAA
>Ga0224506_10003444_pt1 | contig 10448 bp, 11 predicted proteins | sample SF_Jan12_sed_USG_2_FD_169108 | JGI IMG/M metagenome (GOLD analysis project Ga0224506, IMG submission 169108) | Sediment microbial communities from San Francisco Bay, California, United States - SF_Jan12_sed_USGS_8_1 | ecosystem: Environmental > Aquatic > Marine > Sediment | place: USA...
ATTAAATGCATCAATTTTGGCAGATGATTCAGAGAGTCAAATTGATATTTCTGATATTCAGATTTCGGCAAACAATCCCGCAACCGCTGCATTTATAGAAGACATTAAATTCATTTTTGGTTCATTTGAACTTGCTCCAAAAATAAAATAGCAAAAAAAGATAAATTAAAAACAGCGCAAGTAAATCGCGCTGTTTTTTTGATGTACAAACAAGTGGTTGCTGGGCACTTCGAGTGCCAAGCAATAAAAAACCCCGCACACAATGTGTGCGGGGCTGGCGGGTCGTACCCTTACCGTAGCCATGTATTTTACATTTTTCCGGAGCTTCTGATATTCTCACATTCTGTTATATATGTTTCCTTAACAGATGTTTGGTAAATGGATAAAGCGATAGAAGTTGCTATCGAATCTGTGGTTATCAACCATGAATCACGATAGCTCTGCAAAGCATCAGCCATTGATTGGTTAGATGTTCCCATTAATGGATCACTTGTGTTCCAATCTATATTAGAAACAAATTCCGATACGTTATTATTCGTATATGAATTTTTGTATTCCAATATTAAAGCATCAAAAGAAATGGCGGTTGAAACTTTTAGAGTTTCTGATCCCGCCTCCGTAACACGCGTAAACGTGCTATCCGGATCTTCGTTGCTTGGTCGGCTAACCATTTCCACACGAAACTGGTCAAGTAATTCGCCCATTTCATATTCCACATCAGCAGTAAAATTCTGTTTAGGAATTGTTACTGCTGTATCTATCACCGTTGTGGTGTCCACAGTGGTTGTATCCTTTGGCTCCTCCTCTACTGGAGGAGGTTCTGGTAATGTTATATCTTCTTCTTTTTTACAAGAAGAAAGTATGCTTGCCATGGCTACCACAGCAATCATTAATAATAAATTAAACTTTTTCAATTTGATTTTGGGTTTTAAGATTAGAAAATTAATTAATTATTCTTTGGCGCCTTGTAACCAGGACCACGTGCTTTGATTTTTTCCACTGAGGCATCTTTTTTGGCAACAGCTTAACAATCAAGAGAAGGTCGTGTCATATGTGTTACCACATATATTTCTCCCCCTATGTCAACAGCACTACCGCTCTTGTTATATAGTATAAATTTTCCGCTAGATTTTTCTTCTAAAAAATCTAACTTTATACTACCATCACCAAATGCAACAGTAACAAGTGTTAATCCTGTTATTGTCTTTTTTTGATCAACAATTTGACCACCAAGACCAGCAGGTATTATTTTTACTTTGCTGTTTTTGTTGACGGCAACTTTACCGCTCTCGTCTGGGGTTGCGGTGTTTTCAACCGATTTCAGAATAATCTCTGTGCTCGGGTAAACCTGAACATCGACTATTCGTTCCTGTGGAATTTGTACCCCACTTACCTTTGTTTTGAATGGCACTAGATCTTTGCTACAAGAGCTGGTTGCAAAAATTACCGCTAATAGCAGTGAAAAAGTTAATAATTTTTTCATAATCTTTATTTAGTTTTAAAGTAATAGGGAATAGAGCGTATAGCTCTGAACCCCGTATAAATATGTTTATTTACATTTCGTAGCTACCATAGCATTTTTCACTATTTTGTCAAGCATTTTAATGCTTTTCTAAAAATATGTTGATTTGCCGTGCTTTCACACAATATGACGTAAAAACAGCCATTTTATTACATTTTGAGCAATTCTTATCTAATGGGCTATAGTTATTGCGGTAACGGCTGCGGCACCAGATGCTAATAGCACCCGCCGGGCCTCGGATAATGTTGCCCCTGACGTAGTTATGTCATCAATCAAAACAATATGGCGACCTTTGATTTTCTCGTTTTTTGCTGTATTTACGGCAAATGTCCCGCGAACATTGTCAAAACGTTGAGCTCTCTTGTTTATTGTGGATTGCTTGTTTTTTGCCAACGAAACATTCAGTATTTTTGGGATAATGAGCTTGGAAATGAATGGACTTGCCATTGATTCCAATAGTAAATCGACTTGATTAAACCCACGCTCACGCAGTCTGGTTTTACTGAGGGGGATGCTGGTGATGATAATTTCTCGCGTAGAGAATGTTTGCAGTTCTGAAATGTGATCAATCAGGGCATCTTGGAGGTAATTTCCCAGAGTTTTTGAAATGATATGACTCTTTCGTTTTTTTAGGATACGCAACCCTTGTCGCAGTGTTTGGTGTCTGTATTGCAATACAGATGAAAGCCATGGATATGACGGCGATGGCGCTGGTGGGCACAGGCGCATTTCTTGTTCAAAATTTTCCTCGAATTTGTTTGGATAGAAAATAATATCCAGCCAGATGTTCACAATTTGCCGTAGAGTCATATTGGTATTATAGCGTGTTATACTATACGTGTATTTATGGGAATTATAGATAATTTTACAAAATCATTTTCAAAAGTATTTTCTTCTAAAAAAGGAAGAGGTAATGTTTCCTTGGGGATTGATATTGGTTCTTCGTCTATAAAAATCGTACAACTAAAACGCGACCGTGGGGTTATAGTTTTGGAAACATATGGCGAGATTGCATTAGGGCAATATGCTAACGCATCACAATGGGAAGTCACACATTTACCACCCACAACAATAGCTACTGTTGTTCGTGATCTGGCCGAGCAATCAAAGACAACTGCAACGTCTGGGAATTATGGCATCGCGGCGTCTACCAGTTTGGTTGCGGTTGTTAAATTACCAGGCACCCTGAGCGAGCGTGACATTGCACAGGCAATACCAAACGAGGCACGAAAATATATTCCTGTTCCTCTCGAGGAAGTATCTTTGGATTGGTGGGCAATCCCCAGCCGTGTCGAGAGAAAAACTGTTTTCGCAGAAGAGGTTCCATTGGGGGCAAAATCATCTTCTGAAAAACTAGAACCGCACAATGTTTTAATAGCAGCTGTTCATCATGACACCATAAAAAATTATTCTCTGATTGCTAGCGAGGCAAAAATTCCCGTTGAGTCTATCGAAATAGAAATGTTCTCGTCGATTCGTTCGTTGTTGCGAAATGATTTACACACGGTAGCTGTGGTTGATTTTGGTGCATCCAGCACACGTATTGGAATAATTGACACAGGTGTATTGCGTGCACTGTCTAATATTCCGCGTGGTCAATCTATATTGACACGTAACTTGGCTACGACTTTTAATATAGATTTTGACAAAGCCGAAAAACTAAAACGTTCGGTTGGGCTATCTGGAAGCTCAGATGAATATCCACAAGCCAAAGATAATATAAAATCATCTTTTCAGTATGTTGTTGACCAGTTACAATCATCGTTGATTGAATTTGAAAAAAGCAACAACCAATCAGTTCGAACTATTATTTGTGTTGGTGGTGGAGCCCAGCTCAAGGGTCTGACAGAACGATTGACCGAGGTTCTGCAAACCGAGGTTATAATAGGCAAGCCATTTCAGCGAACAAAAGTTCCAGAATTTTTGTCGCCAATACTGGACCGCGTTGGGTCATCTTTTTCTGTGGCTGTTGGCTTGGCGTTGCGTAGTCTGCAATAATTTTTTACACCGCAATCCCCACATATTGGCACGTCTTGCGTGATACAATAAATACAGTATATGGATCAAGATTTCCAGACAACTTTTATACCTAAAAAGCCAACGATGTCAGCGCCTGCGACAAAAAAACGTCGTTCACGCCCCGTTGGGCTTTTGATGATGTTGGCAGTTTTGCTGGTTATTCTTGCTGGGGCATCTGCTGGTGGTGTTGTGGTTTACGAACAGTTAGCACAGGCAAGTCTGGACGAAAAACGTGAATCATTAAAGGTAGCCGAAGGTGTATTTGAAACGTCTCTTTTAGCGGAACTTCAAAAGCTGGATAACCGATTGGAATCAGCCAGCATGTTGTTGGATAACCATATTATGATGGAACCTTTGTTTCGAATGCTAGAGCTAACAACTTTGCCTGATGTTCGTTTTTCACAGTTTAATTTCTCGCAGGCAGACGGACCCATTTCTTTGAAACTTGCTGGCGAGGCAACAAACTACACAGCCATTGCTCAGCAGTCAGCAATTTTTGGCGAAGAAGATATGGTTTCTGATCATGTGTTCTCGAATTTTTCACCCAATAACGACGGCGGAATAAGTTTTGATATTTCAATGAAAATCAACAGATCGTTTTTGCTTGCAGAGCGTGTTGCAAAGCGTGGTCGAGCGGTGTCACAACCAGAACCAATATTACCAGAGCCTTTGGATGGCGGGACTAACACCCCACAATAAATAACTTATGTTTAGAACATTTATTTCAATTGCACTTATAACGCTGTCGATTCTAGGAATCGTATTCTTTGTCATGCCTAGATGGGGAAATGTCCAAGTGATAACAGACGAACAAAAAGAACTAGATGTTGCTTTGAATAATGCCTTGGAGCTACAACGTATCAGACAGAGCCTGGCCGAAAAAGCAGATAATATTTCTGCAATCAGCATAGACCGACTTGGTAAAATTGTTCCAGACAATATTGATAATGTTAAACTTATTTTAGAGCTAGATGTGTTGGCAAAAAACCAGGGGGTAAATCTACAGAACGTTCAAGTAATCGACTCGGCGGTTCGTCGTGGTGATGATTTGGGAATAGAGAACCGTTTATACAAAGACATGGTTTTGGAATTTTCTGTACAGTCTACATACGACAATTTGGTTTCATTCTTGGATCGTTTAGACAACAGTCTGCGATTGGTTGATGTAGAGTCGATTGCATTTTCAACACGCAGTCAGGATTCGGTGGTGTCCTATACAATGCGTATGCGTAGTTATTATTTAGCTTCCTAATTATTTTATGAATAAGACTTTAAAAAAATTGTTGATAGTTCTAGGAGTATTTATTGTAATTGCTGTAATATTTTTTGTAACCAGAAATATTGATTTTAGCTCCAGAACCAAAACAGGATCTGTTTTGGTATCTGAGACAACAGGGGAATCCCCCTTGCAAAATGGACAGGCTGAAACAGGGGTTAATTCAGAACTGGTTGCATTATTGCAAGGTCTAGGAGCAATACGACTGGATGATGAAATTTTACGCAACCCAGCATTTTTAAATTTACGAGATATTAGTATTGTTTTGACACGGCCCAGCCCGGTTGGTAGGGCAAACCCATTTGCACCACTGGGCTCTTATCAGAGCCAGATTATTCCAGTTGGCGGAGGTTTTTCAATCGGATTACCAACAGGGGATAGTGGTCCAGCGCAGACACCTACAAATACAGAGCCAGATTATTTTGACCCACAAGATTCATAGCTTATGAGTTTACTGCAATCATTTATTGATGATCAGCTAACAACGCGCGCCGATGTGGAAGCGGTTCTTTCAGATAATCCAGACATGCCTGTTGCGCAAATGATTGAACAGTTGGGGATTGACCCCGATGCTGTTTTGCAAGCCAAAGCATCTTATTATAGTGTCCCGGGGCGTCGCGCCAGTGGTCAATCTGTAAATTACGAAACACTTCGTTTTATCCCAGAAGATTCAGCACAATATTATCAATTTGCTCCATTGGCAGTCGAGGACGAAATGTTGGTGGTTGGTATGGTTGACCCAGGTGACACCGAAGCCCGCAACGCATTGCAGTTTATTGTTGCAAAACAAAACACACCTTTCAAAATTGCTGTAATATTGCATGCAGATTTCATGGATATCATGCGAGCATACAGCGGTCTGGCTGGTGATGTCAGCAGTTCCGTAAAAGATGTCGAAGATGCGACGCTGGATGTTACAGCTTCGGATACATTGGATTCAGTAGCAAAAGACTTGGGTAAGAAAAAACAAACAGCAGATGGTCCAATCATAGAAGACGCCCCTGTGACAAAAATGGTTGGAGTCATGTTGCGTCATGCTGTCGAGGGTCGCGCATCTGACATTCACATCGAACATACTGGTAGCGAAGTCAAAGTACGATTTCGCGTTGATGGGGTTTTGTATACCAGCTTGCGACTTCCAAAAAATATTCACAGCGCATTGATTGCCCGCGTAAAAATTTTGGCAAAATTAAAACTTGATGAACGTCGCAAACCTCAGGATGGACGATTCCAGGCAAACATAAATAACCGAAAGGTAGATTTTCGTGTGTCCACACTACCTACATTCTTTGGAGAGAAAGCTGTGATTCGTATTTTAGATCCAGAAAAAGGTGTCAAAGGCCTAGGGGAAACAGGAATGCGACCTGAACACATAGAGATGATAAAAACTGCAATTTCTAAACCATACGGATTGATTTTGCTAACTGGGCCGACTGGGTCTGGTAAAACAACAACGCTGTATTCAATGATTCAAGAAATAGACATGGATGGTCGCAACGTTGTTTCTCTCGAAGATCCAATTGAATATAATATCGCGGGTATGAACCAATCACAGGTTTTTCCTGAAATCGGTTATACATTTGCGAGTGGTTTACGTTCCATTTTACGCCAAGACCCGGATGTGATTATGGTTGGGGAAATTCGTGACAAAGAAACAGCACAGCTTGCGATTCAGGCAGCTCTTACTGGGCATTTAGTTTTTTCAACACTTCACACCAATAATGCCGTCGGAGTTATTCCTCGTTTGGTTGATATGGGGGTTGACCCTTATCTGATTGCTCCAACACTGGAATTGGCGATTGCTCAGCGTTTGGTCAAAAAGACTTGTCCTGGCGCCGCTATACCAAAACCAATTGACGAAAGCATTCGAACAATGATTGAGCAGGAAATCAAAGACCTGTCACCAGAACAACAATCAGCATTTGATTTGAATGGAAATATTCACGAAGCACAAGCAACCGCAGAATGTCCGGCTGGAATTCAGGGGCGAACAGCCGTATTTGAAATGTTTAATGTAAACAAAGAAATAGAACATATTATATTAACGACACCAACAGAAGAAGCACTATTGCCGGCGCTCCGCAAGCAAGGAATGATGACCATGAAAGAAGACGCAATTCTAAAAACAATACAAGGCACCATACCATTCCGCGAGGTGGGGAATGTGTAGTTCAACCATTTGGTATACTAGAGATAATATATGAATCCTGAACTAAAAAACATTATTGATTCTGCTATTCGAGAACAAGCTTCGGATATTCATTTTTCGGTTGGACGACATCCGTTCATTCGTGTTTCCGGCGAGCTTATCTCTCTGGAGAGCCTCCCGGTGATCACAGATGAATCTGTGCGCGCTGGCTTGGCCATGATGGTTACCGAAAAGAAACTTGCTGAATTAGATGAGGGACAAGAAATAGATTTCTCTTATCAATACGAAGAAAAAGATGTACGGTTTCGTGGGAATGCGTATATTCAATCAACGCATGTGGGTATTGCCATGCGACTTTTACAAAAAGTAAAAGCAATTTCTGATCTTAACCTTCCTCCGATACTTGAACAGTTTGCAAAACGAAAACAGGGATTCTTTCTGATTGTTGGCCCTGTTGGACAAGGTAAATCAACAACAATGGCGGCGATGATTGACCGTATTAACCATGACCGTCGTGAACGTATCGTCACCATCGAAGACCCAATCGAATATCTATTCGAGGACGATCAGTCTATGATTGAACAACGCGAAGTTGGTATTGATACCAAAAGTTTTTATGACGCCCTCAAGGCTATTTTCCGACAAGATGCTAACGTTATCGCTGTGGGGGAAATGCGCGGTCGTGACACGATACAGACAGCTGTGACAGCAGCCGAAACAGGACACCTTGTTCTATCGACATTGCACACTAACGACGCCGCTCAGACAATCGACCGTATCATTGATGCTTTCCCAGGTGACCAACAAGAACAAATTCGTGTCCAGTTATCAAACACACTGATAGGGATATTTTCACAACGATTGCTGACAACAACAACCGGCGCACGTGTTCCGGCTTATGAACTTCTTATAAACAACAATGCCGTTGCCAACCTGATACGCGAGGGGCGCACACATGAAATTAACAGTGTCATAGAAACCCACGTCGAGGACGGCATGGTTTCATTGAATCGGTCTTTGTCTATGTTGGTACGCCAAGGTGTAGTTTCTCTCGAAGAGGCTCGACGTTACTCGCTTAACCCTCTGGGATTAGACCAGTTGCTGTAATATATGTTATTCCACTACAAAGCCGTTGACCAACAGGGTGCAGACACCTCGGGAGAAATTGACGCCATTAGCCGGGATTTGGCTGTTTCTGCATTGCAACAACGCGGACTTGTTGTTGTCTCTGTAAATGATCCTGATTCATCAAGTATCCTAGAGCGTTCAATTCCATTTCTTAGTAAAATTCCATTAAAAGAAATCGTTATAATGTCTCGGCAGTTGGCTACACTGTTCGAAGCTCAGGTTCCAGCTGTAAAGGCTTTTACTCTGATGTCCGAGAGTTCAATTAATAAAACATTGCGTAACACCCTGCAGGGCATTACGCAGGATATCCAAGGTGGTATCACCATTGCGGATGCCATGGAAAAATACCCAGAAGCCTTTTCTGATTTTTTTGTAAATATGGTTCGCGCCGGCGAAGAGTCCGGACGATTATCAGAAACATTTATTTTTCTATCAGACTATCTCGAGCGTACTCAGGAAATAGTTTCAAAAACACGAAATGCTTTGGTGTATCCGTCTTTTGTTGTTGTTACCTTTATCGTTGTTATGATTCTGATGCTGACATTGGTTATTCCTCAGTTGTCAGAAATACTACTAGAAACAGGGCAGGAGATACCTTTTTATACTCGCGTTGTGATTGGAACATCTGATTTCTTTACTGGTATAGGTGGAATAGTTGTGGCTATTTTAGTTTTGGGGGGTGGTGCTGGGCTATATATGTCTTCTCGAACAGAAAATGGCAGAAAACGTATTGATCAATTTAAAATATCTTTTCCTTATTTTGGGGAATTATTCCAAAAAATTTATCTATCGCGAATAGCCGACAACTTGGACACTTTGCTTTCTGCTGGAATTCCAATTATACGATCGTTAGAAATAACAGGAAAAGTCGTAGATAATAATATTTTCAAAGACATCATGAGCGATACAGTTGATACAGTAAAATCAGGTAAAGCCGTATCTGATGCTTTTGCTCAGCATCCAGAAATTCCTGCCATTATGGTGCAAATGGTTCGCGTTGGAGAAGAGACTGGTTCAATTGGAAAAATTCTAAAGACCCTGGCTCGTTTTTATAGACGAGAAGTTGAAACATCTGTTGATACTTTGATTGGGCTTATCGAACCGGCATTGATTATTGGACTTGCGGTTGCTGTTGGGTTCTTGCTGGTTTCGATTCTTTTGCCGATTTACAACATCGCAGGTGGAATTTAAAAAACTGTGGAAAACTCAAACCTTGACATTGCTGTAATTTTCTGCTAAGATAGTCTTGTGAGTGTGCGGTTTCAAAGGATTTTTTCTTAGAACTATATCACAAACGTACTTCCATAACGCCCGGCTCTGCCGGGCGTTTGTGGTTATTGCGTTATTCTTTTTATTCTGCGATAATACTATTGTGCCTGTTTGACCTTCAAAGCGGTCAGCGGCGGCACTCACATATGTACGTTTGTTGGAGCTCGCTCTCCGTTGACCACTTTGGTGGTTAATACACAAACACAACAAAAATCACTCGTAATGAGTGATTTTTGTTTTTTATCCTAAAAAAGTGTATTATGTTGAACAAATAAAACAATAGAAAATGGAGAAAATAGATAGCATGTTTATAGGAGTAGCTGGCGGGTCTGGTGTTGGTAAATCGACACTGTGCGATGCCTCATGCATGGTTTACCCTGAAAAGATTGAATTAATTCAATTAGATGATTATTTCAAACATCGCGAGGTGGTTCCAGAAAGCGGGGGAATGACCAATTGGGATCACCCTGGCGCAATAGATTTCAATAAATTATTCTCTGATCTTGTTGCGTTAAACAGAGGGGAGTCAATTGAGATTGCCACCAAAAACAAAAGATTGAATCCCGACTATGAGACAACCAAAGAAAAAATTATGGTTGTTATTGAGCCCAGGCCAATAATATTGGTGGAGGGGTATTTGGCTCTCTATGATAAATATGTTCGCAGTATTATGGAAACAAAAATTTGGTTGGAATTAGACCATGAAACACGGTGGTCTCGTAGGGCCCATTTCAAAAATGATGAATATGAAAAACAAATATTAATTCCAATGCACGAACAATATGTTCAACCGACGAGAGTATTTGCTGATCATGTTTTGGATGTATCGAGCATGTCTCCCGGAGATGTATATCGTGATGTGCACAAAATACTAGGAAAGTTTCTTAACTAGTAAATTAAAGGACCCGATTAGGGTCTTTTTTATGTTATGCGTCCAATGATGGAGTGAATTAGTAGGTATTCTTGACTTTTTATTTAAAAAATGATATAATAGTAAGAAAGGTGTACTTTGAATAAACAGGGTGGTTATAGCCACAAGGTGCTTATGTTTAGGCGTTTTATGGCTATGACTACAATTAGACATA
>Ga0224506_10003445_pt1 | contig 10446 bp, 12 predicted proteins | sample SF_Jan12_sed_USG_2_FD_169108 | JGI IMG/M metagenome (GOLD analysis project Ga0224506, IMG submission 169108) | Sediment microbial communities from San Francisco Bay, California, United States - SF_Jan12_sed_USGS_8_1 | ecosystem: Environmental > Aquatic > Marine > Sediment | place: USA...
GGCATGCAATGAAAACTGCATCTTCACTTGGCGGTCCAGAAGCATATTCCTTCACGCATGGGAAGAATTTTGCAGGCGCATACTGTATGAACCCCATTGGAACTTCGCTGAAATATGCAATCTTTATGCAACTTCCAAACTCCTTAGCCACTTTGTTAAACTATTCCCGCTTTTTCTGCGCCATCTCTGGCTTAAGCATTTCTTCGTCAAAGGGCTCGCTTGTTTGCCAATAAGGCATTGTCTACACGGATTAGGAATGTCTCCAAAATTGTTTTCATTAACGCTTTCAATTTTGAGCAAAAATATTTTCTCCTACTGAATTGGTAATTGTCAAATCGCTGGTTCTATCTAAAACAAGTAATGAGGCGATAAGGATAACTGTATTACCTAATAATCCCAGTTCCTCGAACAAGGCGCGCTTGCTCCACTCTGCTTAATTCCTTTAAGCGATGTTAAAAAGCATTTTCCCACATTATTTAGTGAAGATATGGCATAAAGCAAAAATCGTGTTACCGCTATAAGATTGCTCATGAGTCCCAAAATTGAAATAATATTTCTCGGAACTGGTGGAGGAAGATTCGCGACAATAACGCAGAAGAGACGCACAGCAGGCATTCGGATAATTAGCGAAGGCTTAAACTTACATTTAGACCCAGGACCAGGAGCACTGGTACATTCTATTAATGAGGGGTTAGACCCTCAGAAGCTTAATGCCGTTTTCGTTTCGCATTGTCACCCAGATCATTACACGGATGCTGAAGTTTTGATTGAAGCTATGACGAGAGGCATGACTAGAAAACGTGGAGTATTAGCAGCTGCTAAAAGTGTCTTAACTGGAAACAACTTATGCGAGCCTTCAATTTCAAAATATCATCAACAGATGCCCGAACAGAAAATTGAAGCTGTGCCAAACATGAAATTTCAAGTTGGCGATGTCAACGTTTTAGCGACGGAAGCGAGGCATACAGATCCTGACACAGTGGGCTTCAGGTTTGAAACTAGAGATTTTGGAGATTTCGCCTATACAAGCGACACGGAATACTTTGAAGGAATAGGCAAATACTATGAAGGCGTGAGGCTTCTTGTGCTGTGCGTTATGAGACCGGCTGGAAAACCTTGGAAGGGACATATGACAACAAACGACGCCATAAAAATAGTTGAAGAAACGGGTCCTGAACATGCTGTTTTGACACATCTTGGAATGCAAATGATCTTCAAAGGACCAGCAAGCGAAGCAAAACTCATAAAGGATAAAACAGGTGTTCCAACAGTTGCCGCTGTGGATGGAATGCGGATAAATTTTGCAGAGACGATAAGTGTCCAAGTTGGCGGAAAAATTCAGGAAGGATTAAACAAATTCTTCTGAAAGATTTTAACCAGAACGATTTATATAATATACAGTTAGGATGAAAAGTTTATGCGGATTGTAATGAGAATTGGCGGTTCAGTTGTTGCTTCGCCAATTAATCCTGCATTAATTGGCAGGTATGTAGAGTTGTTGAAGGATTTAAAAATGCAAGGGCATGAATTGGCTGTTGTTGTTGGCGGCGGAGCCTTGGCAAGAGACTTCATTAAGGTTGCGAAAAATTTGGGTCTGAACGAAAGGGCTCAGGACGAGGTTGCAATTTCCGTTTCAAGAATTTTCGCCCAACTTTTCCTTAAAAAACTGGAAAAATTAGGTTGCGAGGCCATTCCGTTAACGGTTGAGGATGCTGTTAAATGCTTACAGAATGGAAAGGTTGCGGTTATGGGGGGCTTAAAACCTGGCATGACAACAGACACCGTAGCCGCGTTAATTGCTGAGAAGGTGAATGCTGATTTGTTAGTCAAAGCCACGGACCAAGAAGGCATTTACGATAAAGACCCTAGAAAACATGCAGATGCAGTTATGCTTAAACACTTAAGCTTCGAAGAGTTGCCAAAAGTGTTCGCCGAAGATAAACACAAAGCGGGAATACACCAGATTCTCGATCCGGAAGCAGTGAAGATTCTGAAACGTAAAAGGGTTAGAGTTGTTGTTGTGAATGGGTTTAAACCTGAAAATATTTTAGCTGTTGTTAAGGGCAAACACGTCGGAACGATGATAGATTAGGCTAAATTTTTGCTTTTTGAAGCGACAAGTTTAAATATCACTATCGATATCGACGCCGATATCAATGGTGATAAACATGTATGGAAGACATTGGATGAGACACACGGCGATTGTTCCTAAAGGATTCATACGATACCAAGTGCTTGAACTACTAAGCGAAAAACCCATGTCTGGTTCAGAAATGATGAATGAGATTGGAAAGAAAACCGATGGACGTTGGAAGCCAAGCCCTGGCTCAATTTACCCGCTTTTATCATGGCTACAAGATAACAATTACGTAAAAGAGTTGCCCGCCGAACAAAATGGTATGAAACGTTACACGCTTACGGATAAGGGTAAAGCTCTCCTAGAAGAGCAGAGAAAAATAAAGATGGGATTCAGGAAAGAGGCGAGATTCATGCCGCCTCCCTTTTTGGGAGGTTTATGGTTTCGCATACCGCCAGAAAAAACTGTTGAACTACGAAGATCTATGCATAGAGTTTTTTCTGCCTTTTTTGAGCTTGGAAGCGCCTTAGAAGAAAAGTTTTCAGAACGAGCAATAGAGGACGTTCAGAAAATCTTAAATGAGACAGCGGAAAAACTTGAGGGGTTAAACAAAAAACTGAAGGGGAAGCAAGATGAGTGAAGAAGTAATCAAGGCTGAAGGACTGACGAAAGTTTTTAACAAGCATCTGACGGCAGTTGATCACGTGAGCTTCAGCGTGAAGCAAGGTGAAATCTTCGGGTTCTTAGGGCCTAACGGTGCTGGAAAAACAACGACAATAAGGATGCTCTCCACATTAACCAGGCCCACAGAGGGCACAGCCACAGTCGGCAACTACGACGTAGTGAAGGATGACGATGAGGTGAGGAAACTCATCGGCCTAGTTTCCGAAAAAATGATAATGTACGACCGGTTAACAGCCAAGGAAAACCTGTGGTTTTTCGGAAGACTCTACAACATCCCAAAAGAAGTTCTCAACAAGAGGATCGATGAATTGCTGGAGCTGGTTCAACTAAGTGATTGGAAGGGTTCTCAGGTGGGCACCTTCTCATCGGGTATGAGACAGAGAATGAATGTAATAAGGGCATTGCTTAACATGCCAGAAGTACTGTTCCTAGACGAACCCACACTAGGTCTAGATCCCCAATCATCAGTCGAAGTTAGAGAGTTCGTAAGGAAAATCAATAGAGAGAATAAGACGACGATTATTCTCACAACACACATGATGGTTGAAGCCGACATGCTTTGCGACCGCATAGGCATCATAGACCACGGGAAAATCGTTGCCCTTGATACGTCAACAAATCTGAAAAAGCTTGTTTCCGGAGCTGACACGACTATCTTGGGACTGGAGATCGCAAATCTCACCACCAACATGATCGCGTCGATACAATCTTTAGAATGCGTAAATTCCGTCTCTCAAGACAACTCCACGCACATCAAGGTTCATGCCAACGGTGACGAAGCATTCGACACTATAATTGACGCCGTAAGAGCAGAGAAGGGCAAGATAAACTCGGTAGAAAACCTTCAACTCACGCTTGAAGACGTGTTCCTAAACATCACTGGTCGCGAAGTTAGAGACAAGGCAGACCAAAAGATACCATTGAGAAGGCACAGGCATTTTATGCCACAACGGAGGGTGAGGTGAGGCCGAGTGAGCGTTAAAAGCATGATCTCCCACAGCCTAATGATTGCCTGGAAGGATCTAATAGAGTTGTACAGGAACAAATTAGGGCTGATTATGCTCGTGTTAATGCCGATATTCATGATGAGCATGGTTGGCTTCATATATCCCTCTGACACATCCATAAGCGACGTATCCGTCGCCCTGGTGAACGAGGATGAGGGATACGGCAACTATAGTGCAAGTGCAATGCTCATCATGGCCTTGGAGAAGATGAACAACAGCACGGGTATGATGACCATTACTGATGCTTCAAATCTCGATGAGGTAAGAGACATGATCCAGAGGGGAGAGGTTGAAGGAGGCATAGTAATCGCCAGCAACTTCACCTCGAGCCTCATGAGTGGAAAACAGGGAACCATCAAAATCGTAACCGACCAGTCCAATCCCCAAATGTCGGCGCTGCTCCAGACCGCTTTGAAGGAAGTGTTTGAACAGATAGGCAACCAACTCAGTGGAATCGTGAAGCCCTACAGTGTTCAGACAGAGGGAGCCGTTCCAGGATACTTCAGTTATTTCGATTTCATAGCTCCTGGGATTATGGCCATGACGGTGATGATGAGCGTTATGACGGGGCTCCCTGCAGCTATCTCCCACGAGAAGGAGGTTGGCACATTGGACGGAATGATGGCGGCGCCCATCAACAGGCTTGCTATAATACTTGGAAAAACCTTCGCCCAGACGGCTAGGGGTTTACTTCAAGGGATTCTAATACTGACGTTGGCTGTGGCTTTGTTCGGCGTCACCATTCACGGGAGCATTCTGTTAGTCTTTGCATTGCTTTTGTTGGGGGTGTTCAGCTTCGTTGGCCTTGGCGTCGTGATAACGTCTTTTGCGAAGGATCAGGAGACGGCTATGATGGTAATGATGACGTTGATGTTCCCTATGATGTTCCTCAGCGGCGTGTTCTTCCCGACACAACAGATGCCCTGGTACATGCAAAGCATCTCAAAAGTTCTTCCACTGACCTACGCAGCCACAGCTCTGAGGAAAGTTATGGTGCTTGGAGCAGGAGTGTCAATGATAACCACTGAGCTCGCGGTGCTGATAGGATTCGGGGTCGTCATGACAATAATCGCGGTGCCGGTGTTCAGGAGAGCCATGACTAGGTAGGGCTGAACCTCATGTATGCATGTACTAACTCGATAAAGTTGATGTGAGGTTGCTAGATATGAATGGAAAACCACCATTAATAGAATGTAAACACTGCGGTTTAACCATACCAAAAAAGAAGAGAAGAGAACATCTAAAAAACGTTCATAAGATATCAGTCGGTTTGAAGGGGTGGATAGGCAAGCATTTTAGAGAACGCAAGTGGAAACATGGCTGGAAAAAACCGTCAATTATAGAGCTTGAATAGAAAATTGAGGAATTATGCAAAAAATTGAAAGAGGATGATGCGTGTGACGATATCTGTTGTTGAAACCATAAACCTTAGAAAGACCTACCTGCTTGGGAAGGTTCCTGTAAACGCTCTGCAAGGAGTAAATTTTAAAGTTGACAAGGGCGATTTCCTCGCAGTTTTGGGTCCTTCTGGAAGCGGCAAATCCACGCTTCTAAACATGATCGGCGCGTTAGACAAGCCCACAGATGGAAAAGTCTTCATAGAAGGTGTCGACGTTTCCACATTAAATGATAATCAACTGGCAGATTTGAGACGGAGAATAGGCTTTGTTTTTCAATTCTTCAACCTTATTCCAAGGTTCACGGCAAGAGAAAATGTTGAGCTGTCAATGTCTATAGCCGACATGAGCAGGGCTGAAAGGAGAAAGCAGGCTGAAGATCTTCTTGAGACTGTGGGCTTGAAGGAGCGAATGAATCACAAACCAGCTGAACTGAGCGGCGGTGAACAGCAACGTGTAGCCATTGCCAGAGCCTTGGCAAACACTCCCAGATTTCTGTTAATGGACGAGCCGACTGGAAACATAGATTCTAAGACTGCCAGCGAAATAGTGGGGTTGATTAAAAGGCTCAATGAGGAGAAAGGCGTGACTATAATTATGGTTACACATGACCAGCGCTTAGCTTCGCAAGCAAAGAGAGTGGTCCAGATGTTTGATGGTGTAATAACTAGGGAGATTGTGAACTGATATGAAACCAAGAGATGTTTTCTCTTATTCCTTCAGTGCAATAAGATTGAGGAAACTTCGTGCAGGTTTAACGACTTTAGGAGTAGTTATCGGCATTGCAGCCATCGTTGCCTTGCTCTCAATCACTCAGGGTCTGCAAGATACTATAACTCGGCAGCTTCAAACAGGCTTTGCAACCGACACATTAATTGTGTCACCTGGAGGAGGCTTCGGTCTTGGCGCAGAGGGCGCAATGGGCACGGCTGGTTCTGGCTTCAAACTGTTTGTCAATGATACGCAGACAATCAATGAAATAGAAAATGTTAGTATGTCAATGGCGAGAATTCAAAAGGTAAGCTATATTAAATTTGGCGAAAGAGTTCAGATTACTACCATAGTAGGCGTGGATTTCGCTAAATACGCAAGCATTTACAGTAGCACCTTTGTTGCCGAAAGTGGAGACATACCTCCAAATCCGGAAAACGACACGGTTGTAGTTGGGAAACGGGTAAGTGACCCTTGGAAGAACGGGACGTTATTTTGTAATGTAAATGATGATGTTGAAATCATTTGGACTAATGCAACTGCGCGTCCGCCAAAAAATGAGACTTATATTGGCCATGTTTCGGCTGTTCTCCAGGAGATCGGAGGCTTCGGCGTCGTAGGGCCTTCAGATTCTGCTGTTTATATTCCAATTTCTAAGGCTGAAAGTTTTTTTGGAACCGATGAATGTGACATGATAATTGTGAAATTAGAAAACGATGACAAGGCAACGATTGACAGCACTTCTAAGGCCATAAGGAATGCTTTCGACAAGCAAGTCCAAGTGATGTCTGCCACAGCTGTGCTTAACATTCTTTCAAGTGTTTTCTCGATCATCGAACTTTTCTTGGGTGGAATTGCTGCAATCTCGCTTCTTGTGGCGGGGATAGGGATAATGAATATTATGATTGTTTCTTTGATGGAGCGTACGAGAGAGATAGGGATACTGAAAGCGTTGGGCATGAAAAGTCGGACAGTGCTTTTGGTTTTCCTATGTGAGTCGGTGATAATTGGCTTGATGGGTGCAGTGATTGGCATAGCATCTGGTTGGGTTTTAGCAAACATTGTCGCAATAGTCTTCCGCGGAGGAGGCATGGTCATGGGAAATCAAGCGGCAGGAACTGGCGGAATGACGATAACTCCTGTTTTAACCCCGACGGTGTTCCTAGGAGCCTTAGCCTTCGGCGTAGGAGTCAGCGTAGTCTTTGCACTCTACCCAGCTTGGAGAGCTTCTAAGCTTAAGCCAGTAGAAGCTTTAAGATACGAATAAAGCAATTTCTGTAGCAGAGGCTTCGTCTTGGTTAAAAGGCTTTACCCAAGTCAACCAATTGTAGGTGTTGGAGCAATCATAATTTGCGATGGCAAAATCTTGCTTGAGAAAAGAAAGAATGAGCCTGGAAAGGGAAAATGGAGTATTCCCGGCGGCTTAGTGGAATTGGGTGAAAGCGTAGAGCAGACGGTGATAAGAGAAGTTAAGGAAGAAACTGGCCTAGAGGTTGAAAAGCCTGAACATATTGATGTTGTTGACAACATAACCAGAGATGAGAATGGCGAGATAAAGTATCATTTTGTCATAATTGACTATTTCGTGAAGCTCAAGGGCGGAACAATGAAAGCCATGAGCGATGCGGAAGAATTGAGATGGGTCACATTTGACGACGTGGAAAAATATGATTTAACAATAACTTTCAGAGAATTCTTCCAAAGAAACAGACAAAAACTAGAAAAACTTAACTCACGCCTTTGAAGAACACCCTTTGCATGTTAGTATTGTTGAAATTATGGATTTCAGCCTTATTTTCAAATTTTAAGACCCTTTTAGCCTTGTTTTCCCAAAATATATATGCCCCGAACTTTTGGAGTTGAGGATTCTATATCTTCAACTTGCCAACTATGAATTCCCGCAATCCTCTTGTGATGTTGAATTGGTCATGTGCTTTCAGATATAGAGTATGTGTGCTGTCCTTATATTCGAGGGGTATAAGCTTTTTGAAAGTCATTATTTCAAGGTAAAGGTCTTTGTTGTTTGTAACAAAAACTAGGAATTTCACGGATTTCTTAACCATTGCTAAGTAACCAAGCATCCAGCTACCAATGGCATATTTCCTTTTTTCCATTACAATGCTTCTAGGGTTCAAATATTCGATCTCAAAAACAGCTCTATAAAAACGTCTTTTTTTCCAAACAACATCGGGCTTGTATGAGAACGTGTGTGTTTTTCTTTCTTCAGGATCACCATAAGTTATCTCTCGCCCCTTACCCCTTATCTGATGACGAAACATCCTAAACTTCGAAGCCAAAACCATTTCCTTCTCTGATTCAGAGACATCATATCCTCTCTCTTTTCCGACATCCTTCAGAGTATCCTTAACCATTTTATGCCAACTAGCTTCTTTAGGCATCCAAAACTCACGCCTTACAAATTCTACATAGTTCTTTTGGTTGTGCTTCAAGTTTTCCGCTTTTAGGGCACTTCATTTGCTATCAAATCCCATTTATCTTCATACTCCCAAAATTTACGTTCTCCTCTTTTTGGATTTGCGGTGATTTTGAACACTTCTGAATGTCTCCGCAATTCTTCTGACGGAATTATAAAGCAACGGGGGGTTTCAGAAACGTCTTCTGATTTGAAACAGACACACGCCACGAAATTACTTGTTTCTGCACGTAGCTGTTTTGGGTTCCTTCTAAACTCCCAGCCCTCAGAGTAATAGGTCTTTTTTGCATGTTTTCTCTCAAACTTTCGGAGTATCGCCGTCTTCACTTCAAGTCGTTTATTATTGTTAGTTACTAAATCGTAAGAGAAGAATTGTTGAGGAACCTTCACACTTACAATGTTGAAGTCACGAATCAATTTCGTAATGACGTATGATTCACCTACATAACCTAATTCTACAGGACTCCGGTTAGGCATAGCATCACGCTCTTGCGGTTATAACATGTATCAGCAGATTTATACTTTCCGGTCTTTGTAATAATCACCAATTCTATTCTCTATATATAAGGGGGTCTGGTCTCTGGAGAACAGAAGGGTTTCTTTGAACTTTCTTAGTTGGTGTTTTTGAAGAATAGTCTTGTTTCTCCCATTGTTTTAACGTCTAAGGCTTTAACTTTGATAACCATTGGAAAGTCTTTTACAACTCTTCCAAGCCCAAGACAGTAGTGCGGTGGCAAATCTCTGGCGATTGATTTAACTGTCTCCGCGTCGACACGTGCAGCCCGTGAAACCACTTCTAAGTCGTGTTCGTTTGTGAAGTTGAAGAGGAAAATGTTGTCTGCTTGACGGTAGATGTTTTCGCGGACAGTGTCCGGCTGATTAGTTATGAACGTCGTAAATATTCCAAAATGTCGCATGCGCGTGACAATGTCATCCCAATAAGTTTCACGCAAGTAAAGATGGGCTTCTTCGGCAAAGAGAAAAATTGCATTAAGCCTGCAACTTGTTAAAAGTTCAACAAATTTTGCGAGCAGGTATTCAACAACTATTTGGCGGTCAATCGGCGAAGTGTTTCGCAGGTTTATTATGATGCCGCCGCCATGCTCTTTTGCCTTAAACATGCATTCTTCTAAGAACGTGGCTTCTGCAATGTTGTCGGTGAAGAAGCCTGAATTGACCAAGGCGTAATAGCGTGAGAATAGTGCGTCGCGGACGTGTTGGTTGCAGTGCCAATTGCGTATGGCTTCGCCTAACTCATGCATGTCAAGCATGTCTCTTTCTTTTAGTGATTGCCATATACGCCTAAACTCGCGGGCAGATGTTCCGGGCAGATGAAGTGCATGAATAAGAATCTCCAATAAAACGTGCAGGTTTAACTGTTTTAGTGCGACTTTAAAGTTTTGGGAAGGCGTTAAAACGTGAATTTTATCGTGGTAGGCATTTCTTTTTCCGTCTGTTGTCATTCCTAGGCTTAGGTATTCGCCGTTCAAATCGAAAACTACAACCGTAGCCTTATAACCAATCAAGTTTAGCATTAAAAGCTTGGATAAGTGCGATTTGCCAGTTTCCTTTTTCCCAGTTATTATGTTTAGTCTTCCGTCGAGTGATAAAGCATCTATTGTTAGAAGCGAGGAATCTTTTGTGCCGCCTAAAATTATTGGGAGTTTCCCGTCAATTTTGGCAAGTTTGATTAGTGTTGGAATTGGAAGTTTTTTTATTGTTGATTGTGAACGTGATGGAAGCCACGAACTGCTTGGGCTTAAGCTCTCGTTTTCTACTGTTGCGCGGATTTTGCAGACGAGTAAGCTCGCGTCTTGAATGTATGTGATGTGTGGTGCAATTTCTAGTGGGTCGAAGTCTTCGCCTTGTATTAGTTCTCCGCCGTCTGGTAGGCTGCGGAGCAGTTCTTCTAGGATGCCTGGGATGCTTGCAAATTGTACGTCGATTACTTGGGCGATTAGGGCTTTTCCAGCGTCAGCATCTTCGATGAGCAGGTAATCTCCTTTTTCCACGGTTTCGTTTGGGAAGCTTAGGATTTGGATTATGTTGCCTTCTTTTTTGTATAGTTTCATGCGTTGTTTTCTCCTTTGCCGAAGGGTCCAAACAAAAGCCTATGCATGTCTGGTCTGTTGATGA
>Ga0224506_10003446_pt1 | contig 10446 bp, 9 predicted proteins | sample SF_Jan12_sed_USG_2_FD_169108 | JGI IMG/M metagenome (GOLD analysis project Ga0224506, IMG submission 169108) | Sediment microbial communities from San Francisco Bay, California, United States - SF_Jan12_sed_USGS_8_1 | ecosystem: Environmental > Aquatic > Marine > Sediment | place: USA...
GTTTTTTTGCCTGCTGTATAATCCCGCTCGGCCAACCACTGAGAGTCATTTTGCAATGGGTTTATTTGAACGATATTTATCACTTTGGGTCACGCTTTGTATTATTGTCGGCGTCACTCTGGGTAACCTTATCCCCGGGGCCTTTGCCGCAATAGCCGGCCTGGAATATGCCAGCGTTAATCTGGTCGTCGCTGTTTTCATCTGGGTGATGATTTACCCGATGATGGTGCAGATCGATTTTGCTTCACTCAAAGATGTCGGCAGGAAGCCTAAAGGATTGCTGTTAACCCTGGTAGTGAACTGGTTGATCAAACCCTTTACCATGGCCGCGCTCGGCTGGCTGTTCTTCAAAGGTATTTTTGCCGACTGGGTTGATCCGCAGTCTGCCAACGAATATATCGCGGGTATGATCTTGCTCGGTGTCGCACCCTGTACCGCGATGGTATTCGTCTGGAGTCAACTGACCAAAGGTGACCCGAATTACACCCTGGTGCAGGTGTCGGTGAACGATATCATCATGGTGTTTGCGTTTGCGCCGATTACTGCTTTTCTGCTGGGCGTGAGTGATATACAGGTGCCCTGGGAAACCCTGCTGATCTCGGTGGTTTTATATGTTTTATTACCGTTAGTCGCCGGTGCTCTCACCCGGCACAGACTGGAAGCCGGTGGTGATGGTCAGCGATTGAATGATTTTGTTCATCACCTTAAGCCGTGGTCTGTACTGGGCTTGTTGGCCACGGTGGTTTTATTGTTTGGATTTCAGGCTGAAACCATCATCAATCAGCCGCAAACCATCGTATTAATTGCAATCCCCCTGTTAATACAAACCTATGGCATCTTTGCGCTCGCTTATGCCGCGGCAAAAGCATTAAAATTACCCCATAATATCGCCGCTCCGGCCTGTTTGATTGGTACCTCTAACTTTTTCGAACTGGCTGTTGCCGTCGCGATATCATTGTTTGGCCTGCATTCGGGTGCCGCCCTGGCCACAGTGGTGGGGGTGCTGGTAGAAGTTCCTGTCATGCTATCATTGGTAGCTGTGGCAAATCGGACGCGCCACTGGTTTGCCGCTACGGGTGTTTGAAAGCTTGTAAAATGATCCTTACTAATCCCGGAATCACTACACCGGCGAATATTTTTCGAGAACCATTTCCAGGTAGTTTTGACACATTAGATTAGCCTGTTTGGCATCAATTCCTTTTTCCATAAAAGCACCCCGCAACCAGATACCATCAATCAGTGCCGCCATACCAGAAGCAACCAATTTAGCGTCTTCATGCGGTATCAGATGTTTAAAATGATAAGTCAGGTTCGAGTGTAGCCTTCTCATGTTAACCGTCTGTAATCGTACCAGCACTTCGCTATGTAGGGCCTCTGCCCAGAACGACAGCCAGATTTTTGTTGATTTTCGCTCAATTTGTTTTTCAGAAAAGTTGCCATCAATAATCGCCAATATGCTTTCGGTATGATTTTTCGCTAGTAACTTTCTTTTTATTATTCCATGCCCTAAGTGTGCCAGCATGAGCCGCATACTGCCTTCAAGTAAATCGTCCTTGTTGTGAAAGTAATGGTGGACAATGCCGGTCGATACACCGGCCTGTTTGCTAATTTTTGATATGGTCGCGCCATTCACGCCATGTAGGTCGACGCAATCCAGAGTTGCTTCTATGAGCTGTTCGCGCCTTATTTGGGACATTCCGACTTTGGGCATATTTTTTCGTTTTCTCGCAATCAGGTTGGTGCCCGTCCGGGCGTAATTGCCGGCATGGGTCTTTTTGTAAGCGAAATAATATTGTCCGCTAAAGACAATCTATTTTAAATACTTCTTGTTTTTATTGATAGTTTTATTTATATTGGACGACCAACCAATAAAAATAATAGTGTTTCAGTTGGAAGCAGAAACTATGGACAGGAAAGCAGCCCGGGTGGCATTGAAATAGCGCATAACCATTACTTCGAAAACCAAGAGGAGTTAAAACACCATGTTAAATAAAAAATCTTTATATTCAGCCCTTACCGGAGCAGCGCTCCTGAGTCTTGCTGTCCCTGTTACGGCGGCTGACCCGGCGAGTTGCAAGGTTGTGAATTTATCTGATGTAGGCTGGACTGATATTACAGCGACAACGGCAGCGACGAGTGTTGTCCTGAAGGGGCTGGGTTATACCCCGGACGTTAAGGTGCTTTCAGTGCCGGTGACCTATAAAAGCCTGGAAACTGGCGACATCGACGTGTTTCTGGGTAACTGGATGCCGACAATGGAAGGAGATCTTGGTCCTTATCGTGATGCAGGCACTGTCGAAGTCGTTCAACCAGCTAATCTGACAGGCGCTAAATATACTCTTGCGGTGAATAAAAAGGCTGCTGATGCTGGCTTAAAGGATTTTGCCGATATTGCAAAATTTAAAGACAAGTTGAAGGGTGAGATTTATGGCATTGAGCCGGGTAACGATGGAAACCGCATTATTCTCGATATGATTGCCAACGACGCTTTTGGTCTGAAAGGCTTTGAAGTGGTTGAAAGCTCTGAGCAAGGTATGCTGTCTCAGGTTTCTCGCGCTGAGAAGCGTGACAAGATGGTCGTGTTCCTGGGTTGGGCTCCGCACCCGATGAATGCTAACTTTGAGCTGACTTACCTGTCGGGAGGCGATGATTTCTTTGGCCCCAACTTTGGTGGTGCAGATGTTTACACCAATACCCGCAAAGGTTATTCAACAGAATGTCCAAATATGGGCAAACTACTAACTAATCTACAGTTCACGTTGGCTATGGAAAATGAAATCATGGGCGCTATCCTAGACGATGGCCAGGAGCCTGATGAGGCTGCAAAGGCCTGGTTGAAAGCGAACAGAGGAATAGTCGATGGCTGGTTAAATGGTGTAACCACATTTAGCGGCGGTAATGGAGTAGCCGCGGTTAATGCCAGCTTAAGCAAGTAACTTGAACTAACTGATCACAAGGGTCCGAGTGAATTTACTCTGGCCTCTTGTTTGTCTACCATTACTTCCCGGGGCAACTTCACTACGTCGAGATTAAGAGTTATGGAATGGCTAGAAGACAATAAGATACCAATTGGCAGATGGCTTGCCGACTTCGTGGATTTTTTAAACGAATACTTTTTCTGGCTCTTCGATGGGTTCACCGTCGTTCTGGAATATGTGTTTGACCTAACATCACTCGCCCTGCTTTCCATACCGGCCTTCGCGATGATTGCGTTGATTGCTGGCGCGGCCTACTGGCTGCATCGATCCTGGAAAATATCCCTGTTTATTGTTTTGTCGCTATTGTTGATCGTTAACCTTGGCTATTGGGAAGACACCATGGAAACGCTATCCCTGGTACTTTGGGCGACTGTACTTTGCGTGGTAATCGGTGTGCCTATCGGTATTGCCGCAGCACATCGCCCGAAACTCTGGGTGTCTATCCGTCCTGTGCTGGATATGATGCAAACGATTCCGACTTTTGTTTATCTGATACCGGCACTGACTCTGTTTGGACTTGGCCCGGTACCCGGTGTCGTGGCAACAGTGATATTTGTCGTACCGGCCCCAATCAGGCTGACTTACCTGGGAATTTCCTCCACGCCCACACCGCTGATTGAAGCGGCCGAGAGCTTCGGAGCAACTAACAAACAATTGTTGTGGAAGGTGGAAATACCCTATGCCATACCGAATATCATGGCTGGGCTGACACAAACGATTATGCTGTCACTTTCTATGGTGGTAATTGCCTCCATGGTAGCTGCACCTGGTCTTGGTATCCCCATTCTTAGAGCCATCAATCAGGTTAACCCGGCCAAAGGTTTTGAAGCAGGAATCGCCATTGTCATTGTTGCCATCATCATGGATCGAGTCTGCAAATTGCCCGATAAAAGGAAATAAGCCATGCCTATGACAGATAGTCCTGTTTCGGTTTCCTTCAGAAATGTAGATATCATTTTTGGTGAGGCGCATACACAAGCTCTGGAATTATTGGACAAAGGTGGTACACGCGAATCTATATTAAAGGAAACTGACGCCGTTTTGGGTGTTGCAGGCGCCAGCATCGATATCCATGAAGGGGAAATTTGCGTTCTCATGGGGCTGTCAGGCTCCGGCAAGTCTACGTTATTGCGTGCCGTCAACGGTCTGAACAAAGTCACCCGCGGTGATGTGCTGGTTAGCAATGAAAGCGGGCAGGTAAATATTGCCAGTTGCGATGCCACCACACTTCGAAACATGCGTATGAACCGGATTGCCATGGTATTTCAACAATTTGCCCTGTTACCATGGCGTACAGTTGAAGATAATGTGGGCCTGGGGCTTGAATTGCAGGGAATGAGCAAGGAAGAGCGTAGCCCCATCGTCGAAGAAAAGCTGAGGCTGGTTGATCTTTATCAGTGGAAGGGTAAGTATGCACATGAACTCTCAGGCGGCATGCAACAACGCGTGGGTCTCGCTCGTGCTTTTGCAACAGACGCCGATATCCTGTTAATGGACGAACCTTTTTCAGCGCTTGATCCGCTAATACGTAACCACCTACAGGACTTCCTGCTTGATTTACAGCAGGAACTCAAAAAAACCATTATCTTTGTCAGCCACGATCTTGATGAAGCGCTGAAAATTGGTAATCATATTGCCATCATGGACGGTGGGCGAATTGTTCAGTATGGGGAACCGGAAGACATCGTGCTGAATCCATCCAATGAATATGTCGCCGAATTTGTCGCTCATATGAATCCGTTAAATGTTCTCCGCGGTGGCTCCTTCATGACGCCACTGGCCGACCTCAAACGCGATGGCATGGATGTTATTCTGGATGACTATGGCCATTTTCGCGTAACGCTGGATCAAAATAACAAGCCCGTCGCAACGAGCTTCGATGGCAAGATCGGGAAAATTGAGCATTGTAATATCGATACCATAATCGAGAACCTGGGCGATGATGTGCTGGTAACTGCTTCCCCAGATATGAAGATGCGCTGGAATATCGAGATTCGCCATCAAACAGGTTGGCCGGTGCTACTGAAAGAGCAGGGCAGAATGGTTGGGATTGTCGGTGACAAAGAAATATATGGCGGTATTTTACGTCAAACTAATTTTGGTAAGAGTTAATGTCTCAGAATATTGATTATATCATTGTCGGTGCAGGCTCGGCCGGTTGCGTACTAGCCAACCGGTTAACTGAAGACCCGAATATCAGTGTGCTTCTGCTCGAATACGGAGGTAGCGATAAAAGCATCTTTATCCAGATGCCGACCGCGCTTTCCATCCCGATGAATATGCCCAAATACAATTGGGGCTACGAGTCTCAACCCGAACCTTATTTAGACAATCGGCGTATGGACTGCCCACGCGGCAAGGTGCTCGGTGGGTCGTCATCGATCAACGGCATGGTCTACGTGCGTGGTCACGCCATGGACTATAACGAGTGGCAGTCGCAGGGAGCTATAGACTGGGACTACCGCCACTGCCTGCCTTATTTCAAAAAGGCCGACGACTGGGCTTTCGGTAGCGACGAATACCGTTCGCAGGCGGGACCGCTATCGGTCAACAATGGCAATAACATGGAAAACCCCCTGTATAGCGCTTTTATCGAAGCCGGTGTCGAAGCGGGATACATGAAGACCGGCGACTACAACGGGCGTCAACAGGAAGGCTTCGGGCCCATGCACATGACGGTGAAAAATGGTGTGCGCTGGTCGACCGCGAATGCTTATTTGAAACCGGCGCTTAAACGCCCCAATCTGACAGTAATTACCTCGGCGCTGACCCAGCGATTGTTATTCGAAGGCAAAAAGGTGGTCGGTGTCGAATTCCTCTGCGACGGGGAGTTACAGGTCCGGCATGCTAACCGGGAAGTCATATTAAGTGCAGGTCCGATCGCTTCGCCGCATTTATTACAGGTTTCGGGCATCGGGCCGGGCGGAGTATTGAAGCAGGCCGGTATCGAAGTCATGCATGATTTGCCGGGGGTTGGTGAAAACCTGCAGGACCATCTCGAATTTTATTTTCAATTTCGATGCAAGCAGCCAATTACCCTGAACGGCAAGTTAAACCTTTGGAATAAGTTTCTCATCGGCTCGCGCTGGTTTTTTACCAAAACCGGACTCGGTGCGACCAACCATTTTGAATCCTGTGCCTTTATTCGCTCCAGGGCGGGTGTCGAGTGGCCGGATATTCAATATCATTTTCTGCCGGCGGCGATGCGTTACGATGGCCGGGCGGCTTTTGATGGCCATGGCTTTCAGGTGCATGTCGGCCATAACAAACCGAAAAGCCGTGGTTTCATCAGGGCGAAATCTCCGAGCATTAACGACAAGCCGGATATCCTCTTTAACTATTTACAACACCAGGACGATATCGAAGGCTTCCGTGCCTGCGTGCGTCTGACGCGTGAAATCATCGCACAAAAGGCCATGGAGCCTTATCGTGATTCTGAAATTCAACCCGGCGAAAACATACAAAGCGATGAGGATATAGACGCCTTTGTGCGAAGTGCCGTCGAGAGCGCTTACCACCCTTCCTGCGCCTGCCGCATGGGTGAGGATGACATGGCGGTGGTTGACTCCGAGCTACGAGTGCACGGTATCGAAAACCTGCGTGTGGTTGATTCCTCTATTTTTCCAACGATTCCGAATGGCAATTTAAATTCCCCGACGATTATGATGGCCGAACGCGCTGCGGATATTATCAAGGGCAGGGGGATGCTTGCGCCTGACGACGCCGCTGTCGGGCTGGGGCAGGACTGGGAAAATTCACAGCGCTCGGCGAGCGCTGATTAAAAACCTCCCTCGGTTTTTCCCTGTCTGGATTTCTGTTGCGTGATAATTTTGTAACAATTTTGTAATAGTTATTTGATAGCTTTTCCAGGGACAGGAACAGTATTATTGTTTTCGAGGCGTATTACCGAACGTAATGCTCAGCTCACGGTCGAATACCAGCGAAAATCAGTAAACTAATTAAAGGAATTAAAATGAAACTAAATGTGTTGAGGTCTATTGTATTGGCAATGACTTTACTGCTACCTCTCAAGCTGATGGCTGCTGCCGAAATATATACCGGGTTCTTCAGCAACAAGGCACTTGCTGGCTACGATACAGTCGCTTACTTCGAGGTAAATAAGCCGGTAAAGGGCAAGGATAAGTTTAGTTATCAATATAAAGGTGCGGAATGGCTATTCAGTACCGAGAAAAATCGCGAAAAATTCATTGCAATGCCCGATAAATATGCGCCGCAATATGGTGGTTACTGCGCATGGCTAGTGGCTCAAAATGACCTTGCCAAGGGAGATCCCCTGCAATGGAATATAAAGGGTGGGAAATTATATTTAAACTACGACGCCGATATTCAAGCCAGGTGGCTAGTGGATCCGGCGGGCTTTATAGATAAAGCTGATGGGTTCTGGCCAGAGGTCTTAAACTGATCGCCAGTCAGTATAATAAATCTTATGCGATAAATGACTCCCATGCCTATACGACTATTGCTGATTTTTTCTTTTATATATTATTGCGTAAAAATAAGAACGAATCCCGCACGTTATTTTCAAATTAACGCGCAGTATTTTAATAAAACCAAAGGTATTTTTTCTAAACTCGACATCGACCGATTAATTCCGCCGCGTTGGTTGTTACGCCAATGCCTCGACACAGGCCAAACACTCGATTTTACCTACCCGGTATTTGTAAAGCCCGAGTGGGGGCAAAACGGTTATGGCATTCGACGCGCCGATAGTCCGGCCGAACTCGAAGAGATTCGCCGTTTATGTGTTTGTAAAAAAATGCCCTGTATTATTCAGGAGGCTGCGACGGAGACTCGAGAGTTTGAGATATTCTTCGTTTTATGTGCCGAGGATGAATCGAAACCCGCGGTGTTAAGCGTTACCGAGGCGCATAATTCGGGACAGCAAAAGTTACCGATAAATAGCATTAATAACAGTAATACTATCTACCGTGAAATCACCGAGTCATTCAATGCAGCCGAACTCGAAACAATCTGGCAGCATGTTAGTTCATTTGGCCGATTCGGCATTTCTCGCGTTGGGGTGCGTGCCAATAGCGTAGCCGATTTGGTCAAGGGCGATTTTCATGTAATCGAAATTAATCTGTTTGTACCCCTGCCGATTAACCTGTTAGACCCGAATAAGACGCATAAACAACGTATTAGTATTGCGTTAAATACAACCAGAAATCTGGCTCAAATAGTGAAATCTATTCCAGATAGTCATCCCGTGCAGTCAGTGTTTTTGAAAAAATGGCTGGTGGCACGTAAAGTAAAAATGTTAGCGGTAACCAGATAAGTCTATGCAGTGGTTAAAAGCGAAAATTTACGCATGGATCAGTCATCGCTATATGCATGGTTGCAGCAACTACAATGATGTTAATGTACGACGCGGTTGTCGTTCCAAAGAGCAGGGTCGGGCTAAATTTGCCGAAGGCGACTTGCCACACGCACGAGGGTTGGTATTTTTTAATCCCTGGAGTGCACACCGGTTTGCTAAAACACACGGTTTTCCGCTGGTAATTAAGCCTAATGTTAGTGGCTATTCACGAGGCAGCTATTTTCCGATAAACAGCTTTACTGAACTATGGAAGGCGATAGTGCTGGCGAAGTTGTGGTGGCCGACAACGGTTGTCGAGCAATACCTGAAGGGTGCCAATTATCGCGTTGTAGTGGTAAAAGGAAAAATCATGTCGGTCATTCAGCGTTATCCGCCATTCGTCATCGGTAATGGAACCGACTCAATTGCCGAATTGATCGACGCGGAAAATAAAACGCGTGAAGAGATGCAGCTATTTGGCGGCATGTTTCCGATTCAAAAGAGCAGACAAATCCTGGAGCATCTTAAAAAACAGGGTTTTAACTTTTCGTCGGTGCCGACAAAGGATGAAAGTGTAGAATTATTTTTTCGAGTTGCACTGGCTCCCGGCGGAGTAGTCCGGACTGTAGATCAGGATTCAATTCATGCCGATAACCTTGAATTATTTTTAAAAACTATCGATCTCTTTAAAGCTAATATACTAGGCGTCGATATTATTTTTGAACGCGGCATAGAAGAAAGCTACAGACATCAAAAATGTATCTTGCTTGAGGTTAATTCACGGCCTTACCTGAAAATGCATGATTATCCGCGCTATGGTGAAAAGCAAAATCTGGATGCTTACTACAACGAGCTGGATAAACTGGACGTAAGTCAACCTGACAGCTTCTAATGACAGGCTCGACACGCCTGTTTTACCAATATTCGGGTACGCATTCTCTACTAATCGGGTTATTGCCATTTTTTCTGCCGGCACTTATGTGGCTCAAAGGCCAGTCTTTATCCCAAATTTCCAGTTTTATTGCAGTCAATGGAATTGGCTATTTATTAACCCTTTATTACTGGGATCGGATTCGCATAAGATTCGGCTGGAACTGGCTTCTGGTCGCGACGCTGATATTAGAATTAGCACTGGTTGGTAGCATCGTGCTTGATCAGGACTTCACCGCGATCAATCTCATAGCCCTGCTTAATGGTGCTTATGGTTGTTTTTTCTGGATGGCACAACGTACGCTATTCGCTCACTGTACCAACAGCAGCGATACCGGTGTCAAGTTTGGAAATTTTCAGATAGTCGTCATGGTTTTGCTTAAGACTGGAATTCTTGTTGGTGGTTATTTATGGGAAAAATGGGGTGCGAGTAGTGTATTTCTTGTTACCGTGTGCATTGTCGTACCGGCGATTACCTATTATTCCAGAGTAAGCTTACCTGAATCTTTGATGGCCACCGCGCCAGCACCGATTACGCTAAATTCGATTGCCGGATTTCGCGATTCGAGTAACTCGCGGGTGATATTTTTGATCGACGGATTCTTCCTGTTTGCTGAAAGTTATTTTTGGGTAATTACGCTCTATATCATTTCCGGGGAGAACCTGGTAACGCTAGGCGTACTGGTAGTTTCGTTATCTATAGTCCTCGCCGTGCTGTTCTACCTGATCAAAAACCGGCTCGATAAAATCAGAGCACAACAGGCTTACGTGATTGGCGTTCTGGGTTATGTACTGTCCTGGTTACTGCGCGGGGCAGTTGAAACGGGTGAGAATCAATATTGGGTTTATCCCCTCATCGTTTTCATCGCATTCTTAACCGCCCTGTTTAGGCTGGTGTTTAACAAACGCTTCTTCGACCTTGCCGCTAAAGCCGATAATCACAGATATATTGTGCTGAAGAGCTACTACTCGCAGTTGGGAGTGGCGGTGTTATTTGCAATCACGGCGTTAGCTTTGTTAGAGGTGACCGAGCCGCTCATGGCGCTGAAAACTTTCTACTGGGTATTGGCGCCGCTGGCGTTGATATATTTGTTTTATCGGTTGCCGCCAAAGTGTTCAAGCAGGCATTATCTGGATCGTTAGCCAACAATCGCCAGCAGAACGCCTGCTGCCACCGCCGAACCAATCACTCCGGCAACATTAGGCCCCATCGCATGCATG
>Ga0224506_10003447_pt1 | contig 10445 bp, 13 predicted proteins | sample SF_Jan12_sed_USG_2_FD_169108 | JGI IMG/M metagenome (GOLD analysis project Ga0224506, IMG submission 169108) | Sediment microbial communities from San Francisco Bay, California, United States - SF_Jan12_sed_USGS_8_1 | ecosystem: Environmental > Aquatic > Marine > Sediment | place: USA...
TATCGAGCCCAGCTTCGCCCACCACTACTCGCGTAACGTGATCCGTGAAGGCAAGAAGAGTAAAGAGAAGGTCGATGTCTTCTCCTTTGAGCTGCTGGCCTACAAGGAGCTGATCAACAAGGAGGCGATGCCCTATGCCGAGGAGGAGTCAAAGCAATTACCCGACTACTTCATCAGTGCCGATGACATCTCGCCCACCGAACACGTAGACGTACAGGCGGCAGCACAGCACTGGATCGACTCCTCGATCTCCAAGACCGCCAACGTGCCAACGGAATATGACTACGACAAGTTCAAAGAGATCTATATGTACGCCTATGACGAAGGGCTGAAGGGCTGTACCACCTTCCGCTTCAACCCCGAGGCCTTCCAGGGCGTGCTGGTCAAGGAGCAGGATCTGGAGAACACCACCTATCGCTTTACCCTGGAAGATGGCACGACCATCGAGGCCAAGGGTAATGAAGAGATTGAGTATGATGGTGAGATACATAGTGCCGCGAACCTTTACGATGCATTGAAAGAAGGCTACTACGGCAAATTCTAACCTGGCTTTGCCAGATGCGCTGATACAGCGTTGAAGCCGTTTCTGCGTGTGCTCACTTACTATGTGTAAGCTGCGCTACTCGAAACGTCTTCGCCTTGTCTCAACACATCTGGCTTCGCCAGGAGGTCGTCGCAAGGTTTAAGTAAAAGAATTATTGAATTGAAGAATTTGGATTCGGCACGGAAAGACCGGATCTACGGGAGAGAGAAAAATGGCGATTAAGATAGACAAGGCGATCACCGGATACGCGGTGGCGAAAGAAGAGGAAGAAGTGGCTGCGGTGGAGTCCACAGCGATTGCGAAGGTAGAGGATGAGTCCAATGTGGTGCAGATGCACGAGGCACTGGAGCGTCCGGAAGAGCTGGTGGGGGCGACCTACAAGATCAAGACGCCGCTGTCCGAGCATTCACTCTATGTGACGATCAACGATATTGTTCTGAACAAGGGTACTGATCACGAGCATCGTCGTCCGTTCGAGATCTTTATCAACTCCAAGAACATGGATCACTTCCAGTGGATCGTGGCGCTGACACGCATCATCTCTGCGGTATTCCGCAAGGGTGGCGACGTGACCTTCCTGGTGGAAGAGCTACGTTCGGTATTCGATCCCAAGGGTGGTTACTTCAAGCGTGGCGGCAAGTACATGCCTTCCCTGGTGGCCGAGATCGGTGATGCCATCGAGTGCCACCTGCGCAACATCGGTATGCTGCAGGACGAGGGCATGGACGAGCACCAGAAGGCGCTGGTCGCCGCGAAGCGTGCCGAGTATGAAGAGAGCGTCAACAAGTCCAGCGAGACCGAGGACAAGGGGGATTTTCCGCCTGGGGCGCAGTTGTGTGCCAAGTGTAGTACGCAGGCCGTTGTACTGATGGACGGCTGCATGACCTGTCTTAACTGTGCCGATAGCAAGTGTGGCTAATCTGCTTCGCCTGAGACGTGATGACTGCGTTGCTGAATCGTGCTGCGCGTGCTCACTTACTTTATGTAAGCTGCGCTGCTCACACGATTCGCGCCTTGTCCTAACGTCTCAGGCTGTGCATCTCAAATACTGAGGTGTAAAGAACAATGAAAGATAAGAATAATAAAAGTGTAAACACAGTCGGATTTAATGGAGAACGTTTTTATAGCAACGCCTGACCTGTAGTAGTGAAGAGTTTCGGATTTCAAAAAAAAGAAACCTCAGATCATTTTTGATCTGCTCTTCTCGTAAGAGTTCGAAGGCGGCCTTGTGCCGCCTTTTTTATAACCTTTATATAGGTGAACCGGAACAGGGGTACTTTCATGCGAAAGCTGCAAGCAGTAGAGCAGGAAAAGAACATCATCTGTCTTTGTATGTGTTGTCAGGACTATCGGAATGACGCGGGGCAGTGGGGCAAGTTACCGCAAGAGTTGTACGGTGCAGACCATAGGGTCTCGCATGGAATATGTCCGGACTGTTTGAAGCGGGTCTATGGACGGGAGTCAGTCATCGATGCAAACAAATCTACGCAGATGTAGGGCTGTTGGGAATAGCGGTAAAAAATATCGTTAGATATATAGTGGTGCAGGAGTGCCAGGGATGAAACAGGAACGTTGCAATGAGTATAGATAAACCCCTTCCGCCAGACGCCAGTGATAAACTTTGTGTCTGTATCGCCTGCGAGAAGGCCCGCTTCGGCGCCGATCTCTGGGACGAATACGATATCAAATCACTGTTAAACCCTGAAGTTCAGATCACCCATGGACTCTGTCCCGTGTGCGAGAGACGTTTGCATCGCAGTCTCGGGTTGATGAGTCGCCTGCAGGCGTTTTAGGAAAACTATGAACTGGAAAAAAGGTCGCGGCAAACTGGGCATTTTTGATCCGCTGTTAGGGCAGTGGCGCGCAGAGGCCGAATCGGAAATGGGTTTTGTGATTTGTACACGAAAATTCAATCGGGTACTGGATGGCAAGTTTTTGCGGTTGGAGGCCAACTGGCAGATCGGTCGTGACAAGTCCTATGATGAGATCGCGATGATCGGGGTGGACCGGGATAAACAGATCAAATTCTGGTCATTTACCTCGGATGGCAAGAATTCCCACGGTGTGTTGGCGGAGGTAACGGATCTACATCCGCTGGGCATCGGTTTTGAAGCGCAGATGGAGGCCGGGCTGGCGCGTATGGCCTACTGGCCGGATGAGGAACAAGGCTTTCACTGGGTGGTGGAGTCGAAGACAAAGAAGGGCTGGAAGCGTTTTATTGCGCATCACTATTTGCCGCTTTGATCTCGGGAATAGAAAAGATAATAAGAGATACATAATGAGAAAGGCTAATCTAAAAATCACCCTGTCTGTTTTATTGTTACTGTTTAGTCCGATATTACTGGCGTTGGACTTCTCTCTGGATGTGAATAGTTCCGATGCCAGGCAGATTGCATTACTGCATAAAGACAAGATCTTTGGCCTGGCTTATAAAGCCCCCGGAAGTTGTATGCGGGGTGATCCGATGCCGGTATTAAGCAAGGAAATGCCTGGGGTGGTGTCTTATTACTACGAGGCATTTAGTCCGGTTAATTCCATAGAGACCGCGATTCTGGCGGATGGTGGCAGTATTACGGCACTGCATTGGGGCTGTGAGTATTATGCCATCAATCTGTTCTATACCTTTTCCCATACGGGTAAGGAACTCGATCCTGCCAGTGCGTATAGAGTGGGTAGCCGCTTATTAGAGCGTCTAAACCGTCTGGGTGTGGATACGGTGTTTGATCTCCCCTTGTCAGCGGCAACCCTGAGCCGGGTCGCCATGAATCCGATGGGCGAGCCCTGTGTGTTGGGCTGTGCTGTCGAGGGTGATGGAACGGATTTTCTGCAATCCAGGGTGGATGTCGAGGACTATGGGGTCATGACAAATAGCAGCATGCAGTATATCCAGATTGGCTTTAATAAAGGCCCACTTTAGTTTTACCAGATGATAACGGTCATGCTGGCGAATTTGAAAAGTTCGCCATAGTATAATTTTCTTAATCTGACTCAGAATCCAGGGGAACCACATGCAACTACACTATTCACCCACCTCGCCCTATGTGCGCAAGGTCAATGTCTTTGCCATGGAGTGCGGGCTGGATGCGGGCATAGAGCGTATACCGACCAATCCCTGGGTGCCGGATGATGCCCTGCTGGCGAATAACCCGCTTTCTAAAGTACCCACTTTGATTACCACTGACGGGCTGGTGATCTTTGACTCACCGGTAGTCTGTGAATATCTGGACGGTCAACATCAGGGCGAGAGGCTGATTCCTGTATCGGGTCGTGAGCGCTGGGAGGTGTTGCGTACCCAGGCGCTTTGTGACGGTATTCTGGATGCGGCGATCCTGCGTTTTCTGGAGGGCATGCGTGAGGAGTCCCTGCGTTCCAGCGACTGGGACGCGTTGCAGAAGTCGACAGTGACTCGTTCCCTGCATGCACTGGAGGCGGAGCTGGCAGGCTGGTCTGGCGGGATCAGTCTTGCGCATATCTGTGCCGGGGTGGTGCTGGGTTATCTGGATTTCCGTTTTGCCCATGAGGAGTGGCGTCTGGAGCATCCCAATCTGTCGGCCTGGTATAACGAGTTTTCGCAGCGTGAATCGATGCAGGCAACGGTTCCAAAGATGCCGGTGTAGAGAAAAAAGGAGTAAGGCATGGCGCAGGTCTACGTAAACAAATTGGGCTACTGGGGCTGGGGAGGCATATCCTTTGGTACCGCACTGGCCATTTCTATCTCCTGGTCGATGAACCAGTCGATCCTGTGGGCCATCTTTCATGGCCTGCTCTCCTGGCTGTATGTGGTTTATTACGCACTGGCCTATTGATGAAGCACGAGGCCAAACAGTGCCCACGTTGCCTGGCGGAGTTCGAGTGCAAGGTGGGCAATATCCACCTTTGCCAATGCAGTGGTGTCACGCTGTCGGATGATGAGGTGGTTTATATACAGCAGCAATACGATGATTGTCTGTGCGTAAACTGTTTAAGAATACTGCAACAGCAGCTGGGGCAGTCCGGTTCGTGTCTACAGCTGAATGACCAGACTAGCGAGCACGTATAGTAGATCGCACTCATTTTTGTCACTGGCAAATTTGCCCGTTTATTCCTCGTTTACCACTTGCTCATCGGTACTGACCATTAGAGGGGCGGCATCCAGCTCGCTGGCATTCATCATATCCGCCACCCGTTGCAGGGCCGAAAGGATCTGGCTCTGTTCCCAGTCTTCAAGCTTGCTGAAGCTCTCTATGAAAGATGCCTGCATCAGGCCGGGAGCCCTTTCCAGTGCGGCCTTGCCCTGTTCGGTCAGTGACACAATCACCTTGCGCTTATCCTGAGTATCTCGCTGCCGGGTCACTAACTGCTTGCGTTCCAGACGGTCGATGATGGTGGTGACGGTCGCCTGACTCAGGCTGATCTCTCGGGCGATCTCTCCGGCAGTAACCTGCTGGTATTTGCTAATCAATTGTATGACCAATAATTGTGGTCCGGTGAGTCCTGACTCGCGCTCAATTTGTTTAGAGTGCAAATCGATGGCACGGATAATCTTGCGTAGAGAGATCAGTACCTGTTCGTAAGTTTTCATCAAATCTTCCGGTTCTGGATATATTGTACGGATTCTATGTGAATATCCGCTATTAATCTCCTAATTTCTGCCAGGTTTGCCGGAATATGCTTACTGTGCTAAAGTTTAGTCCTCTAAATATTATGGTAGCGCAAATAATCTTATGCAGTTCGACAATAGTGAGATCGTTCTACGACCACCCCAGCCGGATGAGGGCTCAGCCATTCATCAATTGGTTGCAAACAGCCCGCCTCTGGACCTGAACTCCGTTTATAGCTACTACCTGCTCTGTAGCCATTTCGCCGACACCTGTGTGGTAGCTGAGTGGCAAGGGCAGATCGTCGGTTTTATCTCTGCCTACCGGCCTCCGGCGCAAGGGCAGCAGCTGTTTGTCTGGCAGGTGGTGGTGGATAGTGACCTGCGCGGCCGGGGGATTGCCTGGCGGATGTTGCATCACCTGTTGCGACGTCTGGATGGCGCAGTGATGGAGGTACAGGCAACGGTAAATCCCAGCAACACAGTCTCGCGTGGCCTGTTCCAGCGTCTGGCCACCGAGCAGGGCAGTTTGATGCAGGAATCGGTGTTTCTGAGCGCAGATGCCTTTGCCCCGGCAAGCGAACATGAAAGTGAAATATTGCTAAGCGTACCTTTGGCCCACAAGATTCAGGAGAAACAAAATGCGAATATTTGAAGAGATGGAATCCGAGGTAAGAGGTTATGTACGTGCCTTTCCCGCGATTTTTGACAAGGCCAAGGGGGCCTTTTTGTATGATGAGCAGGACAACTGCTATATAGATTTCTTTGCCGGTGCCGGTACGCTGAATTACGGCCACAACAATGAGTTGATTAGTTCTGCCCTGATCGAGTACCTGCAACGTGATGGCATTGTGCATGGCCTGGATAAGGCAACGGTGGCAAAAAAACAGTTCTTGCAGTCGTTCCGCGACATCATACTGAAGCCACGTAACCTGGACTATAAGGTGCAATTTACCGGTCCTACCGGTACCAATGCGGTGGAGACGGCATTAAAGCTGGCGCGTATGGTAAAGCGCCGCTCCAACATTATCGCCTTTACCAATGGTTACCATGGCCTGACTATGGGGGCGCTGGCGGTGACCGGAAACGACTTCTATCGTGATGAATCCTATGGTGCGCGTAATAACGCCGACTCGCTGCCTTTCGATGGCTACTTTGGCCCGGAGGTGAATACCATCGATTACCTGCGCAAGTTTATTAGCGATGACTCCAGTGGTATCGATCTTCCTGCCGCGATTATCGTTGAAACGGTACAGGGTGAAGGCGGGATCAATGTTGCCTCGGCAACATGGTTGAAGCAGCTGTCGGAACTCTGCCAGGAGTTCGATATCCTGCTTATCATTGATGATATACAGATGGGTAATGGCCGCACCGGTACCTTCTTCAGTTTTGAAGAGGCCGGAATCAAGCCCGATATGATCACCGTCTCCAAATCTATCGGTGGTGGCCTGCCTATGGCCCTGTTGCTGATGCGTCCGGAACTGGATCAATGGAAACCGGGCGAACATACCGGTACCTTCCGCGGCAACAATCTTGCCTTCGTTGCAGCAGCCCAGGCCCTGAGCTATTGGGAAAACGATGATTTTGTCGACTCTATCAGATACAAGTCCGAGATTATGGAGCAGGAGTTGCGCCGTATCGTGGACAAGTATGCTGACAAACTGGCTATCGAGTTACGTGGACGCGGTATGGTTTGGGGACTTGATATAGGACGTACCGGTTTTGCCAGTGAGGTTGCCGCCCTGGCCTTTGAGAAAAAACTGGTCATAGAGCTGGCTGGCGCCGCTGACAATGTGGTCAAGTTCCTTCCGGCTCTGATTATAGAGGAAGAGACGCTGCGTGAAGGTTTACAGATCATCGATGAGGTCATCGGTGAGCTGTTAAGCAACAAGCTGGCAGCGAAGAGCGGGAATGTCGCGGCATGATCGTGCGTTATCAAAGGGATGTGATCGGCAGTGAGCGTGAGGTTCATGCCGAAAATGGCAACTGGAGCAGTCGACGCCTGGTACTCGATGATGATGCGGCTGGTTTCTCTTTTCATGAGACCATAATCAGGGCCGGTAGCGAGACGCATATTTGCTACAAAAATCATATCGAGGCCGTTTATTGTGTCGGTGGTGAAGGTGAGATCGAGGACATTAAGAGCGGCAAGGTTTATCCCATTAATGATGGCACCATGTATCTATTGAATGAGCATGATGAACATTATTTACGTGGCTTCAGTGAGATGCGTCTTATTTGTGCCTTCAATCCGCCGATCACCGGGCGGGAGACGCATAATGAAGATGGCGCCTATGCTGCCCATCCCAGGTCCGAGCAATGGGCGATGCTGCGAAATTCCAAATAGATAAAATGCTCGTGCTGATAAACAAGTAGTGGAGAAATAAAGTGACCCATACAGTCGAGAAGATTGGTGGAACGTCGATGAGTGACTACGACGCAATACGCGACAATATATTCTGTCGCGACAAACAGGGCATATACCAAAGGATCTTTGTCGTCTCCGCCTATGCCGGGGTGACCAATCAATTACTGGAACACAAAAAGAGTGGCCAGCCAGGCCTGTATGCGCTGTTTACCAGTGCCGAGGATGAGCAGACCTGGCGTGATGCGCTGAAGGTTCTGCGTCAGCAGCTCTATGCTATAAATGCCTCGCTGTTTACCGAACCCCTGCTTTTACAACAGGCGAATGCTTTCATACAGCAACGTCTGGATGATGCTGAAAGTGTGCTGGATAATCTGCAGGAGTTGTGTCGCCATGGTCATTTCTCGCTGGATGATCACCTGCTGACTATACGTGAGATGCTGGCCAGTCTGGGTGAGGCACATAGTGCCTGGAATACGGTCAAGCTGCTGCAGCAGGAAGGTGTAAATGCCCGCCTGGTGGATTTGAGTGGCTGGCAGAGTAAGGATACGGCACCACTTGATCAGGTAATAAAGCAGGCCTTTGCCGATATCGATCTGCATCGTGAACTACCAATTGTTACTGGCTATACACACTGTGAGGAAGGTTTAATGCAGACCTTCGATCGTGGTTATAGTGAGATGACCTTTAGCCGGATTGCTGTGATTACCTCTGCTGCTGAGGCCATCATTCACAAGGAGTATCATCTAAGTAGTGCCGACCCGGCGTTTGTGGGGGAGGCGGATATCGTCCCCATAGGACGCACAAATTATGATGTTGCCGATCAGCTGGCCAATCTTGGTATGGAGGCAATACATCCGCGTGCCGCCAAGGGCTTGCGCCAAAGTGGTATTCCCCTGCGTATCAAAAACACTTTTGAGCCTGCACACAGTGGTACCCTGATAACCAGTGATTATGTCAGCAGTATGCCCTGTGTTGAGATCATCGCCGGTCGACAAAACCTGCAGGCCGTTGAAATATTTGATCAGGATATGGTTGGCAAGCGTGATGAATATGAAAAGAGTCTGTTGGATATCTTTCGCCGCTACCATGCACGGATAGTGAGTAACGACAGTAATGCCAATACCCTGACCTATTATCTGGATTGCAGTCTGAAATCGGTAAAACGGATCGTCACTGCATGTCAGAAAATTTTTCCAGACTCGGAAACAGATCATCGTAAACTGGCCATCGTTTCTGCCATCGGAAGTGATATGCAGGTAGCCGGTCTGCTTTCCAGAGCTGTGCGCTCACTGGCCGCCGCCGAGATCAGTATTATTGCCATGCACCAGTCCATGCGACAGGTAGATATGCAGTTTATTGTTGAGCAGTCGGACTATCAGGTAGCTATCAAGAGTCTGCATGCAGAACTGGTAGAATCACATAATTATGGTGCGGCTATATGCGCGGCGTAAGTTTTATTGTGTTGAGCGCATTAGTCTTCTGCAGTGCGCCTGGAGCATTTGCTGTTACCACTAATGAACAGGCTGTAGATGAGCTGAAAGAGCCTCTTTATAAACCGTTTATCGAGCGTTATGTGCTGGATGAGTTAAAGAGCTTACGTATGGATCTGCAAGGCCAGCGCGCAGAGCTGGTAGAAAGATTTGCCAATAATCACTTGCAAGCATCGGATCGGGTGATTCAATACACCACCAGTACCATCAATAATATCTTTTATGTTATTGCCGCTGCGGCTTCCATATTGGCACTGGTGGGATGGTCCAGCCTGCGTGAGATAAGGCAGAAACTTAATGAAATGGTCGAAGCCAAGATATCGGTAATCAGTGATGACTATGAGAAGCGCCTGCATACACTGGAACGAAAACTTAAAGATAGAACCGAACGGATCATCAGTGCCCAGGAAGAAATATCCAGAACCAATACCCTACACTCATTATGGATGCGTGCCGGCCTGGAGGTGACACCACAATCGCGTATCAACGTATACGATGAGATACTGAAGATCAGCCCTGATGATATTGAGGCGCTTACCTACAAAGCAGATGCGGTACTGGAGCTGGGCGAGGCGGAATGGGCATTAAACCTCTGTGATCAGGCCTTGGCGCTGAAGCAGGATTATGCCTATGCGCACTATCAATATGCCTGCGCCAGTGCAACCCTGGGACAGATGGAGAAGGCGGCTGAAGAGCTGGAATATGCCATTAATCTTTCTTCCACCTATATAGATGAAGCTCGCAGAGATGAAAGTCTGGAGTTGCTTCGACAGTCTGGATTGATCGATGCGCTGTTCAGTAACGACATAGATCATAGCCCCGTGAATATCAAAACCGGTTAGCGTACCTTTGATAGCAGGTTTATACTTGCAAAATTGTTTATTCGGTAGGGCTCAATATGACAGAACCTGAAAAATCACCCATTCTCTATTATATCCATGATCCCATGTGCAGCTGGTGCTGGGGCTTTAAATCTGCCTGGGATCGCATGCGTGACCGTCTGGCTGACCGTGTAGAGATACGCTATGTAGTCGGTGGCCTGGCGCCCGAGTGTCATGACCCGATGCCGATGGATATGCGCGAGATGCTGGAGCAGACCTGGCAGCGCGTCAGTGAAAAGACAGGGGCCCGTTTTAATCATGACTTCTGGCGCAATAATACACCGATGCGTTCCACCTATCCGGCCTGCAAGGCGGTCTTGCTGGCGCGCGATGCCGGCAAGGAGCTGGAGATGCTCTCGGCGATACAGGCACTGTATTACCAGCAGGCCGGTAACCCTTCCGAGTATGAAGCGCTCTGCACACTGGCCTCGGAACTGGGTATGGATGTAGAGAGCTTCAGGCAGTCCATACAAGCTGAGGCAACAGAGCAGCGTTTGCGCGCAGAGATCATGTTTGCCGAATCCCTCGGTGCCCAGGGCTTTCCCAGTCTGGTGCTGGAAAAGGATGGCGAGCAGATCTTCATTCA
>Ga0224506_10003448_pt1 | contig 10444 bp, 10 predicted proteins | sample SF_Jan12_sed_USG_2_FD_169108 | JGI IMG/M metagenome (GOLD analysis project Ga0224506, IMG submission 169108) | Sediment microbial communities from San Francisco Bay, California, United States - SF_Jan12_sed_USGS_8_1 | ecosystem: Environmental > Aquatic > Marine > Sediment | place: USA...
GAGATAGCGCCTGGATACGATCATATTGTCGGAGCCATTGGAGGGGCAGTCGCCGGACTCGCCGGAGCCGACTTTCTCTGCTACTTAACCCCTTCGGAACACTTAGGGTTGCCCACAGTGGAAGACGTGAAAGAGGGAGTGATAGTCACAAAAATAGCGGCGCACGCCGTTGACATCGTGAAGCGTGGCTCGAAGGCTTCGTCTCGCGACTTCGCTATGGCTCAAGCCCGAGCCAATCTCGACTGGAAAAAACAGTTGGACCTAGCTTTGGATCCGGAAAAGGCTGGGAAAATCCGCGGTCGGGTCAAGTTGAGGAGCCCTAGTACGTGCTCTATGTGTTCCGAATACTGTGCCATAAAAATCTTGAAAGAGGCGTTGAAGGCAGAGGCGCAGTGTCTGTAAACTGTGTAACAACAGCCATGTGTACCTGTTGATTCTTGCAGCACAAACAACAAATAAGGGTTTCATCAAACTTCACACGGCGCCAACTGATGGAAATTAAAGGTTTCGTTGACCTCAGCTTAGTGGATTGGGACGGAAAGATATCCTCCGTTGCTTTTCTGGCAGGCTGTAACCTGCGCTGTCCCTTCTGTTACAATGTCAACTTAGTTCTTCATCCAGAAAAGTTGCCGACCACCCTGTTTGAACAGATAGAAGAGCGCCTAAACAAGAGCATAGGGTGGGTTGAAGGCGTTGTCATCACTGGCGGAGAGCCAACCATCAACAGCGACCTGCCGAACCTTTGCCAGAAAATAAAGAAACTGGGCTTCCTAGTCAAGGTGGACACTAACGGAACCAATCCTGTCATGATACAGGAATTGATCAACAGGAAACTCGTAGACTACGTAGCCATGGACATCAAAGCCCCTCTAACCAAAGAAAAATACTTTAAGGCGTGTGGCGTCAACACTGGAAACTTGCTGGAAAAAATCGAAAAAACAATAGACCTACTGCTAAAGGATAGGGTTGAATACGAGTTTAGAACCACCGTTGTCCCCGGTCTCCACGACAAGCAAGACATCGAGGAGATATGCCAGAGAATAAAGGGTTGCAGAAAATACGTCATACAAAACTACAAAGGTGACGTGGAAACGATCGATCCAAAATTCAAGAATTCGAAGCCCTTCTTAGAAGAAGAAATGAAAAGATTTCTCACAACAGCAAAGAAGATTATACCCAACACCACACTGAGAGGTTTTTCTCCCCTCTCCCTCTAGGGGGGCTATAGGGAGTCAAAAAAAATATAGGGGGTAGAAGAGAGACACGCCACTAAACTTAAGCGGTCCATCACCTAAACTAAAGTGTCAACCGAAAAAAGAGCTGATCCCGACTTGCATTACCTGAACCAAATCAAGATCACCCAAGTTGAAGAAAGACCCAACGACGCTTGGTTCGACCTCAGCCTGAGACAACTACGAGAAGGCGAAGTGCGCTTCTACCGAGTTAAGGATTTCCTCACAGGCAACTGGCTCTTCAAGACCTGCTCAGACAAGGAATTAACCAAGGTCATGGTGAAAGCATTGAAATGTCCACCCGGAAAACGCTTCGCTCAACTTGAGGGAAAAACCATGGTGTTCCAGAAAAGTGAGATTGAAGGACAACTTTACGATGTCATATCCTTGACTCATGCAGATGAAAGCGACCGGCTTCATCGAAAAATCGTATACAGCGCAGAAGAGATTCCAACCACAATCCGCGAACACTTCCGAACCATGCCCTACGAAGAAGCTACAGGCAAAAGAGCGCCCGGAAAAAACTGGGTAACCATCTCCAAAGCGGACGACGAGAAATCCATGATAACGCTCTTCTTGTTGGAAAGAGCTTGGACCATATCCAAAGTTTCTCCCGATGAGAAAATGGAAACAATAAGCCAGAGAAAAAAGTTGAAGCCACAAGTCCCGCTTTATGTCAGACCCAGAATTGAGAGAGAAATTCACGCAAAGGTTAAAGCCCACGCACACGCGAACAAAACAGGAGTCTCAGAAGCTTACAGAAGCCTCATCGAATCAGCATTGAGAAGCTGAGATGGAAAACCTGTCAAGCAAGTTTCCCCAAAACCTCTTCAGGTTTGAACTCCTCTCGCGACCTCACCGAAGCCTCTTCAACGTAAAGTTGCACCGCATACCTGAGCGCGTCTTCACTCACAGGTATGTAGTCCAAATCCGAATGAAAATAGCTGAGAAGAGAGGCGGCACAGGCAAATCGAATGGCCCGGTCCTCCAAGCGCGCCGAAAACCTTACGAACTCTTGGGGAATCTGCTCTAAAATTGCTTTCCTAGCATCCTTAATCAGATCGTAAGCTTGAGGATTGATCATCACAGGCTTGCAGATAAATCGCCCCTTTACCAATGGATGTTCGGTTTCTATCGCGTAAACAAGAGTGAGATGATCTCGAATCTGCCGGGCGCCCTTTTCGATGTCAATCTCGCCGAAAGCGAGTCTCATCTGGCTCTGCGCGATCTCCACGTAGCGCTGTTTTGTCAACGTGTGTAAACGACAAAGCATTCGGTCCTCAATGGCGTTGAAGTTTGGATCTTGAACCGTCACCTCGTATCCCCTGCCGAAGGTTGATACGTTGTAGTTCGCGCTGAAAAACGAGTTGAAACGGTACGGCCCCACAACCTCACGATGCATCTCATACTTGATAACCCCACGCTCCATCGCCAGCTTCAACGGTTCCACCATGCCCCTGTACTTGAACCAATCGTTGAACTCCGGGATGATGAAGTTGAAGGTTCGTTTCACATAGGCTTGGCCGATCCTGATGAAACGAGCCGGGGTCATTCCACCCGTGTACCGGTTGCGTCCAGGAATCCCATGTGGAAAGACCTTGGCGTCCGGCTTTCCCAAGATCATGTCTCTGGTGGAGAAACTTTTTCCTGTTCCCGGCTCCCCAAACAGGGAGAGGTTCCAACCAGTCCGCATCCCGGTCTTTCCGTGCTCATGGACAATCTCTGTGTCAGCCAGTCCGTACTGTTGAGTGATGCTGAGCAGAGTGTCAAAGTATAAGAGGGGCCCAAAGAGGTCTTGAAGGTAGCTCGCCAAAGAAGCCACGGAGAAAGTCTTTCCAAACTTTATAGTCGCGTCTAAACGACGCTTTAACAAAGCGTTCAGGTATTCGTCTAGCTCTTTATTCATGCTCCGAATTTTTTGGCGCTCCTCCAACATATAGTCCGCTTCTTCCACCCCAATCGTCGGAGCGACAGCCATTTTCGGAGGCTCACGCACCATGATTCCCAGCTCCATCTGAACCATCGGAGAGACCTCCTCTGGTATCTCCCACTCTTGATACTGGCCACCCTTGTAGGACGTGACAATGACCTTCAACTGCTCGAGTTTGGCTAGGATGGGGAGAGGGTCAACGCCTCGCTTCAAGCTTTTCTTGATCTCGCCTAGGCTGCAGCCCCTACCAGCTTTCACCAGCTTCTTCAGAATGGCAACACAGTTTTCTCCATACCTCTTCTTCGCCTGATGAACATTCGTTTGGATCGTTTTGCCGGACCCTTCCAAGCGCAGTTCCCCGTTTTCAAACGTGTAGTGCGCGCCCCTGAACAACGTCCACTCGCGAGGTGCATGTTTATCAAAGATTTCCTTGAGTTGCTTTTCGTTTATGTTGGACGCTATCCTGATGGACGCTTCGTCTTCATCGATTTCCCATCCGCTCGCGAAGGAGGCAAAGTAAGGAATGCTCAGTTCTTTACCTATATCAAAGAGCTCAATTCGTGGAAAGGCTCGCTTAAGCAAGAGTTTTCGTTCCAGCAACTTATCGTCAAAAGCCATCTTGTTCCCCTTAACGGAAATCAGGCGTTCACTAGGGTTACCATTCCTCTACTATTTTTAAATAGCTTTTGGAAAAGGGAACGAGTAGAACACTTAGTGAGCATAAGCTTTTAAGATGGCGTCTCCCTCTTCTCGGCTGATCCAGCCCTCCACTTTGAGCTCTTCCACCCCCCTAGCCAACGCTTCCCCAAAATCTTGAACGTTAAGGAGATTCTTGGAAGAGCCTATCTCATACACGACGCCTGTCAGAGTCTCGTCTTCCCGCACCCTCTCAGCAAGAATTGAGGTAAACATTTCCTCTAGTGCTCTCGATCCTGGACGCAGGAGGAGTTTGATACGGGATTCGAGGCTAAAGCTCCAAATTGTCTTCTGAATCCTTCTTATGATGCCCTCGTAGCCCATAGCGACCACGGGCGGATGCATATGATATCGGGACTTTTCCTTGGTTTCGTATCGAAACACGTAGAACGGCATGTTGATCAAAGTAACGCCCTCTGGCCCCCACGGAATCGTTATCTCCTTGAGCTGAGATGCTTGCAGTTTCTTCTGCTCTATGAGTTGTTCGATTAGGTTTGTTATTGACGAAGCCTCTGACACTAACTCTCCGACTTCTTTTTTAGCCGTCTCAATCTGGGAGTCTCGCAGGGTTTCTAAATCCGATATTTTCTTTCTTTCCCGAACAATCATTCCCTGATAGCTCTCGTTCAATTTTTTTATGCCGAGTTCGCCTTGTTTGCGGGTGCGTTCGATAAATCGTGAGAGAACTTTGATTTTTCCTTTAACTTCGGAAATCTTGTTTTTGCACACTTTTGTCTTATGATCCCAGTAGGTTACACCTGTTTCGTCGCCTTTGCTTTTGCGGATCTGTTTTCTTTTCTGATAAACGCGTTTGTCTCTCTCCAGCTTCTCCAGTTTTTGCTCATCTCCAGCCCTCTCTTTAAGCGCAGCTTTCAGTTCCTTCTCAGAGACCGTGAATATTCTCTTGATCTTGACATCTCGCTCCGTCGTAAGTTGTTCTACGTTTTCCTCCACCTCAGATTTGGCGCGAGAAATCTTGTCTTCAAACGTTTCCTGTATCTGTTCAATTTCACCAACGATCTTCTGGTTGTGAAGTTTGGTTTCTTCATCCAGAACGTTGATGGCGTACCGTAAACCCTCTATCTCCGACTGAATCAGCCTCCAGCGGTTAAACAGGTTTCCAGCCTTTTCCATCGCCCCCTCCTCATCGAGTTTCAGCGGGATCGATGTGACAGGTTCTGTTGCCCCTTTTTTCAGGGCGAGTCCATGTTCGACGTACCGTGAGATTGTGGACAGAATCTCCTTGTTTGCTACGATGGAGTTCATGGAAACACGAGTGGTTTCAGCGAAATCCTCAAAGGTTTTGGTGTGGCTCTTCAAGGCGCTTCGAAAAAGCTCTCGAGCCGTTGCGTTTCTCTTGAGGTTTTCAACAAAGAGATTTACGTTCGGAGGCTTCATGTACTCGATTGTGTGAGAAAGTATTTTCAGCCCATCTACAATTATGCACTCTTCGTTCCAAGGAATCGCCCACAGAGGATAGTGTAGCTTGGAGATAAACGAAATTTTCTCAGGCGGAGCCCCTAAGATTCCAGGCTTTTTCCGTTTTGCCTCTGCTAGACAGAGAACAGCCACGGATTCCATGTCTCGTGTGAAGGGTTTCCTTCTACCCTCGTCTTCAACAACGTAGGGAAGAGTTAGACTTGAACTTGACATGGTTATCATCCAACATGATGAAGAGAGCAACTTTTCAAACTGCTTTCCTTTTAGGAGAGCTATGGTATTCAGAAGCTTTTTAGATTTATAATTCCTTCCACGTGAAAGCCTTCGGTTTCTATCACCCAGCGGCCACCAAGTTTTTACTGGAACAGATGAGAAAACATTTTATCAACAAGCTTGTGGTTCAGTTTCTCGTAAGCTTCGGTGCTTCCGACATCGTACCAAAACGCGTCCGTTAGGTAGCCGTAGACCGGCCTGCCTGCTTTAATGAGGCGTGGAATCACGTTTCCCATCAGATCCAGTCCACGCTGGCTCATTTTCAATCGATCCACTTCCTTAAGGGTTTCTCCATTGAAAACCAGTATTCCTATGCTTACTGGTTTTTCCAGTGTTGGCTTTTCCACAAATCCTCGGATCTTGCCGCTGTCCTCGACATCCGCTAGGCCCACCCTGACCGTGAAGCCTGAGGCTAAGGCCACTGTCGCTGTTGCCCGTCGGTTCTGGTGGTAGCTCAACAGATCCTTGATGTTTATGTTTGTAAGGATGTCTCCGTAATATGTGAGCAGCGTATCGTTCACGTTTACCACGCCGTGTTTGTAGGCGTTTAGCAGGGAGCCCGCGGTTCCCTTCAGTTTCGGGTCGTCGTGCACATAGGAGATTTTCACATTAAACCTGGAGCCGTCATCGAAATAGTTTTGGATTTGCTCTGCTTTGTAGTCCACCAAAAGAGCCAAGTCTTCAACACCGTGAAACTTGAGGAGTCGAATCACGTATTCCAAGAGGGGTTTTTGCTTCGATCCGATAGGCAGCATGGTTTTCTGAAAATAATAGGTGATGGGTCTAAGCCTTACGCCAGGTCCCCCACAGAGAACGAGAGCTTTAACTTTAGTCATAGGAGCCCCCCTTGAGTCGTGAAACGAAAAGAGGAGAAGCGGGTTTCTTCTTTTCCCTTACTCCTCTTTCTTCTCTTCTTCTTCCTTCTCCGCGACTTCGAATTCCTCAATGGGCTTTGGGGGCGGGGTTGTAGCCATCGTCCAGCCGATCCAAGCTCCAATGGCCAACACAGCGACAAACGCAACCAGCACTGGAATAGCGATCAGCCAAAATTGAACACCGCTTGTGGACCAAGGTACGTTAAGCAATGGTTTAACTATTAGATCATAACCGAACAATGTAACTATGTATCCAATTGCGACAACTACGCAGACCAGGAAAATCAGCCCGCCGATGGATTGATCCTTACTAACCATGTCATCACCACTACAATGTAGCCAAGTTTAGTTAACAACTCCATTATAAAGTTTGTCATCCTTTCTCGGATCTAAACAATCAAATGGTTCCTGCGTCCCAGGTGGCGATGTACTTTTTTTGCTCTTCTGTGAGTTCATCGATCTCCACGTTCATAGCCTTCAACTTGAGGCTTGCCACAAGTTCGTCAATCTCTTTTGGCACGCTGTAGACTTTTGGCTCCATTTTCTCCTTTTTCATCAGGTGTTCAACGCATAGGGCTTGGTTTGCGAAGGACATGTCCATAACCTCGGAGGGGTGTCCTTCAGCTGAGGCGAGGTTTACGAGTCTTCCTTGGGCTAGCAGGTAGAGTTTCCTTTTGTTCTGGAGGCTGTATTCTTCTAGGTTGGGTCGGATTGTTCTCTTGGATGATGATATGCTGTCGAGGTTAGATATGTTAATCTCCACGTTAAAGTGTCCGCTGTTGGCGAGTATGGCGCCGTCCTTCATCTTTAGCATGTGTTCTTTTCGGATGACGCTGATGTCTCCTGTGGCGGTTACGAAAATGTCGCCTATTGGTGACGCCTTGTCGATGGACATTACGCGGAAGCCGTCCATAACTGCCTCCAGCGCCTTCACCGGATTAACTTCAGTGACGATCACGCTTGCGCCCATGCCTCTGGCCCGGAGGGCGAGTCCTCGGCCGCACCATCCGTAGCCGCATACTACAAAGTTTTTTCCTGCCAGCAAGATGTTGGTGGCTCTTATGATTCCGTCTATGGTGCTCTGTCCGGTGCCGTAGCGGTTGTCGAACAGGTATTTGGTGTGGGCGTCGTTTACTGCCATGATGGGATACTTGAGGGCGCCGGCCTTTTCCATGGCTCGCAGCCGCATAATCCCGGTTGTGGTTTCTTCGGTGCCTCCTTTTACGCCTTTTAGGGCTTCGGTTCGTTTCTTGTGGATGGTGCTCACTAGGTCGGCTCCGTCGTCCAAGGTGATTATGGGCTTGTGGTCGACTACCTTGTTGACGCACCAGTAGTATTCTTCAGTTGTTTCACCTCTCCACGCGTACACGCTGATTCCCTTTTCTGCTAGTGCCGCCGCCACCTCGTCTTGGGTTGATAACGGGTTGGATCCGCATAATGCAACGTCTGCTCCTCCAGCAGTGAGCGCTTCCACGAGCACTCCGGTTTCTCTGGTTACGTGTAAGCAGGCACCTAGGGTGATTCCTTTGAGTGGTTTCTCTTGCATAAATCGATGTTTGATTTTGTTAAGAACAGGCATGTGCATGGATGCCCATTCGATGAGGAGGTTTCCCTGAGGAGCCAAACTCTGGTCTTTAACCTTGAAAGTTGCCATCTTACGTCAACTCACGTCTGTAGTTTGGTGATAGATTATTTAACTATTGAGCTAGGCGTGTCAGAAGTTTTTCCTTTGTTTTTTCCGCCTTCTCCATAACCTTATGGACATCCACTGTTTTGACTTCTCGATCTTCCATGACAATTTTGCCCTTGACAAGAACAGTGTCCACGTCAGCCGCCCTCGCAGAATATACGAGGTGACTAATCTCATTGTACATCGGACTTAGATGAGGCTTCTTGAAACTTATTATAGCCACGTCCGCATCTTTTCCGGTTTCAATCGATCCTATTCGGCGGTCCCACAGTAGCGCCTTTGCGCCCTCTACCGTTGCCATCCGTAACACTTGCTCAGCAGGCAACAATGTGGGATTCTTGTTTACGCCTTTTTGTAGAAGCGCCGTCACTTTCATAACTTCAAACATGTCGGAGTTATTGTTGGAGCAGGGGCTGTCGGTGCCGAGGGCAACAGTGACCCCAGCGTTGAGTAGACTTGGTACGGGACTAACGCCGGACGCCAACTTGAGATTTGAGACGGGGTTGTGAGAAACTTTGACTCCTTTCTCTTTCAGGATTCTGATGTCCTTTTGGGAGAGTGACACGCCGTGCGCGGCGATGACATCGCTTCTCAGCACGTTCAGAGAGTCAAGATACTCGACCACGCTGCCCTTGAAGGAAACGTTGAAAGCTGTGCGGACCTTTTCAGCTTCGTCTTCGGTTTCAGCAGCATGGATGTGCCACATGATGGGCGAGTCTGGCGAACCATACTGGTCATTCAGCTCTTTGGTGATGTCTCTTAGTTCCTTCATATACTCGGGGTCAACCGTGTACGCCGCGTGTGGATCAACACTTACCCGAATAAGTCCGTTTGCCTTGCCATGCCAGTCCCTTGCTAATGCTTTCAATGCCGCTCGGTCTTTGTCTTTTCTCCATGAAAAACATACGTGTCCGACAACTCCTCGGAGTCCTGCTTTGGCGAAGGCTTCAGCCTCGTTGCCATCCTTCATGTAGTGATACATTGTGTTCACGGTGGTTGTTCCGCCCATAATGGAGTCGACGGCGGTGAGGAGGGCGCCCACGTAGATGTCACGGCCATTCATGCACTTCTCTAGGGGCCATATCCAGTTTTCCAGCCACTCCTTGAGCGGATAGTCGTCAGCGTAGCCCCGAAGAAGACTCATAGCTGCGTGCTGGTGAGTGTTTATGAGACCTGGGATCACCACCTTTCCTTCTGCGTTGATCTTTTCGTAGCTGGAATATTTTCGCTTGAGCTCGGCAGTCTTTCCGACGTCCACGATGGTGCCGTTTTCGACGACGACTGTGCCGTCTCTAACGATTCCTTTTGGGCCCACGGTAACGACAGTTCCGCCTTCTATTCTTAGAGTCGTCAATGCTGGTCAACCTCTTGCTTAACCTCTAAGAGTTAGGTTTAACAAAATTTAAGAGCTATTCTTTGTGGGATCGAGAAACTAGAAGTGTTTCTTGGCGCAAAGGTTTAATTTTGTTTTGTCTCAAGTTAGTTACAGAGAAGCAAGGGTGTGTCCGGTTGAGGGAACCTTTTGCCGAGTTTGTTGAAGCTGAGCTGAAGGCCGGTACTCTACTGATTACGTGTGGGCTGCCGGGAACTTGGAAGACAGAGACGTCAGAGGAGGTCTCGAAGATTAAGGGGTATCCTATTCTTCGGACTGATTTGATTCGGCTGGAAGTTCTCAGGAACGAAGATGTCTTTGACGAGAAAGTTGCGTCGAGTATGGGCAAACGGGAGCTTGTGTACAACGAGATGTTTCGGCGGGCAGAAGATCTTGTACAGAAAAATGAAGGGGTAATTTTGGATGCTACTTTTGTCACCCAGAAACTGCGTAGACGTGCCGCTGAGATTGCTGCGAGGCACAATGTGACTTTTGTTATTCTTCAAACTCGCTGCTCTGAAGAAGTGTCTATTGCGAGGATTTTGAGAAGGACCAAAGAGGATTATGTGTCTAACGCCTTGACTAGGCAGGCTTATCTTAACAATAAGAAGAGGTTTGAGCCTGTGAGCTTGGAAGACTTGAAGAAGAGGCATCCGCAACTGGAAATAGTGCACTTGACGGTCGACACGGAGTATGATCCTCCTGAGGATTGGTATGTAGTCGGGATGGAAAAAAGGTAGTTGGATCTCGTTTCATGATGATAATAGATTTGCACGTTCATTCGAAAAGTTGTTCTGACGGGAACTTGACTGTTGAGGAGCTTGTTAGGGAAGCTAAGGTCAGAAATATTGGGTTGATGTCGATTACAGATCACGACTCGGTTGGCTGTCAAGAGAGAGCCATGGCTTTGGCGAGGAAGAATGGAATCCGTTATGT
>Ga0224506_10003449_pt1 | contig 10444 bp, 7 predicted proteins | sample SF_Jan12_sed_USG_2_FD_169108 | JGI IMG/M metagenome (GOLD analysis project Ga0224506, IMG submission 169108) | Sediment microbial communities from San Francisco Bay, California, United States - SF_Jan12_sed_USGS_8_1 | ecosystem: Environmental > Aquatic > Marine > Sediment | place: USA...
TTGTCAATAGCCAGGACATGCGTATAGGGTTTGCCGAGCCAGTCATAAATGTATTCAAGAGATGAAAAATCAAAAGTATGGATCTGTCTGATGATGGTTGAGGAAATATCAACAGAAGCCAATTGAGCCGCATTGGCTTCAAAAACATGTGAAAAACTTTTGAAGTGGTTATGTAACCTGGCAATACTTCTATTACCCAAGCCTTTGATAGACTTAAGTGCTAATGCATATATAAAGCTATCAGTGGTATTTGAAGTTTGCATTCCTTTGCAGATCCTGTTGTTTGTTACTCGATTGGCATAGTAACCTTATCATTAACATGAATATTCTTTTTTGCCTGTAGTACGAGCGCCAAGCTGACCTTTTCAAAGGTTCTAAACACCATTAGACGACCAATATGTTCATCAGGCAAGTCAACATGACGGTCAATAGCAGAAATGAAACTTCTTGCAGTATCTTCCTCATCGAAAACTTCATCACCTTTTTTGAATATTGAAAGCACATGACCAACTTCGATATTGTCGCGAATACCGCGATTGATGACAACAACATCATATTGACCAATTTGTACCATACCGCCATAGACAGCAACAATTTGGCCTCCTTTAAAATCAGAAGGCGCATGCGGGAAATAAACAGATTGAATCTGGTCATTATTGGTTGGCCAGGCTCTGTCGTATTTTTTAAGTTCAAGCTCGTTTTTTGTTACTCTGAATGTAGCAGGATCGCCCGTTTTTATTTTAAGACCCTCGCCCAGATAAACAGCTTCAGTACCCAGATACTCACCTGTCTTAGGATCTCTAAAATCCCTTCCTTGCCGGTAAAAAGTGAATTTACTGGCATCTTTATCTTGTTCAAATATGCCTCTTACATAGGCTAACTTATTTGAAAAACCCAATTGCCTATCTTCTGTGTAACTGACTATATAAGCGGCATCATCAAGATCATCGTCATCTGAAACAATTTGCGCATTGGTCAGAAAAGGCCCTATGACATCAAGGGGAAGCGTTGAGATAGCTTCGCCAGAAGACAAAACACGTGGTTTTGGAATAAGCTTAACAACACCGCTAGCTGTTTTAATTTCGACTGACTCTTCGTTTTCTTTTTCTGGAATGCCTATAGATAGTCGGGCTTTGCCATCGACGTAGACCAAGGCGATAATATCACCAGGAAATATCAAATGCGGATTACCAACTTGTTCATTAACATACCAGATTTCTGGCCATGACCAGGGGGTGTTAAGAAACATTTGCGAGATGTCCCATAAGGTATCACCGGGTTGAACAACATAGAATTCCGGTCTGTCAGTTTTAAATTCCGCTGCACTGATGGTATTGAAGCTAAACCCCAAACAGAGGATTAATATTGCCTTAATAAAATGTTTCATAGCTATTTTTCCCTTACAGTCATTTAATAAGGTATAATTAAATTTCCGAATATTACTCATTTTAGCCTAAAAGTGAGTAAAAAAACCAGTCTGCCAGGCTAATGAAATGAAATAAAATTTCTTGTATGATCATTATCTTAGCAGTATTACTTACTAAATTACTAGAACTTGTGTCACAGACTTATGGCAATATTGGAAATTCTTGAGTATCCAGACCCCCGTTTAAGACAAAAAGCAACGCCAGTTGAAGATTTTGGTAGCGGGTTACAGCAGCAAATAGATGATATGTTTGAAACCATGTATCAGGCGCCTGGCATAGGGCTTGCGGCTACACAGGTCAACATTCATAAACGTTTTTTTGTCATCGATGTATCAGAAAACAATGATCAACCACTGGTTTTTATTAATCCGGAAATTACGGATAAACGAGGCGTTGAACAAATGGATGAAGGCTGTCTTTCGTTTCCAGGCGTATACGCTACGGTTGAAAGAGCCAATGAGGTCACTATCAAAGCATTTGATAGAAATGGAAAAGAGTTTGCTATGGATGCAGATGAATTATTGGCAGTTTGTATTCAACATGAATATGACCATATCGAAGGTAAATTATTTGTAGATTATCTTTCTCCATTAAAGAGAGAGAAAATCCGTCGAAAGATTGAAAAAGAACAAAGAGAAAGAAAAAGATAAATGTCTAGTAACCAATTAAGACTTATTTTTGCGGGAACGCCTGATTTTGCAGCAAAAGCACTTGAGACTTTACTTGAGCAAAAATTTGAAATAGCAGCTGTATATTGTCAACCCGACCGCCCGAGTGGGCGAGGGAAAAAAATAGTATTTGGTCCAGTAAAACAGTTAGCTATAGAGAATAATGTTCCGGTTGAACAACCAGCTAATTTCAAATCTGAAGAGGCGATTAACAGGTTAAAAGAATATCAGGCAGATATAATGATTGTTGCAGCATATGGTCTGATATTGCCGGAAGCAGTTTTGAATACTCCAAAATATGGCTGCATAAATATCCATGCTTCATTATTACCCAGATGGCGGGGAGCAGCCCCAATTCACAGAGCAATAGAAGCAGGCGATGAAGAAACAGGCATAACCATTATGAAAATGGATAAGGGGCTTGATACGGGCAATATGCTTTTAAAAAAGAAAATAAAAATAGAAAATAATGATATTGGCTCTACTTTACATGACAAATTAAGTGTATTGGGTGGCAGTACAATTTGTGAATATCTTAATATCTTTGATATAGAAAATACTGGCGAAAAACAGAATAGTGAATTGGTAACCTATGCGGCCAAATTAAGCAAAGAAGAAGCCAGAATAGATTGGGAAAAGACGGCAGAAGAAATTGAAAGGAAAGTACGAGCCTTTAATGCATGGCCAGTGAGTTATACCTTTCTGGACAACAACAAAATAAGAGTGTGGCAAGTATTAAAGCAGGATGAAGTGAGTGACAAAAAAGCTGGTTACATTTCGGGATATAACAAAACAGGCATAGATGTTGTTTGTGGAGATAAAAAAGTATTAAAAATAACAAAGCTTCAGGTTGAAGGCGGTAAACCAATGAGCGTAGCTGATTTTTTGAATGGTCGGCAGCAATGGCTGGAAAAAGTTGCGAGTTTTGAGTAAGGATGTTTGTTCAGTGAAACAAAAAAACAGTAGAGAACTTGCATTATCGTGGCTATGCGAAGTAATTATCAACGGAAAATCGCTTAATAGTGTTTTAGGCGAAAATAATTATAAAAAGAATAATGACAAGACAGACAAAAATGATGAAAGAGAAACAGGGTTAGCAAAACAGATCACCTATGGTTGTTTACGTTTTTACCATCAGCTGATAGAAGTTCAAAAGGTACTTGTCAGCAAATCACTGAAAGAAAAAGACCAGGATATACAAATCATAGTTCTTATAGGACTTTATCAATTAAAGCATTTAAAAACAGCAGACCATGCTGCCATCAGTGAAACAGTAAATCTGGCTAAGAAAATCAAAAAACAATGGGCTACTGGTTTGGTAAATGGAGTTTTAAGAAACTATCAGAGAACAAGGGAAGAGATTGAATTTAAATTAAATAATAATAATTTATATAAATATTCACATCCGAAATGGTTAATCGATACAATTAAAAACAATTATCCAAAGGAATATGAAAATATTTTAGAAGGTAATAATCAGCAAGCGCCAATGACTATAAGGGTCAATACGATAAAAATAAGCAGGGATGATTATCAAGACAAGTTGGCAGCCAATAATGTGATTGCGGAAAAACACGAATATGCAAAAGATGCACTGGTTCTTCAAACTGCCAAAAATGTAAATGAATTACCAGGTTTTAATGAGGGAGAGTTTGTTGTTCAGGATGCAGCTGCACAACTAGCGGTAGATTTTTTAAATATTGAAAATGGTCAATATGTGTTGGATGGCTGTGCGGCACCTGGCGGCAAGACAACTCATATATTACAAAGAAGCCCAAAGGTTAATTTAATTGCAGTAGAGAAAGACGAGTCAAGATCAGAAAAAATAAAAGAAAATTTAAAGAGATTAAATTTAAGCTGCGAGTTAGTTATCAGTGATTTATCGAATATTAATAAATGGTGGAACAATCAGCTTTTCGATAGAATTTTAATTGATGTGCCCTGCTCGGCAACCGGGGTAATACGTAGAAATCCGGATATAAAATTACACAGGAAAGAAAAGGATATAGCAGCGTTAGTTACATTACAGCGAGAATTAATAGACGCTTGCTGGACTATGTTAAAATCCGGCGGAATAATGGTATATGCAACATGCTCTGTGCTAAAGGAAGAAAATGAAAGGCAAATGAAATGGTTGTCAGAGAAATATGATTCAATATTTTGTGAAGAGCCGATTGATTTCACAAGCGATATTAAAAACAGAGCTGAAGCAGGAATTCAAATATTACCTAACGAATTAAACATGGACGGATTTTATTTATGTGCTATAAAGAAGGTGTAAAAAAGCAATATAATGTTGCGGATGAATGTTAGCATAGTAAAAATTTTAAAATGAGCTAACCAAAACAGGTCGTCATAAAATGAAAATTATTATTCTAGGCGCAGGTCAGGTTGGAGCGACACTGGCAATAAATCTTGCTGGCGAAGACAACGATATTACAGTGGTGGATATTGACCATAAAAAGTTGCGCTCTCTGCAGGATCACCTGGATCTGAGAACAATTATTGGCTATGGGTCACATCCTGAAATTCTGGAACAAGCCGGAGCAGAAGATGCAGATATGTTGATTGCAGTAACCAACAGCGACGAAATTAATATGATCGCCTGCCAGGTAGCTTATTCCATATTTAAAACGCCCACCAAGATAGCCAGAATCAGAAATAGCGCTTATTTGAAGTATGATAAGCTATTCGACGCAAAAAACCTTCCTGTTGATTATGTCATCAGCCCTGAATTATCAGTTGTTAAATACATTAAACGATTGATAGAAAATCCTGGTGCGCTTCAGGTGGTGGATTTTGCAGATGGGTTGGTGCAATTGGTTGCAGTTAGAGCCTATTACGGTGGTCTGCTGGTCGGCAATGCACTGTCAGCATTAAAAGACCATATGCCCAATATTGAAACAAGAGTAGCAGCTGTCTTTAGAAAAGGTAAAGCCATACTTCCCACTGGTGACACAGTAATAGAAGCAGATGATGAAATATTTTTTATCGCAGCAAGCCATCACATTAGACAAATAACAGGTGAGTTACAAAAACTTGAAAACCCGTACAGAAGAATAATGATAGTAGGAGGCGGGAATATAGGTAAGGGTTTAGCAAGAGCGCTGGAGGAAAATTTTGAAGTAAAGTTGATAGAAACGCAATCCAAAAGAGCATTGTCTATAAGTGACGAACTTGAAAATACGATTGTTTTACATGGTGATGGTAGTAACAAAGAATTGTTAGTTGATGAAAATATTGATTTGATGGATCTGTTTATAGCAGTAACCAATAAAGATGAAGCAAACATTATGTCAGCATTGCTGGCTAAAAAGATGGGTGTCAGAAAAACAATGGTTTTGATCAACAATAGTGCTTACACAGATTTATTGCATGGTGAATCAATCGATATCGTCGTTTCACCACAACATACTACTACAAGTAGTTTATTAAGACATATTCGTAGAGGTGATGTTGCCAACGTCCATTCATTAAGAAGGGGAGCAGCTGAAGCGATTGAAGCAGTAGCTCATGGAACGGAAGATACTTCAAAGGTTGTTGGTAAGGCTATAGGTGAAATTGAATTACCACCTGGGACAACAATTGCGGCAATTGTAAGAGAAAATAAAGTAATAATTGCACACCATAACATTGTTATTCAAACTGACGATCATGTGATCCTTTTTATGATCGATAAAAAATATGTAAAAGATGTGGAACAGTTGTTCCAGGTAGATTTAAGTTTTTTCTGATAAATAATAAACATGCAAATTCAATTAATCATAAGAATTCTCGGCATACTGTTAATGATTTTCAGTATTTCGATGATACCACCGTTTATTGTCTCTATCCTGTATGCGGATGGTGGTGGTTATGCTTTCTTCATTGGGTTTTTGATAAGTTTAAGTGTGGGAATGATGCTTTTCATTCCAAGAAGAAAGATTACTGGAGAACTAAGAGCAAGGGATGGTTTTTTAGTTGTGGTACTTTTCTGGACCGTGTTAAGTCTATTTGCTGCCTTACCATTATATTTAAGTAATATTCCAGGTTTTAATCTGTCATCAGCAGTATTTGAAGCATTCTCAGGGCTGACAACAACCGGAGCAACAGCTATTGTAGGGCTGGATGATTTGCCACATGCGGTTTTGTTTTACCGGCAACAGCTCCAATGGTTAGGTGGAATGGGTATTATCGTATTAGCTGTGGCCATATTACCAATGTTAGGGATTGGTGGAATGCAGCTATACAGAGCAGAAACACCAGGCCCCGTGAAAGATTCAAAGTTAACACCGAAAATTGCTGGAACTGCTAAAGCTTTATGGAACATTTATCTGGGGTTAACAATCGCTTGCGCATTAAGTTACTGGTGGGCAGGAATGGGCTTATTCGATGCCATAACACATAGTTTTTCAACAGTGGCTATTGGTGGGTTTTCAACACATGATGCCAGTATTGGTTGGTTTGATAATCCCAATATAGAAATAGTTTGTATGATATTTATGTTAATCAGCGGGATCAATTTTTCACTGCATTTTGTCACGGTAAGAAGTTTGAGCATTGAGCCTTATGCAAATGATCTAGAGTTCAGAACTTATATCAGTATGTTATTGATAATAACGTTGGTTGTATTAATAGTGCTGCTAGCACATGGAGACAAGGGATTTTCAGATTCATTAAGAGATGCTGCATTTCAAACAATTTCATTGGCAACGACAACAGGTTTTACAACAGAGAATTTTTCGACATGGCCGATATTTTTACCGGCTTTATTGATTTTTGCCAGCTTTGTCGGCGGATGTGCAGGATCGACAGCAGGCGGCATAAAAGTCATTCGTTTTCTTTTGTTGTTTAAGCAGGGCGCCAGAGAAATAAGAAAATTAATACACCCGAATGCAATATTCAAAATCAGGATAGGCCATTCAGTTTTATCAGAAAACATTATTGAGGCTGTGTGGGGGTTTTTTGCAACATATGTCGCGCTGTTTTTTATTTTTATGTTTATACTGATGGGTGATGGGCTTGATCAGGTCACTGCCTTTTCAGCTGTTGCCGCTTGCATGAATAATCTTGGTCCGGGGCTGGGAGAGGTGGCAGTGAATTATGCCGGAATTAGTGATTTATCAAAATGGGTGCTGTCAATTGCCATGTTATTTGGTCGTTTGGAAATATTTACATTACTGGTTTTGTTTACCCCTGCTTATTGGCGCAAGTAGGAAATTGTTTTGAGCAGTACAGATAAAATTGCATCACCTTGTATAAGTCTTTGTTGTCTTGATGAAGAAGATGTTTGCATTGGTTGTTATCGTCATATTGATGAAATAACCGGCTGGCATGGAGCAGACAAAAAAAGACGACAAGAAATCATTGAAAACACTTTAATAAGAAAAGAGAAGAAAGATATAGAGAATTATAGAAAGCTGTAAAAATATATATTTAAATCAACTTCTTAAGTCCTGACTTTTTATCAGATAATAAAAAACCCGAACCTCACAAGAGACTCGGGTTTTATTTTGTTTGCCATCAATTAGAAGCGGTATCTTGCACCTAACTGAATTTTCCACAATGAAGGAACTTTGGCAACTGTTTGTTGAGGAATAGTAAAGTTGTCATAAACGTACTGACCGTTAACAATACTGGCATCAACGATAGGCGCATTGAAAGGTTGTACATAACCTTGAACGCGACCCCAGTCATCATTGATAAGATTACCCAAATTTTCGATATCAAAAATTAACTCAAGTGCATTGCCATTGTCAAATTTAACCTCTTGCATGACACGCAGGTCAAAACGATTGATCCAGCTACTGGTACAAGCATGGCGGTCAACTATTTTGCCTTTGAATTTTGATAAGCAAGCGCTAGAGTTAATATAATCAAAAAATCCATTAGTATCAAAACCTGGAGCATATGTTACAGTAGGATCGTTTACGTCTGATGGCACATACAGCGATTGAGAGCTAAAAGCATCCCAGTCACCAAAACCAGAGAACAGGAATCCACCAAAATCAGCATTTGTACGCATGGTAGGACTGTAATGACGACCAGAACGACCAGTATGGGTTAATGATACAGTAGTCATATTGTCACCAATCAAGGCTTTTTGCCATGTCAGGTTAGCAACAAAAGTATGTCTGATTTCAAACTCGGAGTTGTATTCGTTTTGAGCCTGGAAATCATAGCTGGCTGGCATTGCATAACCCTCAAAGGCGATAAAAGCATTACCAGGATTAACTTCGGTCTTGTCCTGATAGGTATAGCCTATGTCTAAATCAATGGTACTGCCACCGTCAGTTACAAATCGTTTAGAAGCGCTGGATGACCAAACAATTCCGCCACCTTTACTGGTATTTTCAAGGCTCAAGTCATAAGGAGCAACTTCCTGATAAATTGGTCTTCCATCTGGTGCAGTTCCTTGCTGTTGAAAATTAAGTTCGCGATATACTGCTGCATTTTTAACATCTTCAACAATAATTTCAGAACTAACGACCCAGTCTTCACCCATAAAACCAAGATCCATACGAGTATCAATGGCAAGATTATATTTCCAAACGCTTGGAATCTCGAAATCAGGAGAAATGGAGTTAGTGTCGCCGTTTACATTAGCTCCACCGAAACCGCCGGCTGCAAGACTCTGATTGATATCAAATGAGAAACCACCGGCATCATCAAGACAAATGTTCTCAATAGCCAAACAACCGGTAAAGACCTTACGTTTACCATCGTTGCCATAAGAGTTGGACAACCAGACATTGGGTCCACCACCGCCAAAGAGCCCAATACCACCACGAATAACTGTATCTTGGTCTTTGTTATAGGTAAAACCAAAACGAGGCTCAAGAAGCGTTAAACCATCAAAGTTACCCTGATTCGTATAGCCTTGACGGGTAACAAAATTATCATTTAAAAAAGGTTTGTCATTATTAGTGTATTTACTATGACGTAAACCATAAGTCATCGATAATTGGTCATTAACATACCATTCATCCTGAATATAGAAGGTTGTGATATCATACTTGAAAGCATCAACAGCATCTAAAGGATTGCCAGTTAGTGAGTTTTGATAAACAAGAAAAACGTTTTGAGCCTGGAAGTCGGCAACCGATACAGGACCACCTGAGAAACCATTAGATCCAAAAACGAAAAGGTTGTAGATATCAAGCTCTTCCATGTCGAGACCAAAAGTTAATTTATGGTCGTCATTAATATGTAAGTCACCCTTGAATTTTAAAGTGAAACGGTCATTTGAAAGCTCATTGGCATGTCTGAATTGATCGGGGCCAATATAAAGTATGCCACCATTATCAGTTAAGACCTGAATTTGAGGAAAGTCATTTCTCATCAAAGGATCCTGATCAGTTTTTACTGATTTATCTGAAATCTGTATTTGAGTTGAGAAATTAGAAGACCAGTCTGAAAAGAATTGCAGACTATAAGCCTTTAAGGATTCAGCCTGATTGTAACGATTGGATTGAGAAGTCGTCCAGGGCGCATTAGGGAAAGTTTCACCCCAGAAATCTCTAACCGTATTACCTTCGTTATCTTGATAAGTTAATGATGCTCTGTGGTCATCATTGATATACCAGTCAAATTTAAGTAATAATTTTTCATCACTTTCTTCTTTAGGGAAGTTGTAGTTACCAATATCAAACCCCCACACAGATTGAGCAATACTTGCGATCAAATCGTAATCACCTTGAGTGATGCCGATTTTCTCATTTGGCTCAACTGTACCGTTTTGATTATCTAAAGAGAATTGGTATGGTGACGTAGATTCAAATTTTTCGTAAGAAGCAAAAAAGAACAACTTATCATTTGCGATCGGTCCGCCTAAAGTAAAACCAAAAGTATCTTCTTTAAAATCACCAACATTTAAATCTACACCTTCACTTTTATCGCCGATAAGGCTTTCATCAGAGTGAAAGTAGAAAACTGAGCCTTCAACATCATTGGTACCAGACTTAGTCACAATGTTCACATTACCGCCCTGAAAATCACCGTAAGTGACATCAAAAGGAGAGATGTTAACTTGAATTTGCTCAATTGCATCAAGAGAAATCGGTGTACGACGACCAGGATATCCGTTTTTGTTCAAACCAAAGTCATCGTTTTGTTTTACACCATCAACAGTCAAACTGTTGCTTCTGATATTTCCACCTGCAATAGAAAGAGCGGGTCCATCGTTGACAGTTGAATCAACCACAACTTTGGCGTCTCTTTTTAAAACAGATTTAAGGTCACGGCTGATAGCCGCTGAGTTATTAATGTCACGCTCATCAAATTCTCTACCAGCACCATTTTGGTATGAACCAGCAAGTAAACGGTTACCTACAACCGTAACAACCTGATCACCAGAAGAAACTTGTAACG
>Ga0224506_10003450_pt1 | contig 10442 bp, 11 predicted proteins | sample SF_Jan12_sed_USG_2_FD_169108 | JGI IMG/M metagenome (GOLD analysis project Ga0224506, IMG submission 169108) | Sediment microbial communities from San Francisco Bay, California, United States - SF_Jan12_sed_USGS_8_1 | ecosystem: Environmental > Aquatic > Marine > Sediment | place: USA...
TTTCTGGATTGACAAATGTTTCACCTTTGGCGTTATGCTTTTTACGTTTATGTTGTGCTTTGGAATATGGAGATTCTTATTAATAACTGTCACGTAAAGGTGATGGTTCAGAAAAATGTTTCTATGCACGCTCAACCGCTATGCCGTTTTCCGTCCGTGTTATTTTCACTGGGACGTCTTCGTGTTTTGGCAAGGCTTAAGGTTCCATAAGGTCTTTGCTGAAGTGAAGGAAACCGTATTTGTTGATTTTGGCTTTGAATTCAGATTTAGGCTTTGCTTTTTCCTCAACTATTTCGGCAGCTTTTTCGTCAGGTGTTTTGCCTTCTGCTTTAGCCTTCTTTTCAAGAGCTTTATACGTTTTCTCTGGCAACGGAATTTTTCTATTTGCCTTTGCCGTATCCTCGTTGTGCGCCTTACCTTCTTTTTGTACTAAACTTTGCATTTTTTCTCAACCTCCTTTTAACCCGCTTATCGGTTTATGCCGACAAGCAATGAGAAAAAGGACGGGCTTTCGCCCGATAATAAGGAAACTTTGCATTTCGGTTTGTCACTTAACCTACTTTGCCCGCCTATGGGTTTGCTTACGGGTTAAGTTTGAAGTTAATCCGTTTACCTATTTCGGGTCGCACTCCGAACCTATACGCCGCCTGATTACCTGCAACCTTGACGTCGCACCTCCGCCGAAGCAAAGGTGGTCTGCGCCTTGGGGTTGAGTTTTAATCGGCTGCTGCATTTTGTGTTTCGCTTGACCTTTACCCTAGCCCGTGCGGACGAGGGTAGATGGGCGAAACGTTTGTCGGCTTTGGTTTAACGCCTCTTCGTTTATTTCGCTTAAACCCGCACTGGCTCAGGCTTAAGTTACGTTTGCGTTTGTGGCGCTGCTTTCGTTTTGGCCTTTGCGTGTCGCTTTGCGACATAAAAGACGTAGGCTCAGGTCTATTTAAAAAATTGGTTTGAATTACTGAGATATGCCTATTCAAGGCATAAAAATTGACTCTTTTCCGAAAATACGCCTAGTCTAGTAGACGGGAATATCTCTCGCAAATCCCCTTTTTTTATGGTGAGAAAAGAAAGGCATGTGCTACTTTTGCGAATGCTGTTCTTTGATCTTTCGGTCTGCGATCACCGCTGCATCATCAAGAATTTTCTGGGCGTCTTCCTCTGCCACTTTCACTTGAATGGAAGCCTCGAGTAGGATCTTCGCAATTTCGGGAGGCAAAGGTTCTTTCAAGCTAACATAAACTGCAGGTGGTTCAAGTTTGCTGTGAACAACATAGTAAACTTCACCCTTTATCACCATTCGCTTTATGACTTTTTTCATTCTTTCTGAAGAGTAGTTGTGTTTTTTTACACCGTAGCTGATTATGTCGCTTTCTTTTGTGTTTCCATGTTCGTATAAGTATGAAATAACCTCTTTTTCCACTTCCATATTGTTCCCTCAGAGAACAGTTCCTGTTCACTGTCTTTTCTATGCTATTAAGAATTTAATTCTTGTCGCGCGCGTTAGAATCCAAAAGTGGTCTCTCTGAAAGCATAGTAGTTGCTTTCAATAAATAGGCTTTAGGCGATATGTAATTGCCTCGCGCGTGATGTTGCGGGAAATGTCTTATCCTTAGGAAGTGGAGAAAAGGCATCCGCTCAACTCAATGTTCACAGATAATGGGACCAACAATCAACGCAGCTATGAGCAGCAAAGCACCGAGAAGTGACAATGAACCACCCATCGGCATTGTAAACCCAGCTACCCAAGCACAGGCAACAACCAAAAGGCCCAATTTGCCCGCTATACTAAGAGTGCCCAGAATCGATAAGACTGTTGAGATCAACACAACACCGAGAATGACGACAGAAATCATGAGCTCACTGTTTGGAAAGAAAGCCCTAAGAAGGGTTCTCAAAACCTCCTCGTCTGGGTCAATTCCCACCCAAGAAAACAAACCGCCCAAGAAGCCGAATCCTAAAACGAACTCTTGAACGAAGACTTGTCCCTTCGTAGGCATAACTAATCTTGATTACGGGGTCCATATTAACGCTTTCAGCTTCAGACATGTACACGATTTGACATAATGGCGCGCGCTAAACTACCCCATGATTATTCTGTTGCATGTATTCAAAAAAAGAGATGGATTGTTGATGTTTTCTTACTTGTTAGGGGGTGAGGTGCCGTTTAAGATATCATGGTCTGAAGGTGGCTAGTAGGTTTTATTAAATGGACAGTTGTTATCAATGGAGAATGATTGATTTGGAAGATATTGCTGGTTTAGAAGGAGGTTTGGTTTTGCATGCATGGATCACCGATAGAATCAACAACAGGATACCAAAAAAGTTAAATTTATACACTAAAGTATAACATAAGGTTGTATATGATTAAAACGGCGCAGAGTATAAGAAGTATTTTAGCATTGGCAACTTTGGTAATGCTATTCTTTCAGTTGACAATCGTACGAACACCAATAGTTTTGGCACAGGAATATGGTTGGCGTGTCTTTACTGTTCCAGATGAGATACCTCCAAAAAGTTATTTGGCGATTGGAGGGGTTAATGACAATGTGTTCGAAACCTTTCTGGTCAACATAACTGTAACGCGCCCGGACGAAACAATTGATACGCATATGGTAGGGGAGTGGTTTGAGGGGAACGGAATAGGTAATTATGCGGTTCAGTATCCAATTACCATGGAGGGATCCACTGAAACTATCGGTGAGTATACAGTAAAGTATCACTGGAATTATTCAGATCACCCTGATGTCAGGTGGGATGAAATAAAGTTCAAGGTATCACCACCATCGGCCGTGGCAGACTCCGAAACTATAGAGATAGAGACTCCGATTCCGTATACGGGACGTAATACGGCCGCTTTTAAGATAAACATTACCAACCCAACAGATTGCCCAATTTCTGTAGAAATGCGGTGGGAATGGTTTCCGCGAGATCCAGGATACGTTCAGGTATCTGGTTTAGGTGAATCTGTTGATGTTGAAGCTCATAATTTCGTAATTGTTGACGTCCCCTCGTTCTCTGTTGGTTCAAATGCTAAACCAGGTTGTTTTCCAATAGGGGTTACTTGGATAGCAGATGCCCATCCTTATTCTTATGAGCCTTTTGAATTCTCGATCGTCCTATTCGTTGAACTTATAGACACAGGTTGGTGGGTGTTAGGCGACTTAGACGGAGATGGAGATGTGGACTTTTGGGATGCAAAAGCCTTCGTTGATGCCTGGAAAGCAGGCAACTGCGACATTGACGGCGACGGAGACACAGACCTACGTGACGCACGGCTTTTCATTCGTTGCTACATTAGGTTCTGGACTATTTATACAGATCCTTAGGAGTGTACACCTTTTGAGTGAGTTTGAAAAGTTCAGGAGGAAATTGGAAAGGAATGCATCATCGGCGATAATGTTGATGCTGGTTTTGGCAGGCATGTTAGCCGCTGCCATGATAGGGGTTGTCAAAGCCGTAGAAACGATTGTCGCCGTGTATCCCCAAGCAGTCACGGCATATGTAGACTCCACATTCGCTGTCAACATAACTATCGCCGATGTGACTGACCTGTGGTCATGGGGTTTAAAACTTGAATGGAATTCCAGCGTTCTAGGATTTGTAGACGCTGAGGAAGGCCCATTCCTGAAGAGCATTGGCTCCACTTCATGGATCCCGATAGTGCTACAAGCCGACTTGATATTCATTTCATGCACATCCATGGTAGTCCCAATAGAGGGGGTAAGTGGAAGTGGAGTCTTAGCGACAATAACCTTTAATGCCACAGAATTAGGTGACGCGAACCTAACTATGTCTGAAGTGGATCTTGAGGATGTTGATGGAAACCACATCTCATGTACGGTGGTAAACGGACAAGTAATAGTTACGTGGGTGGGCGACCTTGACGGCGACGGCGACGTAGACCCTTGGGACGGGATCTACTTCGTTGACGCTTTCGTAGATTACTGGACGTCCCCGGTGGGACAAGTGACCGACCCCGACTACTGGAGCTGCGACCTTGACGGCGACGGCGACGTAGACCCTTGGGACGGGATCGCCTTCGTTGACGCGTTTGTTGAGTACTGGAGCTAAAGTCTGAAAAGCATCGCTGCCTCTAAAAGAAATTTTGTAGGTCTATCACCGTTCGGGGAGGATAAGGAAGGCGTTCAGTAAAACAAGCTAGTAGCATACCGATATAAAAAAAGAGATAGTAAACCCTTAGCTTTTATCTCGCTATCCCTCCCGTTCTGTGATAGACCCCCCCACGTTTTTTGGGCCTTAAGCGTGGCTTTTCTCGAACATGCAAAAAGCATAAGCCTAATCACAGAAAAAGTACATGGAAAAACATAGCTCGCTCTAATTAATGATGAAAAAAGATTATGCGAAAACAATAATTAGAAATTGATAAGAAAAAATTAGTATCTGACTGATGGAGCAGATGGGTTAATGGTTAGAAAAGAACGATGTCCCCAGTGTGGGAGTAAAAAAATACTAGTTCAAGGTAATTCTAAGAAGTGTGAAGTATGTGGATATCAATGGACGGGGAAAGTACGAAGGAAAGGTTCCAGAAAAGACAAAATAAGATTCTAAGAGAAGATTAAATGACCTATAATCCTGATATTTTTCAACAGGTGGATTTGATGATTCCAATTAGTTCTTTCGGTTCGGCGCACGCTAATGCCAGTCACAGATAATTCAGAAAAATCAGATAGATTCTTGTTCTATGAGAATGTAAAACTACTTATACTCAAAAGCATGGATAATATTTGGTGGTAGTATGTCTGCATCAAGAATTGGAAAAGTAGAATATGGAACTGTGATAGACCATATAACTGCTGGGAAGGGAACTAAGGTTATCGAGGCTTTAGATTTAGCCGGAAGTGATAAGATAGTTTCCATGTTGATGAACGTTCAGAGCAAGAAATTGGGTAAAAAAGATGTTGTAAAAATAGAGGGCGTTCATTTAGATCCTAAACAAATCGCACCGAAAATTTCACAATTTGCACCTAAAGCGACAGTCAACCTAATAAAAAACTCTAAGGTCTTAAACAAAGTGAAAATAGAATCTTTAAAATCCAAGAAATCCTAACATCCAATCTTCCCATATGAAAGATGCAATTTGCCCCGTTTAGCGAGCAAACTGCTAATCCCTTTTTTCTCTTCTTAGAATATGCGAAAAGCATAAGCCTCATAACAGAAAAAGTGCACTAGAAAATATAGGGGCTTTCTGTTATTGCCGAAGGATGCTTATTAAAAAACGTGACTGTGGATTTTACGTGCTGATTTTAACTCTGAATTATTGAGCCTTAAACCCTTTATTTTTAGACATCAAGTAGAATTTCTGAATGCGGTATGGCTGTGTAAGCTTATGGAAGATTTTGTTCCTAAAAGAGTTTTCACGTTGAATTGAAATGCGTAGCTGGTGGAGATGAAATATGTGAATCTGAAGTTTAGCCAAGAATTTAGGCGATGCAGCAGGCGTTTATTTTTATCGTTACGACAAAGGAAATTCGTGTCCGCATTTCGGGCACTTAGCCATTCCGCATTGTACAAGAGATGGACAACCCGAACAGGCAAATGCTCTGCCATACGTTATGTCAAAGGCAAAACCGCACTTAGGACATTTCACTGTATGTTTCGATTGCGAACCCATTCTTTTTCTCTTTCTCCAAATCAACCATTGAGCGAAATTTTAAAAACCTTTCTGGAAATGCTTAACCAATTTAATGCGGAAATTTTAACAACTTTAAAAACAATTAAATATCGTGACTCAGTTCATATGAAAAGTGTCTGTAAAGAACGAATTAGTCTGGGAAGAGAATGCTGAAAACGGATAAAATGCAACGATTAGAACTTTACAAGGACCACAATACGCAAGTCCTTTTAAATAAATTTTTAAGCAATGAAATAAGCGAACTTGAACCCGTTTATGACCCTAAGCTTGGTTATCACTATCCGACGGTTGAAGCGATTGTTGGCGACGCTTCAAGTGCGGAGGCATTCTTGAACAGGCTTCACGCGGCTGGTATACTGGAAAGAAGACTTTATGACAAAATTATTTATTGCTCAAAATGTGGTTCCGCAAACATTTCTATTCACTATTGTTGTCCATACTGCAAATCATTTGACATCCAAAGAAGCGCTCTAATTGAGCATGTTAAATGCGGTTATATGGATGTTGAAGAGAACTTCAGGAAAGGAAACAAGCTTGCTTGCCCAAAATGTCGCGAGGAATTGAAAAAGCTTGACGTTGATTATAGAAAGGCTGGAATGTGGTGCACTTGTAAGGATTGTGGCAAAAGCTTCGATATTCCTGTCGCTGCGCATTTCTGCAGAGACTGCCATACAAATTTCATATTTGAAGACGCCGTGATTAAAGACGTTTACGCTTACAGCCTGAAAGCAGAGGCGAAAGAAGAGGTTGCCCTAGGCTGGGTTTTAATAGTACCAATAAGAGAATTTCTTATAGAAAGTGGGTTTGAAGTTGAAAGTCCAGCTTTTATTAAGGGTAAATCTGGAGCAAATCACATGTTTGACATTGCGGCTTATAAGGGAGAAGCCGCACGAAAAGTAGCAGTGATTGATTTAGCAACAACAACCGAAAATGCTGTGGCGGAACAACCAGTAATTGCCCTGTTCGCTAAAATATTTGATGTTTCACCAGACAGTGCTTACCTAATTGCAATTCCATCAATTAGCGAAAACGGAAAGAAAATGGCTGAATTATACCACATCAAGGTTATAGAAGCGAAAAATCAGAAAGAAGCGATAAAAGCATTGAAAGATAAATTGCTTAAGAAACAGGGCAAATAAAAGTATTTTCAGTTTAATGTCTCGCAAACACCGCTATGTTTCCCCTCTCTGTTACAACTTTCACTACGAAGTTTTCCGTTGGCAGACTTATATCCGCTCTAATGTATGTTGCGTTTTCCCCCGAATTCACAAATAGGCTAATGTCGTAACGTTGATGGTCTGTCGCGTTGTTAACCCATAGAGAGATTAAATGAGAAGTTAAGGCTCCCCCATTTTGGAATCTGAACCGCGTCCCATCAATTTCGGCCCTTACGCCAAGAAAGTCGATGTCAATGGTGGTTTGGTTGCTGTCAGCGCCTTCATCTACAACTTTCACGTATATCGTACCGTCGTTCTTTACGTAACTTCGCCATTCATCCGTAAAATTCACGGCGTAATAATCCCATCCCATTGTCGGCGTGTGGCCTGTAGAATTGAATCCGCTGTCACTGTATGTTGATGATGACCAGTTATACGCTTTCAGATACCACTTCTCGCCAGCGTCATCAGTCCTATACCTCAGTTGTATTTCAATAGTTTGGATGTAAGCGAGCGGATAAGTGGAAATATCTATGGCAAAGGCGCCAGCGATGTCAAGCGAATAATAGTCAGCGGTCTTTGTTTTGAATTCGATCCAGTCTGCTTTAAAATCGAATTGAGTGGTAGTAGTCTTCACCCCTTTCACTTTGATTTTCCAGTTGCCCGAGCTGTCACGAAAGTGCGTGGAATTAGTTACGATAGTCTGTGTTTTTGTTTCGTCGGTGTTTGGAGCTGCACTTGATATGTACGAAATGTATCCATCCCTACTTGTCGGATAACTTCCAGAATTATAGTTGTATAGTTGTAAAGTCACATTCACATTTGCTATTGTCCAACATGAATCAATGGTCCAAAAAAGCTGAGTCCATGTTGCTGTATTAGATGTTCCTGTAAACTCAACTTCCAGAGTGAATTCGCTTGGAAGCGTTATGTTTGTTGCTCTTGTTTGGTCTGCTAGAGCCAAGGTGTTGTCATCTATTCTTAGAGAAGCGGTCTTGCCGGGACTAGACTTTGTCACCTCTGTATGATAATCAATTTCAAGATAATCTGTCGGATCTACAAAAGTGTAGGCCGACCACATGTATGTTCCAGAAGGGGTGCTCCATTCGGTAGTCAGTTCTCCTGAATTGGCGACATCAATTGCTATTATTGTTCTTATGGTTCCGTTAGCTCGTCGGATGAGAATGTCCACATCACAGTGAGCAGCTAAGGCGGGGCTGCTTTTAATTGCCCTGTAATATATTGTCCATGTTCTTGCTTGGATAATAGATACGCCTGTCAATGGGTACAGGAATTTGCCCACCAGTTTCCTACCAACAGACGCACCAGAAACAGAAATGGAAATTCCAGCAGTGTCTGCACCATCTAACTTTTGCAGGAGATATGTTGCTCCACCTATTGTTGTAGTTTCTTGGTGTGCATAAAGTGTTTGTTCAACAGTAGCGCTTGCATAACTTCTGAAAACCATGTAGACACCATTGTCTGAAGTCAAATCTGAAACGCTTCCAGATACCCAACTCGTCGACCCCCACAAGATATATCCAGAGGGGTTGTAAGGCAAAGTTGAAGCCTCCATGAATCTTTCATAATGGCCGTCCACAGTTTGCGTGTCTGTATAGGTGCCACTTACTCGACTGCCTATGTTCACTGCGTGTTCACTCTGAGCCACAAACCAAGAAGAGCGGCTGACGCGTTCAACATTGGTTATGCTCATATTCTCTTTTATTTTCTCCCAATCAAGTTGGTTCATTTGGTAGCTCCAGAGTATGACGTTTGCTGATATAACGACGAGAATGACTAGACTAAGCATAACGACTATTACGTTGCTTAAGCCACGTTTTGCATGTTTAAAGCGTTTAAGGTGCTTTGTGATAGTCTGCAACATGATACCCCCTTTTTGTAACAATATCCACATGATATATGCTTCCAGAAGTCCAACCGCATGAAATGTTAAGCCAGCCATGCTCACTTACTTCCAAAATGAACGGAGTTGGGGTGAAAGAGTACTTAGTGTGGTTGACATATACTGCTGAAACTTGAACGGATGTTTTTCCAACATTAAGGATGTAAATTGAAATGTTGCCTGAAGGGTTAAACCACAGATCCTCGGCTATTAGTCGTTCTCCCATGGTCTCTCTTAGATTAGTTGTGATAACGTAAGTTGCTGTTGTGGCAATTGTCATAGCAGCCACGGCCACAACCATAAGCAAGAGATTGCTCAACACCGGAGTTATAGCCCGTTTATCGTGGAAGAATCTCCTAAGCTTTCTCGCCATTTTCCCACCTCACAAGAAAAGTTTTAGGACTATATAGCCGCAAAGCATCATGACTAGGCTGTGTTTCAGTCCAGCGTTTATTGTTCCCTCTCCCATTTTTCCAGCGACTAGTCCTCCGAAAAAGGCTTGGATGGCTGTCATGTGAAAAAATATCTGTTGCATTTCTCCAGGTGACATTACTGCGGTTCCAAGCATTGGTAAGCCTTCTAAGCTCAGGAAGAACGATTTGAAAAGCAGTATAATGGTGAATAAAAACACGAAAAAGGCTACATAAATTATTGCAACGTATGGTCTTGTTTGGTTTCGTCTTTCTTTATCAAGCAGAAGTGTTGTCTGTATAAACTTGCCCATGGGATCAAAAACCTTTTCCACACGCCCCCCAGAACGGCTTGCTTCAATTATCAGTGGTACAGTTCTCTGCATAAGCACGGTGTTAACGCGGTTTCCCAAAGCAATGAGTGCCTCTTCAAAAGTCATACCCCACGAAATTTGTGCCGTCATTTTTCTTAATTCACCTGTTAGTGGACCATAATTTCTCTTGGATGCTTCTTCCAAAGCTTGGGGAAGGGTCATGCCTGTCTCTTGGGCTTGAACTATGCTTCTGAAAAGGTCTGGCAAGTGTTCGTCTATGGCTTTTCTCCATTTGTAATCGATGTAGTTTAAGACTGCTGGAGGAAAAACAGCGGTTATAATGGCGAAAAAAACAAACTCATCGAATGTGGTGGTTCCCCAAAACATAGTGTAAGCAAATAAAATTATGGCCACGGCTACCAAAACCGAGGCAATCCACACGATTTTTTTTGCATACTTTCCTATTTTCGGCATTTTCATTACCACTTAGGTGAAACAGCGTCCAAAATTATCAGAAACATTATAGAGCCCAACGGTATTCCAAGATAGGTAAGCAAGCTCAACAAGAGGTCTGGGCTAAGCATCCCCAAACTGCCTCCACCCAGCATTGCCATGACCGCAAGCATGATGATGAGAAGCAGAGGACCTGTGACAAGCAAAGCCACGTAAAACTCTGATAAGATTGATAGAGTATCTGAAAACTTACGCAGGTTTATCCTCTTCAGCTTCATGTATTGTCTAGATTTTTCGCGGAGATAAGCAGCTAAATTACCACCTGAATGTATTGTCGAAATAAATCCTTCCAGCATTTCGCGAAATCGTTCAGAAGGAGTTCGCTTCGATGTTCCCTCCAAAGCGGAAATTATGTCTAAACCAAAAAGGTTCACATCTCTGACAACGTTTTTAGCCTCTATGGAAACAGTTAATGGCACGCTGAGATTTGAGAGCGAGTAGAAAATCTTTTCCGGAGAAACGCCGGCACTTGTAAGAATTGCCATATAA
>Ga0224506_10003451_pt1 | contig 10440 bp, 8 predicted proteins | sample SF_Jan12_sed_USG_2_FD_169108 | JGI IMG/M metagenome (GOLD analysis project Ga0224506, IMG submission 169108) | Sediment microbial communities from San Francisco Bay, California, United States - SF_Jan12_sed_USGS_8_1 | ecosystem: Environmental > Aquatic > Marine > Sediment | place: USA...
CGTTTCCCGATCATAGGTAATCGTCATTCCGTCCTCAGCAAGACTGAGAAAACTTTCCGACTGCGCGTGATGACCAGGACGAATAATTAAACTTTTCGCACTATCAATTTCTGATTCCACACCATAACAATCAAACAACTGCTCAAGAAACTCTGCCAACGCAGGATCTAGATCTTGTTGTTGAATCGAGTCTTGAATATTCGCAGCAACTTGCGGTCGGCAGGAATGATATTCAAACAAACGATCTCTACCTTGTTGCAGCAATTCATTGGCTTGGTCGCTGAGTTGTTTGGTTTGTTTAATAAGCCCGGGCAACTCAAGCAACCCTTGCTGAGAATCATGTAAACATGCTAATAAGTCTTTCTCTACCTGCTTAAATAAATCATAACCTGCGGGACAGGTGTCAAGAAATGCATTTAAGCCTTGATGATACCATTGCAACATAATCGCCTGCGGACTGTTGTCTAAGTAGGGCACGTGTATTTGTATGGTTTGCGCCTGACCAATACGATCCAAGCGACCAATTCGTTGTTCAAGTAAATCCGGATTAATCGGTAAATCAAACATAATTAAATGATGCGCAAACTGAAAATTTCGCCCTTCACTACCGATTTCTGAACATACCAGAACCTGCGTCCCAAACTCCTGATCAGCGAAATAGGCAGCAGCGCGATCACGTTCCAGTAACGTCATCTGTTCATGAAATACAGCGGCATGGATACCGGCTTTACTGCGTAAAACGTCGGCAATGTCTAAAGCGCTACCGGCGTCAGACGTGATAACTAAAACTTTTTCTGGGCGCAACGATTTTAGTTGAGCAATCAACCAATCAATACGTGGATCAAATTGTGTCCATAAAAGCTGCTCGTCATTGCCAAGCGCTTGGTAAAGTAGTTCACTACTTAATAACACTTGATAATTAGCGATAGTTGAATTTTCGATTTGTTGTAAACATGCGGTATAAGCCTCGGGCAAACTCAAGGCATAACTATGCAGTTCGCGTTCGGGAAACCCTTTAATGGCATGACGTGTATTTCTGAACAACACTCGGCCAGTGCCATGTCGATCCAACAAATGATCAATTAATTCATGTCTGACGGCTTGGTCTGCTTCACCATCAATCAATTGTGCCAATAATGCTTGGTTATCGGACTCGGCAAGTGCTTTTTGTAAGTTCGCCAAATGGGTCTCACCGAGTGTTTCGCCACTGAGTAAAACATCGATGGCGTCTGCGATAGGCTTGTATTCTTGTTCTTCTTGAATGAATTGCTCAAAGCTCGGAAATCGGCTGGGATCAAGTAAACGTAAACGTGCAAAATGACTTTCTTTGCCCAATTGCTCAGGTGTTGCGGTGAGTAATAAAACACCTTTGGTTTGCGCAGCCAGTTGCTCAACAATTTGGTATTCAACACTGGCTTGTTGTGGTGACCATTGTAAATGGTGGGCTTCATCCACTACTAATAAGTCCCACTGGGTTTCGCTTAATTGCAAAAACCGTTGAGGCGTGTCACGTAAGAATTCGATGTTAGTAATTATTAGTTGTTCAGTTTCAAATGGATTTTCTCCATTTTCGCTTTCATCGACAGCCGCGCAACGGGATTCGTCGAACACGCTAAACTGCAAGTTAAAGCGACGAATCATTTCCACCAACCACTGATGTACCAGACTTTCCGGTAATACAATTAACACTCGTTTGGCGCGTTCAGTATGAATTTGGTGGTGCAGAATCAGACCGGCTTCAATAGTTTTACCCAGGCCGACTTCATCAGCGAGCAATACACGTGGTGCATAACGTGTAGCGACTTCGTTAGCGATGAACAATTGATGAGGAATCAGACTGGTGCGTGCACCGACCAAACCGGCCACATCACTTTGCGCCAGTTGATTCATGTGATCCAAGGCATTAACGCGCAAATTAAACCATTTGTAATTATCGATCTGACCGCTAAACAGGCGATCGGCGGGTCGATCCAGTTGAATGAAATTACTCAGTTGGCCCTCATCAAGCATGAGTTCGGCACCATCACTGATTAGCCCGCGATAACTTAATAAGCCTTCATTTTCAATAACTTCCAAAACCGTCATGGTTTTATCATCGTGACTGAGGATGCTATCGCCGGGGGCGAATCGAACACGCGTCAATGGCGCGGTTTGTTTTGAGTAGGTGCGGGTTTCCCCGGTGGCAAGAAATAACACTGTAACACTGCGGTGATCGACACTTAATATGGTGCCAAGACCCATTTTCAATTCTGCATCGCTAATCCAACGCTGACCGGGAATATATTCTTGCACGACCTACCTCAAGCTGTGGAACTGGGGGCGGTATATTAGTGTATTTTGGCCAAAAAATCTAAATTTTCGCGTTTTATTGCTGGGTATTGCGGAATTAAACCTATAGTTTACTTGGTTATTTTTAATCCATTATTTCAGCGTTACACACCCCTAACAGTCGAACTGCCATTGAATGATATGCTGGTTTAGTTTTATTTTTTTGAATAAAGCGTTTCAGAAAGCGCATGTCAACGAAACACCTGCAAACAAACATTGTTTCACAAGTTACATCAAAAAAAATAGCACCACAAGTGTGCTCAAGTTTTTCTATAAGAAATATTTTGGTGCAAGATATTAATTTTTCATGCTTTGTCCAGTCGAACTAATTCATGAGATGAGATTAACTAGTCCCGCTAAACCTTTGTTAAATCAACTTCAAACAAAAAAACAAATTGTCATATAGAGAACAATTCTAAACATGGCATAACACCTGCTCTATGCACTGACAACAAACAACAAATTTTGTGTATCAAGCAATGCATTGACATTGCACACACGAATGGATGAGAGTAGTGAGAGCAGAACAACATCAAGCCGGGTGGCTGGGTCGTGTACGCCTAGATTTTTCCGCGGCAAATAATAAAACCTATATCAGTCATCGGCGACACCACGGCCCTCTGTTGATTCAAAAACCATTTTATCCAAGCAAACAAGAATGTCATGTGTATTTAATTCATCCGGCGGGTGGCGTCGTTGGTGGTGATCAATTAGAAGTGATTAGCCACCTAGATGAAAACACTCAGGTGTTAATCACCACCCCTGGTGCAACAAAAATTTATCAGCATCATCAACTTCATTCTAAACTCCATAACCGTCTAACAATCGCGGCTAATGCACAATTACATTGGTTGCCACAAGAAACTATTCTCTTTAATGAAGCAAAAACAAGTTTGACGACTGAGCTATACGTAGATGCTGATGCAAGTTTTCACTATTGGGAAATCATTTGTTTAGGCTTACCTGCCAGCAAGGAAAAATTTCAGCAAGGTGTGTTAAAACAACAACTAAAAATTTTTAAGAATAGCGAAGCACTACTCATTGAAAATTTCACTATCACTGATGATTCTTTATTAAATACACCATGGGGCTTACAAGGCGCGAGTGTCTTCGCCACTTACATCGCTGGTTTTGTGCCGACGTTCGATATCCAGGTGTTTTGCCAACAATTAAGTGAAGAAGAGAATCAATATTTTTGTTTTACACTAGTTCGTGGATTGTTAATCGGCCGTTACCTCGGTCATAGTGCTGAACAAGCCAAGGCTGTATTTACTCGCTTATGGATACAACTCAATCAGTTCATGAGCGATACCACTCCATCAATACCACGCATTTGGAACACATAAGTTAGAGGATACTCGGCATGGATTTATTGCCCAAGGAAAAAGACAAACTATTTATTTTTATGGCCGCCATGCTGGCTGAACGGCGTAAAGCCAAGGGCATTAAGTTGAATTATCCTGAGGCCGTAGCCTATTTAAGCTTTCATATCTTAGAAGGTGCACGCGAAGGACGAACCGTTGCCGAATTGATGGGTTATGGCACCACGCTACTTTCCGAAGATGATGTCATGCCGGGTATTGCCGCCTTAATACCGGAAATTCAGGTAGAAGCCACTTTTCCTGATGGCACAAAACTCGTGACTGTGCATCAACCCATTAATCAGATTAACGATGACTTATTACCGGGTGAAGTGCTGGTACAAGATCTCGAATTGGAACTTAATCAGCATCGTTGCTGTAAAACGATTAAAGTAGCGAATAGTGGTGATCGGCCTATTCAAGTAGGATCACATTATCATTTTTATGAAACCAATCCTGCTTTGCAATTTGATCGTCAATCCGCTTACGGTTTTCGACTGAATATCGCAGCAGGAACCGCCATTCGTTTCGAACCGGGTCAATCACGTCAAGTGGAATTGGTTGAACTAGGTGGCGACAAAACTGTTTTTGGTTTCAATGCCAAAGTAATGGGCAAGTTGGAGAATGTTTCATGAAAATGACTCGACAAGCCTATAGTGAAATGTTTGGTCCCACCACAGGTGATCGTGTTCGTCTGGGTGACACGGATTTATTCGTTCAGGTTGAATCTGACAAAACCATTTATGGCGAAGAAGTAAAATTCGGTGGTGGCAAAGTTATTCGTGATGGCATGGGACAAAGTCAACGCGTGAGTGCCGAGGTGGCCGATACGGTTATCACTAACGCCTTGATTGTCGATCACTGGGGAATTATTAAAGCTGATGTTGCATTAAAAAACGGTAAAATCGCCGGCATCGGTAAAGCTGGAAATCCAGACATCCAACCTGGCATCGACATTATTATTGGCGCGGGTACAGAAATTGTTGCGGGCGAGGGACAAATTCTCACGGCCGGTGCAATTGACGCCCATATCCATTTTATTTGCCCGCAACAAATTGAAGAAGCGTTGATGTCCGGCGTGACGACTATGTTAGGTGGAGGTACCGGCCCTGCCGCAGGAACCAATGCTACCACCTGCACACCTGGACCTTGGCATATAGAAAAAATGTATCAAGCGGTGGATCAGTTTCCACTGAATTTTGGTTTTCTTGGCAAAGGTAATGCGAGCTTACCACAACCTTTGGCGGAACAAATCGAAGCCGGCGCCATGGGTTTGAAACTGCATGAAGACTGGGGTACCACGCCTGCGGCAATTAATAATTGTTTATCAATTGCAGATGATTATGACATTCAAGTCGCTATTCACACGGACACATTAAATGAATCAGGATTTGTCGAGCACACATTAAAAGCGATTGGTGATCGCGCCATTCACACCTATCACACCGAAGGCGCTGGTGGTGGCCATGCGCCCGATATTATTAAAGCGGCAGGTCTAGCTAATATTCTACCCTCCTCAACAAATCCAACACGCCCCTACACAATAAATACCGTTGACGAACACTTGGACATGCTCATGGTATGTCATCACTTAGATGCCAATATTGCTGAAGATATTGCGTTTGCTGAATCAAGAATTCGCCGTGAAACCATTGCAGCTGAAGATATTTTGCATGATTTAGGCGCTTTTAGCATGATTGCCTCAGACTCACAGGCCATGGGACGCGTCGGTGAAGTTATTTCTCGCACTTGGCAAACTGCACATAAAATGAAAGTGCAACGCGGATCGTTAAAAGAAGATAACGCCGACCATGACAATTTTCGAGTTAAACGTTATATAGCAAAATATACCATCAATCCTGCCATCACGCATGGCATTAGTGATTTGGTTGGATCTATAGAAGTTAACAAACTGGCCGATTTGGTTTTGTGGAAACCCGCGTTTTTTGGCGTCAAACCCAGCATGATTATTAAAGGCGGCATGATAGTCGCGGCACCCATGGGTGATGCCAATGCATCAATTCCCACACCACAACCCGTACACTATCGACCAATGTTTGCATCATTTGGTAAAGCACCGGCACAGGTTGCTTTTCATTTCGTATCCCAAGCAGGAATCAACAGACAAATCGCGCAACAATATGGATTGGATAAACCCTGTTTTGCCGTGAGCCAAACCCGTCACATTCGCAAACAAGACATGATCCACAATCATTACTTACCACATATTGAAGTCAGTCCACAAACCTATGAGGTGCGAGCTGATGGTGAGCTATTAATATGTGAACCAATGGATTGTTTACCTTTGTCACAACGTTACCATTTATTTTAATCGAGGCCTTTATGCTGACATTCATAGAAAAATCAATAGCCGAAGCCCCTATTCGTAGCACTGTAACTTTGCCTTTTGAAGTTCGGCAGAAATCGCGTTTTAAAACTCTACTTGATAGCGGCGAGCAGTGTTTAGTGCAATTACCTCGCGGTGGAGTTTTACGCCACGGCGATGTGTTGCTATCCGACACAGGTGATGCTGCTCAAGTCGTATCGGCGAAAGAACACGTATCGATGGTTCGTTTTGAAAAGACCATAGACTTTGCCAAAGTGTGTTACCACTTAGGAAATCGTCATGTGCAATTAGAAATCGGAGACCATTGGTTACGCTATCTTTGTGATCATGTGCTCGATCAACTCATTCAATCCATGGGATTTCGTGTTAAGCAAGATTATTCTCGATTCGAACCTGAAAGTGGTGCTTATCAACATGCCTGAGATAGCACCGGATAATGTACACAATATTGATTTAAGACGTATGCGTTTGTTTCAAATTAATAGCGCCTTATTACCCGTCGGCGGATTTAGCTACTCTCAAGGTTTAGAAACTGCAATTGATCAGCAATGGGTACACAATCCGGAAAGCGGTGCCAACTGGATACAGGCAACAGCAAAACATAGTCTACTCTATAACGATCTTGCGTTGTTAAAACGTCTGCACCACGCATTCAGTACAGCGAATAACGAAGCTGTTGAATATTGGAATCAACTTAGTGTAGCGATTCGTGAAACCCGAGAACTTGCTGCTGAAGACAAGGATACGGCACAAAGTTTTAAGCGCGTATTACTCTCCTTGAATTCAAAATTTACTGAGCAACTACAAACCATTCGCCCCATCAGTTATGTCACAGCATATGCAGCCTATGGTGTTGAACACCAGTTATTGATTAACGAATGTTTGGCTAGTTTTATTTGGTCTTGGTTAGAAAATCAAATTCAAGTGTTACTCAAACTACTTCCCATGGGTCAAGCCGCCGGTCAACAATTAATGTTTAGATTGAGTGAAGATTTAATTGAATTGATACATGATGCGCATGAGATCGAGGATGATCAAATCGGATTCTCCTTGCCTGGCGTGGTGCACGCCAGTGCCAAACATGAACAACAATATTCACGTTTATTCAGATCGTAGTGAGGATATTTTTATGAACAATAATCCCTTAAGAGTAGGCATCGGAGGACCGGTTGGTTCTGGAAAGACTGCGCTATTGTTAGAACTTTGCAATGCGTTGCGTGAGCATTATGAAATTGCCGTCGTAACCAATGACATTTACACCCAAGAGGATGCACAATTTCTAACACGCCATCATGCTTTATCTGCCGATCGTATTGTCGGTGTTGAAACCGGTGGCTGTCCTCATACCGCAATACGTGAAGATGCTTCAATGAATTTAAATGCGATCGATGATCTTTGCGAGCGTTTTCCTAATTTAGATATTGTATTCATCGAAAGTGGCGGCGACAACCTCAGCGCTACTTTTAGCCCAGAGTTATCAGACTTAACAATATATGTAATTGATGTTTGTGCGGGTGACAAAATACCACGCAAAGGTGGACCCGGCATCACCAAATCAGACTTGTTAGTCATTAACAAAATCGATTTAGCAGCATACGTAAACGCTTCGCTTAGCGTGATGGATCGTGATGCGCGAAAAATGCGAGCTGACAAGCCCTTTGTCTTTGCCAATGTAAAAAAGTCAGAAGGCTTGGATCAAATTATGAGTTTTATCCTATCCCAAGGAGGTGTCAAAACATTCACAAAAAGGTTTATAGAACCACGAGAAGCTATGACTCAGTAGACACGAAATAAGCATCAAATAAACTGTTTTTTTAACTAAAGTACGAAGTCAATTTTGTTTTATCATGAAAGGAGAAAATAAGTGATTAACTTATTACGCAAACAAGCTCTATCCCTTAGCCTTGGCGCTAGCTGTTTACTCGCTTCCATGACCGCGTTTAATGCACAAGCAGACGTGAGTGTAAGCGGCAATGTCGGTGTTGTGTCCAAATATGTGCTACGCGGTATGCAAGAACTCGGCGGCTTAGGTCCTGAAAGTAATTCGCCGGCTATGCAAGGTGGCTTTGACTTATCAGCCGGAGGTTTTTATGCCGGTTATTGGGGCTCCAACCTAAGTTATAGCGATGGTGGTGCAGACAATGGTTTTGAAAACGATTTATATGCCGGTTATGGATTAGATGTTGGTGGGGTTAGTTTAAGTGCCGGCCTAATTCAATATTTTTATGTCGATATCACCAACTTTGACGGCCTAGAGTTTGACGCCAGCGCATCTTATGGTCCAGCAAAAGTTCGAATGCAATATCTTGCCAAGAATGTCATCTGGGGAAATAAAGGCGATATTTATTTCACTGCAAGCTATGGCACCGAAATTATTAAAGGCTTTAATTTGGATTTAGTCGCGGGGTTCTACACCTATAACGACGATGATGCAAGCAATCCATTCATGCCAGACAGTGCAACTGCAATCACTTCCGGGTTCCGTCATCTCAATGTTTCACTTTCCCATGCTATTGGCAAGACGGGCGCGACCATGAGCTTGACTGGAATTTATGGTGGCCAAACCCGTGATGATGAAACCCAAGGCTCAACAGTTGTCATGGGTTTGAATTATGGTTTTGATATTTAAACAAGTACAAAGCGGTGCTTCAGCGCCGCTTTTTAGGAGCTAACTTATGAGACGATTCAAAATAAATCAACTAGTTTTAGCGCTAGGCGTGTGTGCGAGTACTGCTATGACACAAACCACTTGGGCTGCGGATACAATAAAAGTTGGTGTACTTCACTCACTCTCCGGAACCATGGCCATTAGTGAGACCACATTAAAAGATACTATGTTAATGTTAATTGAGGAACAAAACAAAAATGGTGGCTTATTGGGCAAAAAACTCGAACCCGTCGTGGTTGACCCTGCGTCCAACTGGCCATTATTTGCTGAAAAAGCACGAGAACTTATTCAAAAAGAAAAAGTAGCCGCAACCTTTGGTTGTTGGACATCGGTGTCACGCAAATCAGTTTTACCTGTGTTTGAAGAGCTTGATAGTCTTTTGTTCTATCCGGTGCAATATGAGGGCGAAGAGTCATCGAAAAATGTTTTTTACACTGGTGCGGCACCTAATCAACAAGCCATTCCTGCGGTTGACTATTTGATGAATGAAGTTGGTGTCAAACGTTGGGTGCTTGCCGGTACAGATTATGTTTACCCTCGTACCACAAACAAAATTCTCGAAGCCTATTTAAAAGCGAAAGGCGTAGCTGAGAAAGATATTATGATCAACTACACGCCTTTTGGTCATTCCGATTGGCAAAGCATTGTATCGAATATTAAACGCTTCGGTAGCTCAGGTATGAAAACTGCCGTGGTATCGACGATCAATGGTGATGCAAACGTACCCTTTTACAAAGAACTAGGAAACCAAGGCATAAGTGCAGACAACATTCCGGTTGTTGCATTTTCAGTTGGTGAAGAAGAACTATCCGGCATTGATACTAAGCCATTAGTCGGACATCTTGCTGCGTGGAATTATTTCATGAGTGTAGATAATCGACAGAACAAAAAATTTATTAAAAAATGGCATGCATTTATCAAAGACAAGAAGCGTGTTACCAATGATCCGATGGAAGCGCATTATTTAGGTTTTCAAATGTGGGTCAAAGCGGTTGAAAAAGCCGGAACCACTGACCCGCAAGCAGTGCGCGATGCTATTGTTGGTATCACCGTACCAAACCTCAGCGGTGGTTACGCAACTATGTATCCTAATCACCATATTTCAAAACCAGTACTCATCGGTGAAATCCAAAGTGATGGCCAATTTGAAGTTGTTTGGCAAACCGCTGGTACCGTCATGGGTGATGCATGGTCGGACTTTCTACCCACTAGCAAGAGTATTGTTTCGTCTTGGATGAATCCAATCCAATGTGGAAACTTTAATACGGAAACAGCAAAATGTTCCGGACAAAACTTCTAATAAAAAAGCGGGAGGGTCACACCTCCCGCCTCTTATCCGATAACAAACACAGGACGACGCACCCATGGTTCGGCAACTATGTATTTTGATAATATCGCTGCTCTTCCTCCCTCTCGCGAATGGGAATACACGATTTGACCAAGCATTGCTGGATCTAACTCAGCAAAGTTTTAAAATTAAGGCCACTGCGGTTGACATTATCAGCACAAGTCAACATGAAAAAAGCCAGTTACTCTTGCAAACACTATTGGCCGGTGATCTTTATTACAACAAAAATAGCAAGCAACTGGTAACCATCTTAGATAGCGATGATGAACTGGAGGAAGTGACGACTAAATCATTGTTAAGCGGTGAGGAAAGCAATGGTTTAAGTGACTCAATCATTAAAAAAGTTAAGATCAACAATCAAATGCGTATACGCATAAAAGCGGCATTA
>Ga0224506_10003452_pt1 | contig 10439 bp, 6 predicted proteins | sample SF_Jan12_sed_USG_2_FD_169108 | JGI IMG/M metagenome (GOLD analysis project Ga0224506, IMG submission 169108) | Sediment microbial communities from San Francisco Bay, California, United States - SF_Jan12_sed_USGS_8_1 | ecosystem: Environmental > Aquatic > Marine > Sediment | place: USA...
AAGGGAAGAATCGGTCTCCTCTCCAGCCAGGAAGGCGTGAAGGCGGATATCCGGCTGGAACAGGGTCTTGTCGAGCGGATCCTTCCGGCTTTGAACATCGATCTTTCTCTCGAGGGGAAAGCTCAGGGTGACTTTGAGTTCAGCCAGAAAGGAGAGGATATTCAAGTCAGAGGGGATTTTGCCGCTGGGATGTTGAATTTCGTCGGCCAGGATCTGAGAGAGGTCAGCGGAAAGCTGGAATGGAGGGAAAACGTTCTCTCCCTATCCGACCTTCAGTTTCATCTTCACCAGGGAGTGATGAAAGGCAGCACGACCTTAGGCCTTTTGAACCAGGAGTTTGATATCCATATCCAGGGAGAAGATATTGACCTCTCCTCCCTTTATTCCGGGGTTACGGGAAAGCTGAGGTTTCTCCTCGACGGTAAAGGAATATTTGGCAAAGATTTTGCCCTGGGTCCTTTTGAGATCAAAGACCTCTACCATTCTCCCTTTCAGAAAACCGAAGCGAGGGGATTGGCCAGGTTCAGCCACTCCCAGGGAAAACTGGGCCTGGATCTGGTTGGCAATTTTTCCCCAGGGGATAATGATTTCAACGTCTCTTTCTTGATACCCACCCTGGAGGACAACCTGTCCGTGGGGATAAGAGGAAGTTTTACAAACCTAGACCTGTTGCTTCCTTGGAAAGGCGCCCGGGGACGCGTCAATTACCTCGGAGAGATAAAAGGCCCCAAAGCTTCCCCTCAGGTAAAAGGAGCGATCGATTTCAGCGGTTCGCTCTTCCCCTTGCCCGGGTTCGCCCACGCCTTCATGGATTATTCAGGATTGATTTTTGTGGAGAACAATAAGCTCACTTTCCGTTCTCTCCGGGCAGAATTGGGAGGGGGCGAGGTGCAGGGGTCCGGGGAACTGCTCATCGGTGATGGCGGTGTCGAGATCATCCACGCCAAGCTGGAAGGGAAGAACATGCTCCTTTCGCCCATGGAGAGGACCAGAGTCCTGGCGGATGGAACTTTGAGCCTGGTCAAGGAGCCGGACCGGTTCGTCCTGGAAGGAGATATCTACGCCCACAAGCTTTCCTGGAGGCGCGAGATAAATGAGGAGGTTATTTTTTACTCGAGACCCTATTATGAAGCGGAGAAAGAGCCGGGCTTTTTTGATGACCTCACCCTGAACATTCGCCTCCGGGCAGACGATGATGCCTGGCTGGAGAATTCCATAGGCAGGATCAGAGGCAGGTTTGACCTGAGTGTGACCGGGAGCGTGAGCGAGCCTGTTGTTACGGGCGAGATGGAAGGCCTGGGCGGCGATGTGTATTTCCAGGACCGGAAGTTCAAACTCCTTGTCGGACGCGTGAACTACATCAATCCCACCAGCACCCAGCCCTATTTGAGTTTTAAGGGCGAGACTCACGTCAAAGACTACCGGGTGACTTTTTCCCTTGACGGCCTGCTGGACCATCTGAATCCTGAATTCACTTCTTCGCCTCCCTTGCCGCCGGAAGATGTCCTGGCCCTGCTGGCTTTGGGGGAAGCCTTCAGGAGGACTTATTCTTACGATACCAGCACCAGACTGAGCACGGCTTCTCTTATTTCCTTTCAGCTTTCAGAGGAAGCCAAAAAACGCGCTGAGGGTCTTTTCACCATCGACCGCTTCAGGATCGATCCCTTTGTCATGGGGTCATCCGCGGAGATGTCGGCTCGCTTGACGGTAGGGAAGAAGATATCGAGAAATTTTTTCATTCTTTACTCCACAAACCTGACTACCCAGAGAGAGGAGATTGCCCGTTTGGAATGGGAGCTGACGGATGATATCTCTATAGTCGGGACCCGGGATGAAGAAGGGCGGATAAGCTTTGATGTTAAGATTTACAAAAGGTTCTAACTCCGGAAAAAGAAAACAGGCACTCTTCTTTCCAGTATTCCTGTGCTTGTTGGTCGTTTTTACTCCCCTGCATTCCGCTTCCCAGCCAATGGATGCTTCTCCTATGATTGCCGAGGTTTCCGTTGTGGTCGATGGCCAATCCAGCGGGGAAGATATGGAAAGGTTGATACCCATAAAAGAGGGAGACTCTTTTTCTTTGAAGAGGATAAACACAAGCATTAAGCAGGTCTACAGGACCGGGCTTTTCTCCGATATACAGGTTTTAAAGGAAGGAGATGAGAAAATCCACCTGACTTTTCTTCTGACCAGGAAACTCTTTGCTCGGAGAATCGTCTTCCAGACAGAGGAGAAGCTTCCCAAGCAGAAGCTGAAAACAGCGCTCTTTTCGCTGCGGGAGGGAAGCTTTTTCACCGAGGAGAAACTGGATAAAGCGATCGGGGAGTTGAAAAAGGCGTTGATTCAAGAGGGTTATTTTAACCCTGAGATCGGGTCCTACACCAAAAAAGACCCCCAAAATTCCTCTGTCGATGTCTTTTTCAAGATAGACTCTGTCAAGAGGTTCAAGATCAAAGAGATTGCTTTTTCCAGAGAAGCGATTCTCCCCGTGGAAGAGTTGAAGCGGGTCATGAAAAGCAGGAAGGGGAAGGAATACATCCCTTCGGTCCTGGAGGAAGATATTACAAGGATTAGCGAGCTTTATAACCTGAAGGATTACCAGAGAGCCGAAGTTGAGCTCGGCGACCTAAAATTCAATGAACAGGAGGGTAATGTTTCTCTCTTTTTGAATGTCATCCCTCATGAGAAGATTGAGATTGAGGTGCGTGGAGCCAAAATTCCGCCGGAGCTGTTGCGGCCGATTTGGGAGACACGCATATTCGAGGAATGGGGATTGACTGAAGGCGACGCCAAGATCCTGGGCTACATGAGAAAGAAAGGCTATCTTTTCGCCCAGGTCACATCTTCCATCCAGAAAGAAGATAACAGGATGCGTGTGATTCACACCGTCACGCCCAACAGAAAGTACAGGATTCAGGATATATCTTATAACGGCTTGAATTATTTCGCTCCTTATCAGCTTGAAGCCGAGCTGGGAGTGGGAGAAAGAAGTCCCCTGCTGAGATGGATAGACGGTGAAAGACTGTTCAAACTTCCCGAGGAGATTGAGTACTTGTATAAATCGCGGGGCTTTCCCGATGCCCGGGTCGACTTGAATTTCGTGAGAAAAAGAAGAGGAGTCGAAGTCCTGTTCTTTATCCAGGAAGGCGAACAGGAGAGGATTGGAAATATCTCCTTTGAAGGAGCCCGGTTGTTTAGTCCGGAGACATTGTTTGAACAAATAAGCAGCTCCAAAGGCGGACCTTTTCACCAGCCCAGCATCCAGAAGGACATAGAAAAAGTGGAGAGTTTCTACCTCGACCAGGGCATTAGAGGTACATCAGTGGCCGCCAGGGTCGAGAAAGTCAAGGAGGGCCTTTTTTCCTTGATTTTCCAGATAGATGAAGGGAATAAGGTCAGGGTTGAGAAAATAGTGATAACCGGAAATGTGGTCACGAACAGAAAAACAATCCTTCGCGAGCTCAGGATTAAAGAAGGCGATTATGCTTATTATGATAAGATCAGCGAATCGAAAAGAAGGCTTGAACGGCTGGGAATCTTCACCAGGGTGAGAATTGAGGAAATTTCTCTTTCTCCTGAAAGCGTAAACTTGGTCATCGATGTCAGAGAAGGAGAGAGGAATTATGCCAGTTTGGGGCTGGGCTTGGAGACGAAGACCGAGCCGAGAACATTTGCTGTTTGGAATAATCCCTTTCGATTAAGGGGAACCGCAGAGCTTATCCGTAACAATATCTTTGGCTCAGCCGCTCAGCTCAGCCTTGTCGGCCAGCTCAGCCTCAAAGAAAAGAGAGGTGTGCTTTCCTGGGAACAGCCTTATGTCTTCGGCCTCCCCTTGCAAACCTATGTGAATGTCTGGCTGGAAAGGGAGAGCCGCAAAAGCTTCACCTATGACCGTCAGGGCTTGAGTTTGACAGCCCTTAAGCCTGTTTCAGAGAATTTGCTGTTCCTTGCAACCCTGAGATGGGCAGAAACGACCCTTGTTGGCCTGGAGATCCAGCCCAATGAGGTCGACCGCCAGTTCTTTCCTTTTTCTGCGACTTCGGTCTCTGGAAGTTTTATCTTAGACAGGAGGGATGATCCGTTTAATCCTGAGAGAGGCTCTTTTTTCAGCTTTGCCCTTGAAAAGGCTTTTCCTCTTCTGAAGGATGAATCAAATTATCTGAAGACGTTCATCAAGTCTCAACATTTCGTTCCCATTTTGTCCGGTATCAATTTTAGTCTGACCGCTCGTCTCGGGCTCGGAGGCGGGAAAATGGATATCCCCATCCATGAGAGGTTTTTTGCCGGCGGGAGCAATTCTTTTCGGGGGGCACGGTTTGATGAACTGGGTCCTGTCGACGCGGACTCGTTAAAACCTGTCGGGGGAGAGGCCTTGGCTCTACTGAATCTTGAGCTGACTTTTCCTCTTATTTCAACCCTCAAGGATTTGAAAGGAACTTTCTTCTATGATGTTGGCAACGTCTTCGAAGAAAGGGAGGACGTATCCCTGGCTTCCCTTAAGAGCGCTGTGGGGTTTGGCCTTCGCTACAGGACACCTCTGGGCCCGATACGTCTGGAACTCGGCTGGAACCTGAGTGTACCCAGAGAAGAGAGATACGCTTTGTTTTTCATCACCATAGGAAATGTCTTTTAATATTAACGCATTGAATAATATGTCATTGCGAGTTAAACGAAGCAATCTCGTACAGAACCATACAGAGAAAGAGATTGCCACGCCCTTCGGGCTCGCAATGACAATGAAAAAACATTTATTGCGTTTACGATAGTCAACATGGATAAAATGAAAAAAGCGGCGATACTGTTTCTTTTGAGCCTGTTCATCGGATACGCTGCTGTTTTGTCCTCTGAGGAAGTCATCGACCGTATAGTGGCTGTGGTCAACGAGGAAGTCATCACTTTGACTGACTTGAGGATCGCTGAAGCCTTTGGGGTCTATGATGAAGAGCTCAAGACGGGAGAGGGAAATACGCGCTCTCATATCCTGGAAAAGCTGATTGACCAGAAACTGGTGATACAACTCTCAGGTGAGGAGATCTCCGTGGCTGATGAGGAGCTGGAGGAAACCCTGAGGAGGATGACGGAGGAGCTGGGAAAGAGTGAGGTCGACAGAAGGCTGGCGGAGTTTGGACTGGCCTGGGATGACCTGAAGGAGTGTGTTCAAGAGAAAATACTGTATCAGACGATCATAGCCCAAAAATTCAGCAAGGTGAACCCGGTGAGTGTAAAAGAGATTGAGGATTATTATCAGAGAATCTATGTCCCCGCTCAGAAAGAAAAGGGAGCCGAGCCTAAACCGATGATGGAGATTCTCGCTGAGATTGAGTCCAGTATCAAACAGGAGAAGATCAAGAATCAGGTTGAGGATTGGATAACCAACCTGAAGGAAAAATCAGATATTCAGATCATGATAAAAGACATAATGGCGTCTGCATAACTAGGAGCGAAAAATGAGTCGAGCGGCTTTTTTGTTTCCCGGCCAGGGTTCCCAGATGGTGGGCATGGGAAAGTCTTTTTATGAATCTTTTCCCCAAGCGGCGGACCTCTTTGTCCGAGCAGATGAGGCGCTTGGCTTTGGGATCTCAAAGCTGTGTTTTGAAGGGCCGGAAGAGAAGCTCAAGCTGACACAGAACACCCAGCCTGCTCTCCTGCTGGTCAGCTATGCGGCCTATGTCCTTTTGGGAAGAGAGCCCCGTATGGCCGCCGGCCACAGCCTGGGCGAATATTCGGCTTTGGTGGCGGCAGGCTCCTTGGCTTTTGAGGATGCTCTTGGTCTTGTCCATAAAAGAGGGAGATACATGCAGGAGGCTGTGCCGGTAGGGGTCGGAGCTATGGCTGCTGTTCTCGGCTGTAACTATGAAGAGGTGGAGAAGGCCTTGGCCGGCGTGGGAAGCGGCGTCGTCCAGATAGCCAACTGGAACAGCCAGGAGCAGATCGTCATTGCCGGGCACAAGGAGGCGGTGGAGGAGGCCTTGGACCTGATCAAACCGATGCGGTCTGTGATCCTGCCGGTGAGCGCCCCTTTTCACTGCAGCCTCATGCAAAGCGCCGAGGAGAGGCTCTCTTACGACCTGGACCAGGCTGAATTCAGGAACTTGAGGTTTCCGATTGTCACCAACGTGGACGCACGGGTAATCCGCACAGGAGAAGAAGCGAGAGATTCCCTGAAGAGACAGGTGACCCGTCCAGTCCTTTGGTACAGGTCCATGGAGATTATGAGCAAAGAGAACATCGATGTTTTCGTGGAATTGGGTTCGGGAAAGGTCCTCTCCGGATTGGCGAGAAGGATAAGTCGTGGCTGGGACTCATCTCCTGCGATCCTGAATATTGAGGACCCGGAAACGCTTGATAAAGTAAAGGAGTCACTCTAGGGATTCTTTGGAGAGGATGAAGGGACCGTATTTTATATAGTATTCTACGGCCGAGGTCCAGGCTGTGACGATGACGATCCAGAGTCCGATTTGAGCCAGAATAGAGAAGCTTCCCAGGTATTTCTCTCCCAGTATGAGCAAGCCTATGGTTATGGATTCAAAGAGCATCTTGAGCTTGGCAATCCTGGAAGCAGAGATGATGACTCCTTTTGAGGAGGCGATGGCTCTGAACCCTGTGACTGTGATTTCCCGCCCGAGAATGATGACAACCATCCAGGCAGAAACAGCTCCCAGCTGAACGAGGCAGATGAACGCTGAGGCGATGAGCAGTTTATCCGCGATCGGGTCCAGGAGCTTGCCTATAGCCGTTATTTGCTTTCTTCGCCTGGCAACAATCCCGTCGAGCGAATCTGTGAACGCCGCCAGGACGAAGATTATGAAGGCGGTCAGCTCTTTCCCGGTGAACTCGGTGAGGAGAGCGACAACCAGGCCCGGGATGAAGAGTATTCTGAGCAGGGTGAGGAATATGGGGAGATTCATTTTAGGAGATATACTACAGCCTTATATTGATGTCAAATCAAAGTGAAAAAGAGCAAGCATCTCATTTCCGTGATAATTCATTATGAAGGTGTAATCTGGTACAGCGCCGGTTCTCCTCCATCCAAGCCAAAATCCTTCCCTCCTTCATGGGCTTCGAATGGAGGAGAACCGTCACCGTGCTTCTCCATTAGGTCATTTGTTCCTCTAATCGCGGAAACAGAGATGCTTGCCTTTAATGTTGAAAAAAGGAAGCTCTCCGGGTATATTGTCTAAGGAAAATGGCCGGCAAAAGTTCTACCACTCCTATGATGCAGCAGTACCTGCGGATCAAGAATAATTATCAGGATGCGCTCCTGTTTTTCCGGCTGGGCGATTTCTACGAGATGTTCTATGAGGACGCCAAAGTCGCTTCCTCGGTGCTGGAGATCGCTTTGACTTCACGCCAGAAGGTTCCGATGTGCGGGATCCCCTACCATGCCGCTGAATCCTACCTCACCAAGCTTCTCAAACGTGGTTTTAAAGTGGCCATCTGTGAGCAGGTTGAAGACCCCAAACAGGCAAGGGGAGTGGTCAAAAGAGATGTGGTTAAGGTTTTGACTCCGGGGACCGCTCTCGAGCTGGAGCTTGAAGGAACTAAAGAGAACGCCTATATCGCCAGTCTGTATGTGGAGGACAAAGGCTGGGGCTTGGCCCTCATCGACCTGGCCACCGGCCAGATGAGGACCACTCAGAGTGATTCCCTGGAAAATCGCGCCCTGGAGGATGAGCTCTTCAGGATAGCGCCCAAGGAGATCATCTTTCCTGAGAGCCGGGAGAAGGCAATCGCTGAACTCCTTTCCCGCAATGAGATGATATCCGTTTTGAAAAGTCCTGTGGAGGACTGGGTTTTTGATTATTCTCAAGCCAGGAATGTCCTGGAGGGGCATTTCCGGGTGAAGTCTCTGGCCGGGTTCGACCTTGAGGACAAGAGGCTTGCCGTCTCCGCGGCTGGCGCCTTATTGGATTATTTGAAAAAGGTGAGAAAGGATTCTCTGTCCCTGGTTCACAAAGTCTCCTATGTCCAGTCCGGCCTCCAGATGATCCTTGACGCGACGACAATAAAGAACCTGGAGCTTGTCAAAAGCTTGAGGGATAAAAGCCTGAAGGGTTCTCTTCTGGATATCATCGATTTCACCATGACCTCCATGGGTGGAAGACTCCTCAGGAACTGGCTTCTTCATCCTCTCCTCGACTGTTCAGAGATCAACAGAAGACTGGATGCTGTCGCTGAGTTGCTCGACCGCACCATCGAACGTAATGAACTGAGGGAAAGCTTGAAGGAGATTCTGGACCTGGAGCGGCTCACCGGAAAGATCTCCTTGGCGGTTGCCCATGCGCGTGACCTGGTTTCTTTGAAAAGATCACTTCTGCCTCTCCCCCAGATCCAGGCGCTTATCAAATCCTTTTCAGCCAAGCTGGTGAAACAGATATACAAGCACTGGGACAATGCGCAAGACCTTGTGAAATTGATAGATAGAGCTGTCATAGAGGAGCCCGCGTTCCTGCTGACTGAGGGAGGAATCATCAAGGATGGCTACAGCTCTGAGCTGGACGAGCTGAGGAAATTAAGCCATTCCGGGAAGAGCTTCATCTCTCTTCTCGAGAAAAAAGAGAGGGAGAGGACGAAGATCTCCTCTCTCAAGATTCGCTACAACAAGGTCTTCGGTTACTACATCGAAGTCACCAAGCCGAACCTGCCGCTGGTCCCCGCTGATTATATCCGGAAACAGACCTTAGCCAACTCTGAACGGTTCATCACTCCTGAACTTCAGGAGTATGAGGCGAAAGTCCTTAACGCCGAAGAAAGGATAGCGGAATTGGAGTACAACCTGTTCCTGGAGGTCAGAGAAAAGATCTCAGAAGAGACAAAGAGACTGCAGAAGATTGCTGTGGATATCGCCACCCTGGATGTCATTTCCTCCCTGGCTGAGCTGGCCTCCTCCCGGAATTACCGCCGTCCTGTCATCAACAAAAAGGATCGGATCGAGATAGTCGAAGGACGGCATCCCGTCATCGAGGTGACTATTGACGAGCCTTTTATCCCCAATGATACCTATCTGGATAGAGGGGATGACCAGATTCTGATCGTTACCGGCCCGAACATGGGAGGAAAATCCACCTACTTGAGGCAGGTCGCTCTCATCTGCATTCTCGCCCAAACGGGTTCCTTTGTGCCAGTCAAAAAAGCTGAGATAGGAGTGGTAGACCGGATTTTCACCCGGATCGGGGCGATGGATTTTTTGAGCGCCGGCCAGTCAACCTTCATGGTGGAGATGCTCGAGACAGCCAGGATCCTGAACAACGCCACGGATAAAAGCCTTATTTTGCTCGACGAGATCGGAAGGGGAACGAGCACTTTTGACGGGTTGAGTATCGCCTGGGCTGTGGCGGAATACGTCCATGAGAAAGAAGAGGTCAGAGCCAAGACCCTTTTTGCCACTCATTATCACGAATTGACCGAGCTGTCTTTGACCCTGTCTCGAATCAAGAACTATCACGTCACCGTGAAGGAGAGGGAGGATGATATTGTTTTCCTGAGGAAGATCGTCCCCGGTCCTTCGGACCAGAGCTACGGCATTCATGTGGCTAAGCTCGCTGGAGTTCCCCGGGCAGTCATCGATAGAGCCAAAGAAATTCTTTTCAACCTGGAAAAACAGGAATTGGATGATGCAGGTCGGCCGAGGCTCGCCTACCGCTCCTCAAAGAAAGGAGATAAGGCCCAGCTTTTCCTGTTTCAACAGGACAGGGAGCAGGCCCTGCTGGAGGATATCAAAGGGGATATCGATAAATGCAATGTATCGGAGATGACGCCAATAGACGCTTTGAATTTTCTCAGCCAGCTTAAACGGAAAATCAAAAGCGGAGAGGAAGAGGACAAAAGCAGTAAAAAATAGAATGGTGGGGGCTCGGGAGTGAGGAATGAATGAATGTGGGTTCCCCGCTGCAGGCTGGCGATGGCTGAACTCTGAAATGATGCAGGAAATCGGCCGTGACCTGTATGGCGTTTGGTCCTAGGAATCAGAACTTATCAGACTCGTCCGAGATATCGAACTCTTCGCCTTCTTCCTCTTCTTCTTCGCCAAACTCGTCTTCATCGAATCCTTGATTTTCGTCAAAGCGCATTTCTCCCTCTTCTTCTTTCCGCTTTGTCAGAGCAACCTCGAATTCTTCCTTATCCTCATAGCGTCTTATATAGCTCGAGGCTGTATCGCTGTAGCATAGTTCAAGGTGGTCATCTTCGATGATGCAGAATACAGATTGGCAATGGCCTGTTTGAAGGTCGCCTACGGTTTCTATGACCTTTCCTGCTTTTTTTATCGCATCCAGGGTCAGCCAACTCAAAATTTCAATCTCTTCCATCGTTACCCACATGAAAAAAATACCAAGTTTTATTAAATTGTCAAGAGGTTAATGATAAAAAAATTAATGAACTGATGAATTCGGACTTCTCCCGCTCCTTTGCTCTCTTGACACAGAGGAGTCCGATTCATTAAA
>Ga0224506_10003453_pt1 | contig 10439 bp, 10 predicted proteins | sample SF_Jan12_sed_USG_2_FD_169108 | JGI IMG/M metagenome (GOLD analysis project Ga0224506, IMG submission 169108) | Sediment microbial communities from San Francisco Bay, California, United States - SF_Jan12_sed_USGS_8_1 | ecosystem: Environmental > Aquatic > Marine > Sediment | place: USA...
CAGCTCAAGAGAGCAAGCTGCGACCTGCCTCAAAGCCGCTGGGGTCCAGGCCGTCATCGCCAAGTCATTTGCCCGGATCTTCTTCCGGAATGCCATCAACCAGGGCCTGCCTGTCCTCCAATCTGCGGAGGCGGTGGACAGCCTTGAGAATGGAGAAGAGGTAGATATAGATTTTGCTTCAGGGAAAATAAAGACCGGAAAAGGAGTTTTCGTCTTTTCATCTTTTCCTGATTCCGTCTTGGGGATTCTCAAAGAAGGAGGGCTCATTCCTTATACCAAGAAAAGACTGAAGGAAAGTCTAAAGAGGAGGTGTTGATGCCCAAGTACAGGATCGCCGTGCTGCCTGGAGATGGAGTGGGCAAGGATGTCATGGAAGCCGCCATGATCGTGCTGGAGAAGACAGGCCTTGATGCCGAGTACATAAAGGGGGATATCGGCTGGGAATTCTGGTGCAGGGAGGGAAATCCCCTTCCGGACCGGACGATCGCAATGCTCAAGGAGACGGACGTCTGCCTGTTCGCCGCCATAACCTCCAAGCCGAAAGAGGATGCCCTCAATGAGATCGATCCATCGCTGAGGGATAAAGGATATTCCTATTTTAGCCCGATCGTCCGCTTGCGCCAGGAATTCGACCTCTACACCAACCTCAGGCCGTGCAAAGCCTATCCGGGAAATCCTTTGAATTACCGCGATGATATCGACCTGGTCATATTCAGGGAGAACACAGAAGGCATGTACGCCGGCGTGGAGTTCCATCCGCTGCCAGAAGAGGTCAGGAAGGCTCTTCTTGTTCATCCCAAGATGGCCAAATTCAGAGATGTCCCTCTCGAGGAGATCGCCTTCTCCACCAGGATCATGACCAGGAAAGCCTGTACCAGGATCGTGAGGCGAGCCTTCGAGTATGCCAGGAAGAAAAAGCGGCGCTCCGTGACCCTGGTGGAGAAGCCCAACGTGCTGCGGGAGACCGGAGGCTTTATCCTGGAAATAGCCCGGGAGATATCCGGGGAGTATCCTGACGTGGAGTTCAGGGAAGCGAACGTGGACGCCATGGCCATGTGGCTGGTCAAGAATCCTCAGGACTATGATGTCCTGGTGGCCGAGAATCTTTTCGGCGACATCATCTCCGACCTCTCCGCCCAGCTTGTCGGCGGATTGGGCTTTGCCTGCAGCGGCAACATCGGGGATGAGTATGCTGTGTTTGAGCCGACCCATGGGTCTGCGCCCAAATACACCGGGCTCTACAAGGTGAATCCAACGGCCATGCTCCTGGCGGCAAAGATGATGCTCGAATGGCTGGGTGAGGAAGAGATGGCCGGAATGTTGGAAGAGGCGATCGCGAAGGTCATCAGGGAAGGAAAGGTGAGGACTTATGACCTGGGCGGGGATTCGACCACGCTGGATGTGGCCCGGGAAGTGGCCTCAAAGCTCTGAGCGAAGGAGAAGAATGGGAAAAACGATAATCGAGAAGATCATCCGGAACCACACCGAGGATGAAGTCAGTCCGGGTCAGGTCGTCTGGATGGGCCTCGATGTGAGGTCTGCCCGGGATTTCGGCGGTCCGAACGTGGTCAAAAATTTCGAGCGGGAATACGGAAATTCTCCTGTGGCTGATATAAAAAAGACCTTTTTCACTTTTGACCTGTGCGTTCCGGCCTGCTCTCTCAAGTATGCCGATAACCAGCAGGTCTGCCGGGAATTCGCCAGGAAGCAGGGGATAAGGGTCTTTGATGTGGACAGCGGGATCGGCTCCCATGTTCTGATCGAAGAAGGCCTGGCTCAAGCTGGCACAACGGTTGTGGGAACGGACAGCCATCTGAATATCCTTGGCGCCATAGGCTGTTTTGGCCAGGGGATGGGGGATGTGGATATCACTTATGCTTTCAAGACAGGTAAGACCTGGTTCGAGGTGCCAAAGACGCTCAAGGTTTTGATCAAGGGAAGATTTTCCCTCCCCGCTACGGCCAAGGACCTGACTCTTTATATTCTCAAGGAACTGGGGACCAAGAAAGCCGCTCTGCAGGCCGTGGAGTTTTACGGCGAGGCTGTTCGAAAATTGACTCTTTCCGGCCGGATCACGCTCTGCAGCATGGTGACCGAGATGGCCGGGATCATCGGGTTTATCCCCGAGCATGATGATTCGCTGAGAGATGAGATAGAGAAGCTTACGGGTGCCGGGTTTTCCCCTGTCCATGCTGATAAGGGCTGTCTCTATTCGGGTCAGATAGAGTTCGATATCAACGGCCTCGTTCCCCAGGTGGCAGTCCCGTTTTCGCCGGACAACGTCCAGGATGTCTCCGAGCTCAAGGGAATCAGGATCGATACCGGGTTTATCGGCTCCTGCACGAACGGCCGCGCTGAGGACCTGGCTCTGGCTGCCCGGATACTCAAGGGAAAGAGGGTCAAACAAGGCGTCACCCTTAAAGTGGTTCCGGCGACCCGGCGAGTTTATGAGGAAATCCTGGAGAGAGGGATCCTCGAAGACCTTTTCCGAAGCGGTGCCATAATCAGCAGCCCGGGCTGCAGCGGCTGCGCGGAAGGACATATTGGCCTGACCGGAGAAGGCGAGGTCCAGGTCAGCACGGGAAACAGGAATTTCTCCGGAAAACAGGGGAAAGGGAAGACCTATCTGGCCAGCCCGGCTGTTGTCGCGGCTTCTTGTCTGGCCGGCCAGATACTGAGCCCCGAGGATTTATAAGATGGATGGATCTGTTGTCACCGGAAGGATCTGGGTTCTTTCAGACCAGAAAGGTAAGCTGATCGAGGACATCGATACCGACCAGATCTACCATAATGCCTTTCTTCACATCACTGAGATCTCTGAGATGGGGCAGCATGCGCTCAATAACCTGGAGGGCTGGAAGGATTTCCCCCAAAAAGCCCGGCCCGGAGACATAATCATAGCCGGCAGGAATTTCGGAGCGGGCTCCTCCCGGCAGCAGGCTGTGGACTGCTTTGTTTCCCTGAAGGTGGGGTTGGTCATTGCGCCCTCCTTCGGGGCCATATATTTCAGGAATGCCGTGAATTCGGGCTTTCCTATCCTGAATTGTGCGGAGCTTGAAGAGATGGTTGCTCAACGGATCCTTGAGACCGGGGATGAAGTCGAGATCAATTTTCAAACGGGCGAAGGGAAAAATATCAGCAAGGCTGACTCTTTTAAAGTTGAACCGATGAGCGCTGTCCAGTATGATATCTTTAAGGCCGGCGGCCTGTTCGAGTATGGAAAATTAGTCAGCTAAGCCTTATTTATAGAAATGATTATTCTGGCGGTGGACACCACGACTTTCTCCGGATCAGTCGCTCTCCTGGAGGATGGTCAGCTCTTGACCGAGATCAACCTCAGCCCCTCAGCCACTTACTCTGAACTTCTTCTGCCTGCGGTGGATTTTATCCTGAAGACCAATAAACTCGAAGTCAAAGACATGGACGGCTTTGCGGCGGCTGCTGGGCCTGGCTCGTTTACCGGGATCAGGATCGGGCTGAGCACGGTGAAGTCATTTTCCTATGCGTCAGGAAAGCCGGTGGCGCCCGTCTCGACTCTGGAAGCCCTGGCCTTCAAGCTGCGTCATTCCCAGGCTCATCTCTCCTGTCCTATCCTGGACGCGAAAAAAGGAGAGGTTTACGCGGCTCTGTTTGAATCGGTCGAAGGCAAGCTCAAGGTCGTTGTTTCCCAGGGGGTTTACGCTCCTGACCGGTTCCTGTCTCTCCTTCCTGCTCAGCGCATCATCACCTTCATCGGGAATGGGGTGGAGGTTTACAGGGATAAGATTTTTCGTTATTTTAAGGATAAAGCCAGGTTTTCTCCCCGGTCTCATTTCATAGCTCATGAAGTCGGGTTGATCGGTCAGGAGATCCTGAAGAAAAAGAAGGGAGTGAGCGCCGAGAAACTGGAGCCTCTCTATTTTCGGAAGTCTCAAGCGGAGGAAAAACATTAAAAGAGTCAAGATTCTCCCGGATTTCTTCATCATGAGGAGGATGGAGGAAGAGGACATCTCGAGCGTGGTCGAGATCGAGAGGCTTTCCTACCCGAATCCGTGGAGGGATATGACTTTCAGAGGAGAGATCTACAACCAGCCGGTGTCCTTTCCCTTTGTGATCGTCCATAAATATCAAAAAAGAATAATCGGCCACATCATCTTCTGGTGCATCAAGGAGCGGGCCCAGATCAATAACATCGCCATTCATCCTGATTTCAGGCGGATGGGAGTTGCCGAGGCGGTCATGCGTAAAGTCCTGGATCAAATCAAAAAAGCTGGAGCAGAGTTGGTGACCTTGGAGGTCAGGCCCTCCAACGTGGCCGCGCGCTCTTTATACGAGAAGCTGGGATTCGAGGTTCTCTGGGTCAGACAGAACTATTATTCCAACCCCAGAGAAGACGCTCTTATCATGGGCAAATTTCTCAGTCAGTAGTTCACCCTAACCAGGCATAAGCCTTTGGCCGGAGCAGTGGGGCTGGCCAGAGACCTCTTTTTTCTCCTGAACATCTCTTCGACCTGCTGCGGCGGCACTTTACCTTTTCCTATCTCCAGGAGCGTGCCCACCATGGTCCGGACCATGTATCTCAGGAATCCGTTGGCTTCAACTGTGTAGATGATCTCGTCCCCCTTCTGGCTGATTTCGGAGCGGGAGACTTTCCTCACCGGGTAGAGCAGGCGGTTGGATGAAAAGGCCGTGAAATCCGCCTCTCGGATGAAGAGAGATGCGGCCTCCTTCATCAGGAAGACGTTTAAAGGGGAAGGCCAGTGGAGGACATACCTGATAAGGAAAGGGCTGATGAGAGGGGAGTTGCATATCCTGTACCGGTAGACTTTTGAGCTGGCCGATTTTCTGGCGTGGAAGTCCGGATCGATTTTTGTTAGAGAGACAACCCGGACATCCTGGGGCAGGAGGGAGTTTAAAGCCCGGAAAAGTTCCTCATCGTCAAGGCTGAGCCTGGCCTTGAAGCTGGCGACCTGTCCTTGAGCGTGGACGCCGGCATCCGTACGGCCGGCGGCGGTGACATGAATTTTATTTTGAGTGATTTTAGCCAGGCAGTCTTCAAGGATGCCCTGGACCGTTCTTTTATCCGGCTGACGCTGCCAGCCGTGGAAATCCGTCCCGTCATAACTGAGCGTACACTTATAGTTCTGCATTTTCAATGAATCGGGGACTGTCACTCGATTTTCTGATAAAGCTGTGCTCGCAATCACAGCCGAGGATTTTAATTTTCTGATCATTGAGAATGCTTAGATGTTATTATTTAATGTCATCGCGGGTTTAGTGTCATTGCGAGTGTAGCGTGGCAATAAAAATAATACTCCCTTTTTCCTCGGAGTGGCTCGGTCATGAGGTCAGCGGAAAATAGTCTTTCAGCGCTTCAGCCACCGCTTCTTCTGGAGACTTAACCTTGATCACATTCTCGATGTCCCACGTCCCGATTCCGATGATTTTTTTCCCGTAGATGCATCCGTAGGCGATTTCGGTGAGGGTGCCATAGCGGCCGCTGATGGCGATGATCACATCTGAATTCATGGCCACGAGCGAGTTCCGTGCGTATCCCAGTCCTGTGGCTACGGGTATATCGACATAGACGTTCGCGTCGTCAGTGGAATTCCCGGGGAGGATACCCAGGGTCAGGCCGCCGGCCTCCTTTGCTCCCCGGCTGGCTGCCTCCATGACGCCGCTGAGCCCTCCGCAGACAAGGATCGCACCTTTCTCGGCGATCAGCTGGCCGATCCGGAAGGCGTTCTGCCGGGATTCCTTATCCGGCTGCGAGCCTCCGATAACCCCGATCCTTAGCTTTTTTCTCAATTCCATCTTAAATTTTTTTTCTCCTTCATAGGATATAACCTTATTAACACAGTGAGAATCTCATTTCAAACAGAATAACTTTACATTCATATGACAAAACATAATAGCCCCATTCGTCTTTTTCGATGACCGGAAATGCTGTTCAAGATCGCCAGCGCCTCTTTGCTCGGGATAGACGCCTATCTGGTGGAAGTGGAGGTTGATATCTCATTCGGGATTCCGGGATTCGTGACCGTGGGTTTGCCGGACGCGGCTGTGCGGGAGAGCAAAGAAAGAGTCAGAGCCGCATTGAAGAATTGCGGCTATGATTTCCCTTCCCGCAAGATCCTCATCAACCTGGCCCCTGCTGACCGAAGGAAAGAGGGATCAGCGTTCGACCTGCCCATCGCCCTTGGCCTACTTGCCCATCTGGACCTCTTTCGCCTTGAACGCCTGAATGATTATCTATTTCTGAGCGAGCTGGCCCTTGACGGCAGGCTCAAGCCCGCAAGAGGGATTCTCGCCTCAACAGTGCTGGCCAAAGAGGAGGGTTTTAAGGGGATAGTCGTTTCCAAAAAAAACGAGAAGGAGGCGGCTCTGGTCCAGGACATCGATGTTTTCGGGATGGAGAACCTGGTCCAGGTTGTCCAGCTGCTTAGCGGTACTGAAGGCATTTCGCCCTGTCAATATTCCTTTAAGGAGCTTTTACCCAGGGCGGGTTATGATGTGGATTTCCAGGAGATTCGCGGCCAGCAGCATGCGAAGCGAGCCGTTGAGGTGGCAGCGGCAGGTGGGCACAACGTGCTTCTGATTGGGCCTCCTGGCGCGGGAAAGACCATGATCTCCAGAAGATTGCCCACCATCCTGCCGCCCATGACTTTTAATGAGATTATCGAGGTGACGAGGGTTTACAGCGCCTCCGGTCTTTTAAATGACAAGGCCGCCGTAGCGGAAAGGCCTTTCCGCGCTCCCCATCATACGATTTCTGATGCGGGTTTGATCGGAGGAGGGCTTGTCCCCAGACCCGGTGAGGTCAGCCTGGCCCATCATGGGGTGCTGTTCCTGGACGAGCTTCCTGAATTTAAGAGGAAAGTCCTGGAAGATTTGAGACAGCCCGTTGAAGAGGGAAGGGTGACTGTCTCCCGCTCTTCCATGTCCGTGACTTTTCCCAGTTCTTTTATGCTGGTGTCGGCCATGAATCCCTGCGAGGATGCTTTTCGTGGCCTCTCTCCATCGGATTTTGACTGCACAGAGACCCAGAAGAGCCGCTATTATTCCAAGATATCCGGACCCTTACTCGACCGTATCGACATTCAGATCGAGGTGCCGCGGGTGGAATTCAAGGATATCGTCTCCAGAGACCAGGGGGAGAGTTCTGCCGAGATCAGAAAAAGAGTCGCCAGGGCCAGGAAGAGACAGCTTCAGAGATTAAGAGGGAGAAAAATCTACTGTAATTCCCAGATGGGGCCTAAAGAAGTGAAAAGTTTCTGCCAGGTGGGCGAGGAGGCAAAGGAGCTGCTAGAGATGGCTGTCAATCGTCTGGGGTTCAGTGCCAGGGCATATACGCGGGCTCTGAAGGTGGCGCGGACCATTGCGGACTTGAGCGGTGAGGAAAGAATCAACCCGGTTCATGTCTCTGAAGCCATCCAGTACCGCATGCTGGACAGGTATTTTTAAATGAGTTCCTCCATCCAGCAGTGTTCTGATTTTTAAATAACTTGGGTAAGCATCTTCTTCCTTGACAGTTAATTATGAAGGCATAATCTGTCACAGCGGCTGGTTCCCTTTCCTCCTCGCCAAGACCCTCCCACCCTCCTTCATGGGCTCCGGATGGAGGAGAACCGGCGCCGCACTTCTCGATTGGTCAAATGTTTCCCTCATCGCGGAAATAAAGATACTTCCAAAATCTGGATTTTTCTTGACATTGAATTTGAATTCCCTGTTAAATATTTATTCTGACCCGCATCTGGTCAGAAGAGATGCGTAAGGAAAGACATACGCCAGAGGATGAAAGGGAATTCCTGGTGATTTTGCCTTTGCCTGAAAATAAGGAGGACTCATGAAGAAACAAGGGGTTTTGGTCATGCCCAGAAGGGAATTTATAGCCTCTGTTCCGGCTTTTCTGATCGGGGGACGGCTGCTTGATATTTCCGAATCCTGGCCAGCCAGCGGCCAGAAGCAGGGAGAAGTCAGCGAGGTGCTGACTCCGGAGGAGTTGAAGATCATCAACCGCTCGGTGATGGCCGGGGATTTGTTGAACTATTTTAAGAAGGGCTACAATTGTGCGGAATCTTTTCTTTATGTTGCTTTGAAGTTCATGAAAAAGCCAAGAAAATTGTTCTGGGTCGCCAGCGGTTTTGGAGGAGGAATCGGCCACAAAGACCTGTGCGGTTTCCTTACGGGTGGTGTCATGGCCATCGGCTTATCTGTTGGGAAGTTAAAAGTGAACAGGGAAGAGGCCAAGGAGATATGGGAGAGAAAGGTCGATGAATACTGGAAATGGTGGGCGTCCCTGGCTCCTTACCGGTGTTCTGGTATCAAGACAGAAGGAAGAACATCGGAGGTTTGCAAGCGCGTGGGCAGACTTGCCGCCGCAAGGATCGAAGGGCTGATCAAGGGTATCTCACCCGGCTCCTGACCTGATTTAATCAGTAATAATTATAGACCTGGTCATGTGTTTGAAGAAAAGGGTTCTCTTCCATTTTGTATGGGTAATTTCATGATTAAGATACACGGAAATGGCATCGCTCCCTTCAGATTTTTAACGCCATTCCCGTGTATTTTTCCCATACTGTCTGGAAGAGAATCAAGAAAAGTATAAAAGGGGGAACTTCTATATGAAAAGAAGAAGAAAATTTTTATTCTTGAGCATCATGATCGCTGCCTCGTTTCTTTTCTCTTCCCCGGTATCGGCAGCAAAGGAAAAAAGACCTCACTTGGAAGCTGCCCTTGAAGCGGCTCGCTGGATAAAAGCCTCGGCCGTTCAAACGGAAGAGGGAACAACCTGGCCCGCTGTTCCCGGGAATGAAGAATCCATAAACAATACGCTCTACAGCGGGACGCCTGGCGTGGTCTTGTTTTTCCTCGAGGCTTATTATTCGACAGAGGATGAGGATTTCCTGGCTGAAGCCCGGGCTGGAGCGGATTACCTGCTGGCTGCACTCAAGAAAGAGAAATCTGCAGGCTTATATGTCGGAATCTCAGGTATCGGGTTTGCCCTCCAGGAAACATACAAAGCCACCGGAAACGTAAAATATCTTGACGGAGTCAAGCGCTGCCTTCAATATCTTAAGGACAATGCCCTTAAAAAAGACAAAGGTATCGAGTGGAGCCAGACGACAGACATCATCAGCGGTACGGCCGGCACAGGATTATTTCTGCTGTATGCGGCCCGGGAACTGAAGGATCCGTCCCTGCTCGACCTTGCTGCTCAAGCTGGCTGGAGGCTGATGGAGCTGGGCCAGGCAGAAGGAGGAGGGACGAAGTGGGCCATGGATCCTGACTATCCCCGGTTGATGCCCAACTTCTCCCACGGTACAGCCGGGATTTCCTATTTTCTGGCCTCTTTATACAAGGAGACAAAGAAAGAGGAATTCCTCGATGCCGCCTTGAGCGGTGCCCGGTATCTCCGGTCCATCGCCCGGACAGAAGGCGATGTCTGCCTGATCTTTCACCATGATCCGGACGGGAAGGACCTGCATTATCTGGGATGGTGCCATGGCCCGACAGGGACTTCGAACCTTTTCTACCTCCTGTATCAGCTCACAGGAGATAAGAGTTGGATGAGCTGGGTCGAGAGGTGCGCCCGAGCCGTTCTGAATAGCGGCATCCCCGGGAAAGAGACTCCGGGTTTCTGGAATAACGTCGGACAGTGCTGCGGTTCAGCGGGAGTGGCTGAGTTTATCCTGAGCTTGCACCGGATTACGAAGAAGCAGGGATATCTCGATTTCGCCAGACGCCTTACCTCTGACCTGCTTAACAGAGGGACTCGGGATGAATTCGGGCTGCGGTGGGTTCAGGCCGAGCACCGCACCCGGCCCGAGCTTCTTTTCGCCCAGACCAACCTGATGCAGGGAGCGGCAGGAATCGGGCTCTGGCTGCTTCATCTGGATGCATTCGAGCAGGGCCGGAAACAGCGGATTATTCTGCCGGACTGCGCTTTTTTACCACCAGCGCCAGAGGGCGAGGATGAGCGTGATGGCAAAAACCAGGATCAAATTCATATAAGCCAGAATATAAAAAATTTTTTCGTAATGAGGTCGAAGCTTCTTCACTTCTCCAACTGACAACTTCCCGGCTTGAGGCATCTCCAATATTTTTTCCTCTCCATGCGGAGCCTGGTTCAACATATCGGTCAGGTCAGCGCCTGCGTTATGCCTGCCGAAATGAGAGCCTTTTCTCCAAAATTTGCTTTGACTCACATCGAATATCTGCCCTTTGTAAGCAAAGTAAACGGCACGGCCTTCGCTGCCGTTAAAGGATAGCAGGTCGTGAGTGGTGAGTCCTTTTTCGGGCACAACATGTCCTGTCTCTTTCTTTTTTTTCAATCGAGGGCCTATGAAAAGCACAGCATAAAGAGCTGAACCAGCCATTATGAGAAACAGGATGACTTTTATAATCAGCAAAACGCCAAAACGTGTCTCCCAGAGAATAGATAAGGAAGTGATACGAAA
>Ga0224506_10003454_pt1 | contig 10438 bp, 12 predicted proteins | sample SF_Jan12_sed_USG_2_FD_169108 | JGI IMG/M metagenome (GOLD analysis project Ga0224506, IMG submission 169108) | Sediment microbial communities from San Francisco Bay, California, United States - SF_Jan12_sed_USGS_8_1 | ecosystem: Environmental > Aquatic > Marine > Sediment | place: USA...
GATAAAGACATGGTTGAACCTGAAACTATTTTTTATATAACAGGCCGTTTACCTGCCGACGGTATCTTAAAGAAATTTACATGGATTCCAAAAGACTGGGTTGTTGGTTCCTCGGATTGGGATGTGGCGGTACATTTTCCCAAAGTTAGAGATGAATACTTCATGCGTGTTGAGATGAACTCAACACTTGAAGGTACTGCAATAACCCTGTCTGATGCGATCAGTAAAATTGCTTCTACACCGTTAGCTATTGATTTTGAACTCAGAGCTTTAGGTGATGCTTTGCAGGTTGATGTCAACTCCGAAGATAATTTTACTTTTTTTGCGAGCAGAAATGATGGGAATATTTGGGATTTTGTTGTCGACTCTAGTTTGGTTCGTGGTAGTGGTCGGTCTGCGGAAGACTTGAATAAAGAGTCAACTTCGTACCTGGATCTAGATTATATTGATTTGCCAAAGGTGTTTAAAACAACTAAAAAAGATGGTGGAAAAATATCGTTGCCGCCCACTTTTTTTCCATCATTGAGCTTTAAAGTTAAAGAACTCTATTGGAATGGCTGGAAATTTAATAATGTTAAGCTGGAAACTAGTTGGCACTCGCACGGTATGTTAATTAATTCTGTCGATTTTCTAGGGCCGTCATTACAGGTAAACGCTCGTGGAAGCTGGTTAACTTCCTGGAAGAATGAACACGAATCTAATTTTAAAATTTTTGTAAACAGTAGTGACCTTGGTAATACCTTATCATCGTTAAATATTAGCGACGCTATCAAGGCAAGTAAATACAGTACAACAATTGACTGGCAGTGGTTTGAAGAGCCGTATAGATTTTCCTGGGAAACGGTGCAGGGAAACTCACATTTTACAATGAAGGATGGTGAGGTTAAGGCACTGGATCCTGGTGCTGGCGGTAGGTTTGTTGGTTTCTTTAATATATTTAAATTATTTAATCGATTAACATTGGATTTTGATGATGTCTCTAGTGAAGGTTTTGTATTTGAGTCTGTTGAAGGCAATTATGAATTTCGTGATGGTTTAGCTTTGACTAAAAACATTGAAGTAAGCGCTTCTGCAGCTGATATGAAGCTACAAGGTCAAATTGGTATGGTCAATAAAGACTACGATATGTTAATGCAGGTTGAACCGCATTTGTCCGCAGCCACATTTACCACCGGAGCATTGGCTGGAGGACCTATTCTGGGTGCAGGACTGGTACTGATTAATAAAATATTTGGTCTGGAGGAAAGTACTTTTGATGAGTACAAAATCACCGGTTCATGGAGTGACCCCCAGGTGAAAAAGGTTGTTGAGCGTAATACAGAGGAAGCAGCTGCACAATGAAAGCGCATAAGGCTATAGCTGTTTTATTGGTTTTTATATCAAGTATTTCACTTGCTACGCTAGTGCGTGCTGATCCTCAGGAATTATCAGATCAACAATGGATGTTGACGTATGAACAATGGGATCTGGTGAAACGCGGTGAGCAATTATTGACAATGCCTATGTTGCAACAGGTGGTTGATATATGGTCTATACAGCCAGATCAGGCTATAGAGTTAATATACCCTGGTGGAGAAGAGGGCGAATTATGGGTTGAAGAACTCAAGGATTGGTTGATTTCGCTGGCAATTCCTTCAAAATACTTATATGTAGTTGCCGGTAGCGGTAAAGCAGATGTTATTATTATAAAAATTTCAAAGTTGGAGATGTATAGCGGTGAGTAAGGTTGCAGCAATTCAAATGGCATCGGGTCCAAACGTACAGGCAAATCTGGATGAAGCCAAAAAATTTATCAATATTGCTGTTCAGCAAGGCGCAAAGCTCATTGTGCTACCAGAAAACTTTGCCATTATGGGCATGACTGAAACTGACAAGGTTAGTATTGCTGAAAAATATGGTGAGGGATTGATTCAGAATTTTTTGAGTGCTGAGGCTTCAACGCACGGTGTTTGGCTGGTGGGTGGCACAATACCTATCCAGTCCTGCGAAGAAAAGAAAGTTTATTCGAGCTGTCTGCTGTTCAATGATTCCGGCGAAGTGGTTGCCCGCTATGACAAGATCCATCTATTTGATGTAACTCTGGAAGAAAGTGATGAGAGTTATACCGAATCTGATACAACGACTGCAGGAGATAAAGTTGTTGTTGCCGATACACCCTTTGGTCGCCTGGGACTGGCAATTTGTTACGATTTGCGTTTCCCTGAAATGTTTAGAGCCATGGTTGATGCCGGTGTCGATATATGTGTTTTACCTTCGGCGTTCACTAGTTTGACGGGCAAAGCGCATTGGGAAACCCTTATTCGTGCGCGCGCAATCGAGAATCTATCGTATATGGTGGCTGCGGCACAAGGTGGTTATCATGTTAATGGCCGTGAAACTCACGGTGATAGTATGATCGTTGATCCATGGGGAACGGTGCTCAATCGTCTGCCACATGGCACCGGCGTCGTTATCTCTGATATTGATATAAATAAACTTCAGAAAACCCGTCAGTTATTCCCTGCGCTGAAACACAGACGTCTGGATTGTAAAATTAATTACGGTTGATCTTGTCTGTAATAAAGCAGCTAATTTCCAGAATAGCTTTATTCGTGTAAATCGCGCAGGTATTTAAATAATTTACGCGCCGAGGCGGGCGGTTTTTCCTGTTGGAGTTCGCGTTTTGCCTGACGAATTAGCTGATTGATGTGCTGACGGTCAATTTCTGGATGCGTTTCGATAATTTCATTAAGCGTCGTTTTATCATCGGCTAATAAACGGTCACGCCACTGTTCTACTTTTCTGAACTCAGCGGTATTAGTGTCGTGTTTGTGTTTGATATGATCGAGATGCTTTTTTATATCATCACTATCAATCTGGCGTATGAGCTTTCCGATGTATTGTCGCTGACGTTTAAGACCACTTCCGGACTGTATTTTTTTAGCTGTCAGCAAGGCGTCAAACAGTGATTCTGGCAGATTCATGGCATCAAGCTCTTCCTGTTTGAGTGCAACCAGTTCATCGCCCAATTTCTTTAGTGCATCGCAGTCACGTTTTTCCTGTGATTTGCTTGGCGGTAATTCTTCTTCAAATTCAGAATCAGTGATCATAAGTCGTCAAAACTCCTCTGTATTATTTACGACGGATTTGAATTCCATACTTTTATCAGATGGAGATTTTGCCTGATCGAGTGTCATGGTTAACTGCAACTCTCCATTTTTCCACTTTTCCACTTTGACTGGCAGATTATTTAGTGACGGAGCCAGCCATATATAAATTGGATTTTTATTAATGCTGCCATCACGTTCAATTTTGATCGCCTGAACTGTCTGACCACTTACTTCAATTTTCTCAGAGCCATGCGTAATAAAAGAATAAGTTTTGAACTCGCCCTTGATCATCATGGTGTATTGCTGCGGCTGAGCTTTTTCTTTTGTATTGAGCATTAATGGAATCAGATAGCTGTTGGTATCCCAGACGGGTTTATTCACTTTATATTCAAGCTTTTTACCACCAGCACTACCGCTGACCATTCCTAGTAGTTTGTTATCGGATTGAACCCAGTCGATTTTTAACTGGATATCACGATTTTTTTTGCCTGACGGTTTTTGTTTGTGGCTAAATTCGGTTAGCAATAATTGATTATCTTGAAATGATAGAAAGCTGCTTTCGTCCAGGGTATCGTTACGTAACAGAGCTGCCAGTCCGATGGTTTCAGTGTGTTGCATCATGCGGACACCATTGTTTTCGTATCTGAGTGAATAATTACTCTTAGCGATGTCCATGCCATATTTTCCAATATTATAACTGGCCGTATATTCGAGAGGCAGTGCCAGGCTCAGTGATGGCAACAGAATTAGAGTCAATAATGATTGGCTGAATACGATTTTCATTGTGGTAAGGAAAGTATTTCTGATTGCCATGTTGCTATTTCTTTTATAGGTTTGCCATCAAAGTGTACGTGGTTATTAATCAGGCTTAGCCGACCACTGGTTAACCATTCTATAGCGAGTGGGTAAATGATATGTTCCTGTTGCAGCACACGGGTGGCGAGAGTGGTTTCATCATCACCATTAAGTACTGGTATTCTAGCCTGTATGACAATAGGGCCACTATCGAGTTCATTACTGACAAAATGAACGCTGGCGCCGTGCTGTTTGTGTCCTGCTTCAAGGGCGCGCTGATGTGTGTGCATACCTTTGAATTCAGGTAATAACGAAGGGTGGATATTGAGTATACGGCCTTTGTATTGATCAATAAATGTCTCTGGCAATATTCGCATAAAACCAGCCAGTACAATCAGGTCAGGATTTAATTGTGCAACCTGTTCGGCCAAGGCTTTATCAAATTGTTGGCGTTCGGCAAATTTGGTATGGTCGATAACAATCGTCTTGATGCCTGCAGATTTGGCTTTTGTCAGACCTAAAACGTCAGGACGATTACTGATGACAGCACTGATGTGTGCGTGTATTTTTTTATCAGCAACGGCATCAATAATCGCCTGAAGATTGCTGCCCGAGCCTGAAATCAATATGACAATAGACGGCATACCCACGATCGTTATGTTTATTTGAAAATAACGTTGGCTTTGCCTGATGATTGAACTATTTCGCCCAAACGCCATGCCTTCTCGCCAGCATCATTGAAAGCCTTAATGGTATTTCCTGCATCTTCTTCGGCAACGATGACTGCCATGCCAATGCCGCAGTTGAAAGTTCGGTACATCTCATTCATTTCGATATTGCCGCTGTTTTGTAACCATTCAAAAACAGGCGGTAATTTACAGCTCTGCTCATCGAGAACCGCCTGCGTGTTATCAGGCAAAACGCGTGGAATGTTTTCTAACAGACCGCCACCAGTAATATGTGCCAGTGCGTGTAGTGGAATGGTTTTTAATACTTCTAGAATCGATTTGGCATAAATTCGAGTAGGTGCCAGTAGTGCATTACCCAGCGTGGTTTCGCCGCAGGCCTGATCTAAAGAGGCATTGCTGACCTCAATCACTTTACGAACCAAAGAGTATCCGTTTGAATGAGGCCCACTGGAAGCCAGGGCAATAATGGCATCACCGGCTTTCACTTTTGAGCCATCAACAATATTTTCTTTTTCGGCCACACCAACGCAGAAACCGGCTAAATCGTAATCGCCTTCGCTATACATGCCGGGCATTTCAGCGGTTTCACCGCCAATCAGTGCTGCACCGGACTGGCGACAGCCTTCAGCAATGCCTTCAATAACGTCAGCAGCGATGTCGGTGTCCAGCTTGCCGGTGGCGTAATAATCGAGGAAAAATAATGGTTCAGCACCCAATACCAGAATATCGTTGACACACATGGCGACTAAATCGATGCCGATGGTGTCGTGTTTACCCAGCTCTATAGCTAACTTCAGTTTGGTGCCAACACCGTCAGTGCCGGAAACCAGTACTGGTTGCCTGTAGCCAGCGGGAATCTCAAATAAACCGCCAAAACCGCCGATACTGCCCATCACACCGGGACGTTTGGTGCTGGCGACGCTGCCACGAATTTTCTCAACCAGCTGATTACCTGCGTCGATATCGACACCGGCATCGCGGTAACTAAGGGAAGGGGAAGTATTCTTATTTTGAGTATTATCCGACATTATTGAAGGCCAGTGCTGCGTGAAATTAATAGATGAAAATTAAGGGGTGATATTCTACACGCTCCTAGCCTTCTGATTGTATAATCTATCGAAATAATCCTCTAATTATTCAGTCTATGATGTATCAAGAAACAAGAAGTTATTTGAGCTTTGCCTCAGCAATAAAACTAAAAACTCTATTATTTCTCTTATGGATCTCCGTATTGGCTCCGTTGACGGCCTCGGCCGTGGTGGTTGAAGGTTTATTTGATGTGAAAATGACGGTTCTTGATGAAAGCAAGGAAATTCGCCGTGCTGCACTTGATGATGGCCTGATAGAAGTATTAATCAGGATTTCTGGTGACAGCAATATTTTGGAAAAAATCACTGCGCCTGCCGCCAACGGATATGTGAAACGATATGAATATTCAATTCAGCCTTCAGAAGAAAAAGATGTTGCACCTTTGAAACAACTCTGGGCGCGTTATAACACGACAAAAATCATGAGTTTTTTGCGTCAGCAGGCCATACCTGTATGGGGTGATCGTCGAACCCGGGCGGTGGTGTGGTTGGCGGTGAATGATGGTAAGCAACGATATGTTCTAAAAAATAAAGATATTTCGCTGATTAAATCAAAAGCGAATGAGGCTTTCAATCGTCGGGGTGTCCCGACAATCTGGCCAGAAAATGATGCCCTTGACAAACAAACCGTCCATTTTTCCGATATCTGGGCAGGTTTTATCGATCCATTGAAAAAAGCATCGGAGCGATATGCCTCTGGCCCTGTTGTCGTTGCCAAGATGGTTTGGAGTGGTTCTGAATGGAAAAGTGAGTGGTCATTATTGATGGATGGTAATGTCAGGAAATGGAGTTTGACTGGTAGTGATTATGCCAACCAGATTGCGAGAGCGACTGATTTGCTTGTCGATGCTATGGGGCAAAAGTTTGCGGTACTGGAAACGTCTGATATTTCGCAACAAAAAACGGTTTCGATAGAAGTTGATCGCGTGGGAAGTGCGGAAGCATTTCGACGAGTTGAGAAATATCTGCTGAGTTTATCGGCGGTGCGATCAGTACAGCTTTCGCAAGTTGAGCCAGATCGGGTGTTTTTTGACCTGACTTTGCGTAGCGAAGTGGATGATATATTGAATCTAATTCAGTCAGGTTCAGTCATGACATTGTTAGCAGATGACGTTATTAATGAATCTAAGGATGAATCAAAAGATGCATCGAATGGTGAATTGAAGGATAAAACCATCATAACGGGTATGACTGAAAACCCAACAAAAAACACCTCCGCTAGTGTGCCCACTGAAGCGTTAATAATTGAACCAATGGTTTATCGTTTTGCGTTGCGTTAGTCATGTCTCAGTCCGGTATGGTTAATACGTCATTCAGGCAGTTACCACTGCATTTTGGTGTCCGCGATGTTTTAAGTTTCGATACTCTTGTTACTGGTCGTAATGAGGTTGCAGTAGGTATCGTGAGACAATGCGCCCTGGCTGAGGGCGAGAAACAGGTTTATATCTGGTCCTCTCACGGCGAAGGTAAGGGCGGGGGTAAGAGTCATTTGTTACAGGCTGCCTGCCATCTAGCCGCAAAAAAACAGCGTACCGTGTGTTATTTGCCAGTCGCAGAGATTATCAATCAATCGGTGCGTGTGCTCGATGAGTTGGAGCAACTGGATCTGGTCTGTCTGGATGATATTGAGCTGATGGCGCAATCACCCGAATGGGAAGAAGCTTTATTCGATTTAATTAACCGTATGCGTGAGTCGGGAAATAACTTGTTACTGGCGGCATCTGCTTCACCAGAAGCCATGGCGGTGAAATTGCCAGATTTACGTTCTCGTCTTGCCTGGGGGCCGGTGTTTCAATTACAGGCTTTGAGTGATGCGGACAAACGCGAGGCTTTGCGTATTCGAGCCGAACAACGAGGGTTGGAGCTGCCGGATAATGTAGCAGAGTATTTGATGCGTCATTATCCGCGTGATTTGTTTGGCTTATTTGAACGCCTGGAAGTACTGGATACCGCGGCCATGGCGATGCAACGACGTTTAACGGTTCCCTTTGTTAAGTCTGTGCTGGGATCAGAACAATTAATTTAATGCTGTTGCATTAGTCTGCCGTATTTTCTTTCTGGTTTCTTGAGCTAAGCCTTGTGTAGAGCACAGTGCCGACAAAAAATAACAAACTGAACGCGGTAACGTACAACCCAAACATCAGCGTCTCGCTAGCGCCCGCGTACCAGATCCCCACAATAAAATAAAATATCGCCAGATAAATCGACCAGGCATGGGTGTAGGTTTTACCGTTGAGCAGGCCACGAAGAGGGAACATGAGCGGGCCAAGCTGGGTCAGTATAACTATCGAAATTAAATGGGCCTCTGTCTGGTTAATCAATAAATGCCAGGCGTAGAGTCCAATCATCAGTCCAAAATAACCGGACAAGGTTAACCAGCGTGAAAGTAAAAGCGTTGATATTGGCATAACTTAACCTTTGAGTTTTTTTGCGGTGTTAGCTAAACGGCGACCCAGAGCCAGACAGAGTGCACGTTCTTCATCACTCAAAATATTAGCTTCAGTATCGCTAGTGACGCGGGTCGCACCATAAGGCGTGCCGCCGGTTTTTGTGCTGAGTAATTCGGTTTGTGTATAGGGTAGGCCGGTGATCAGCATGCCATGGTGTAACAATGGCAGCATCATAGTGAGTAAAGTGCTTTCCTGTCCACCGTGCATACTCATGCTACCGGAAAAAACGGCCGCAGGCTTATCCACCAGTTTGCCCGACATCCACAAGGGGCTGGTACTGTCGATGAAGTATTTCATCGCAGCTGGCATATTGCCAAAGTGAGTGGGGCAGCCCAGGGCCAGGCCTTCACATTCTTCGAGATCCTGAAGAGTCGCGTATAGCGGGCCATCGTCCGGAATGCTGTTTTCACTTTGTTCGGTATTCGCTGACACTGTGGGAACGGTACGAATACGCGCTTCCATACCATCGACCTCTTCGATACCGCGAGCGATAACATTGGCCATTTCGGCTGTGGTGCCACCGGGGCTGTAGTATAAAACCAGAATTTCAGGCATTAGAGTAGTTCCAGAATTTTTTCAGGTGGGCGGCCAATGGTAGCTTTGCCGTTATGGATAACAATCGGGCGTTCGATGAGAATGGGATTTTCAACCATGGCCTGAATCAGTGCATCACGGCTTAGAGTCTCATCGGCTAGATTCAGCTCTTTATAAGGTGCCTCATGCTGACGCATCAGCTCACGAGGCTCCATCGATAGCAAATCCAGAATTTTACTGAGCTCATCAACGCTGGGTGGTTCATTCAAATATTCAGTAACATCTGGATTAATGCCTTTATCATCAAGCAGTTGCATGCTTAATTGACATTTGCTGCAGTTGGGATTTAGATAAATGCGTGTTGAACTCATGATTTGTTCCTCATTATGTTGCGGAAGCTTACTGGAAGAAATGAACAGACAAAAGCCATAAATGATAATTAATCAATGTTTGCAGAGCTGCGGTTACATTCTTGAATTATTGTAGCTATAATCCCATGCAAATAAGACAAAAAAAGAAATAGCTACTATTTTTACATGACATATTTATTGGAGATTTTTATGCAAACAACTATTGGACAAACAACGGCGCGATTTTTTTTAATGGCGTTTATGGGACTTGGTTTGATAACCGGTTGTGCATCAACTGGTGATACAGAGGCTACAGCTCAAGATGATGCGGCGGTTCAAGAAGAATCCCCAGCTATGGCAGATGCAGATAAAGCAGCATTAGCAAATGCTGAATCAGACATGTCAGGCAGTAAGCATGCAGGCATGGGCACAGGCGCAACAAGTTATTCTGTTGTTGGTGGTGATAACTTATGGGATATTTCTGGTAAGGAAAATATCTACGCAAATTCTTATCAATGGCCATTAATCTATAAAACTAACCGCGACAAAATTAAAGATGCAGATCTAATTTATCCCGGTCAGGTTTTTGATATTGATCAAAATGCATCATCTTCAGATATCGATGCAGCAGTTAATCATGCAAAAACACGTGGTGCATGGTCAATTGGTTCAACAGAGCAATCTGATTCGGATTATCTAGCTCGTTAAGCTTTGCTGGATATGAAATAAAAATAGCTCGCTATTAACTGCTGCGGCATCAATCGGCAATCAGTAAGCTAAACAATAACTGTCTTATTACGGAGACATAACATTATGCGAACAACACTAGTACAAACAACAGCACGATTATTTTTAGTGGCTTTTCTGGGTCTTGGTCTGGTAACTGGTTGTGCAACAACTGGCGAATCTGAGCAAACAGCTGCAGAAGCTATTGCTGCCGCTAAAACTGCCAATGCCGATGCTAAGGCAGCAGGTTACGAATGGCGTGATACTGGTAGCATTATTGAATCAGCTGAAAAAGCGCTGGCAGCAGGAAATGAAGACGAAGCTAAAGCTCTTGCCAACAAAGCTAGATTGCAGGCAGAGAATGCAATGGCTCAAGCAAAAGTTGCTGACGCTATGAGCGATGCTGATAAAGCTGCACTGAGCAGTGCTGAGTCAGATATGTCGGGTAGCAAGCATGCAGGAATGGGTGCAGGTGTAACAAGTTACTCTGTTGTTGGTGGTGATAACCTGTGGGATATTTCAGGTAAGGACAATGTCTATGGTAATTCTTACCAATGGCCATTAATCTATAAAACTAACCGCAGCAAAATTAAAGATGCAGATCTGATCTATCCCGGTCAAGTTTTTGATATTGACCAAAATGCATCATCTTCAGATATCGATGCAGCAGTTAATCATGCAAAAACACGTGGCGCATGGTCAATTGGTTCAACAGAG
>Ga0224506_10003455_pt1 | contig 10438 bp, 13 predicted proteins | sample SF_Jan12_sed_USG_2_FD_169108 | JGI IMG/M metagenome (GOLD analysis project Ga0224506, IMG submission 169108) | Sediment microbial communities from San Francisco Bay, California, United States - SF_Jan12_sed_USGS_8_1 | ecosystem: Environmental > Aquatic > Marine > Sediment | place: USA...
TACAGTTGTTACAATTTAGACTGTGACACGTTTGTACAAGTAGATAACACCGTTGCTATCGGTGGCGCCTACACTGGCAGTACCCTGAACGGTACCCAATACGTAACAACAATAGAGATACAGCAAAAAGAAGATGAGAATTGGTGGGTAAAGCGTGGTAGTAAATGGGTTGGTTATTATCCGAAATCGGCTTTCGCTTCGAACAATCTTCAATCAGGTGCTGAACATTTCGACTTAGGCGGAGAAGTGGCATGGACTCCTAGGGAAACGTATTGTAGTTGGGATACTTGGTTTGGCTGTTTAGCACATAGTACTCGAAATGCTAGGTTCACCCATACAGACATGGGATCCGGTGTAAGGCCAGATGGCATTAGTGATTATGGGGAAGTAGCTTATATACGGCAAATAGAATATCTAAACAGTTCTCAAGAATGGACAAGAATTAAGGAGCACACGGCTGATCGTGTTAGTCTAAAAGGTTCAGACGGCAACTGCTATGATTTAGCAACCAATTTAGATAATTCCGATTGGATGGGCTCTACGATTTGGTACGGAGGACCGGGATACGGCGATTACTGTAAATAGTGACTAGAACATGCTGAGTTACAATAGTAATTCAGCATGTTATATTCGTAAGCGATACTTTTATCTCGGTTTTTTCCAAGGTCAGCAAACGCTGGATTCTGTTGAAAAACTCCCGAAATGGGCAACCATGTGAGATAATCGTTGTGTTATCGATAAAAAGGATATTTGCCGATGATGGGACAACTTCCTGCAGCTCAGAATGAATTGTTTTACGAATTCTGTCTTGAGAATCATGTGCCTCCACACCATTTACTAAGACAGATCGATCAAGTACTAGACCTAAAATTCCTTCGTCAACATTTGACTCCTTTTTATAGTCATACAGGTCGACCTTCGATCGACCCTGAACTGATGATAAGAATGCTTATCATCGGATATTGTTATGGCATTCGTTCCGAACGACGTCTATGTGAAGAGATTCATCTAAATTTAGCGCAATGACAAGGTATTACCGTATTTTGAACAGCACGATCTACCAATGCTACGCATCCTAACGGATAGAGGTACAGAGTATTGTGGCCGCGTTGAGCAACATGATTACCAACTGTATTTGGCAATTAATGACATTGATCACACAAAAACCAAAGCGATGTCACCGCAAACGAATGGAATCTGTGAGCGGTTTCATAAAACAATTCTGAATGAGTTTTATCAGATTACTTTTAGGAAAAAACTGTATTCAAGCATGGAGGAACTACAAAAAGATCTGGACGAATGGATGGAATACTATAACAATGAACGTACTCATCAGGGTAAGGTGTGCTGTGGACGGACTCCACGGGAAACGTTGCTTGATGGGAAATCGATTTGGGTTGAAAAGAATTTAGCTCAAATCTAACCTAACAGACACCACTAAAAAAGCGGGTAACTGTCAGATCAAGTCTGAGCTACTACACCTGTAGTAGTTCAGACTTGATCTGACAGTTAACGGTTTTGTTTTACTGGACTTTGGATCTAATAAACTTGTCGACCGTTATGCGGACATCGTTACAAAAGAGTCCATTTTTTACAATTTTATAGCTTCCTGTAACCTTACCAGCTGTTGGACAACAATTAGCGTCTCCTTTATTCCAGATATAGAACTTAAAATCTATTTCAGGTCCAGCAAAGGTATTTAATTCTCCCTTATAAACGGCTTCGTTCGCTTTAAGTTTGGACTTATACCAGGCAGGTGCGCGTTCAAATACAATTTCTTTTAGTGTAGGCGTAGGGCCTGGATTGACACAGAACACCTTATCGTCGTGGGCAAAGCCTGTACCCGAGTAGAGCTTTTCGACGTGGAGGAAGATATTCCCCTCATGTTTGAAATTATTGACGTTATATTCTCTTATCATGCCCTCCTCTTCTGTTATCTCATCAAGTAAGGTGAATCCCGATGCTCCCTCTGCCCACATAGTCAGAACTTGCGGTCTTCCTTCTCCCTCATGAAGCGTGATCAGTACCTGTTTTCCATTCCAGACCTCTATCTCGAATTCTTTGGAGAACGACGCCGGATTGGCATATCCAGCATTTGCAGGAAGGTCCGCTATTATTTGCTCACGTGTTTTAGGTTTTCGCCTATCCTCTTCCTGCGCCTTTTTCTGTTCGATCCATCGCTGGCGCTGCTTTGCAGCGTACTGTTCCAGCAGTTCTTTGTATTTATCTTTAGTCAACAGCTTAAGCGCATATCGCGCTGTCGATGCATATTCACTATTACCTTCTTCCAGGATAGAGAGCAATATCGATTCTGTTTCGACGGAGTTTACTCCTGTTTTGCCAAGGATTCTGATAGCTGAGGTTTTTCGGAATGGCAGTGTGTCAGCGTCCTTTATAACGTCAACGAGCATAGGTACAACTGGTTGGCCTATTCGTGCCAGGGCTTCTTCAACATTATAACTCTCGCTCTCTACGAGCGCCCACAGTGCTTCGATAATGTGGCTCTCATCAGTTACGATCTTGCCAAGGGCATCAATTGAGTCTCTACGAGCTGATCGTGCCTTCCAGTTACTTTCAGGGATGTCCTGGACAAGCTTTGTCTCAAGGAGTGGGATAGCCACTTTTGCATCATGGCCAATGTCACCCAGAGCACGAATAAAAGAAGACTCATCGAGATTTCTGCGTCCCCCCGTTCTGTCTTTGTCCTTCAACAAGTCAAGTATAATAGTTATAAGTCGCTCATCGAACACACCTTCTTTCACATAGTTTTGCACTGTGTCGCGAATGATATAGGGCGAGACCACATCCCTAAGCGCCGTGACGACCTTGTCATACATCCCTTGATCATTAGTGCGAATTGCAGATAACACGACTATCGCAATGTCTCTAGCTTCGGCATTCTGACTCTTGAGTAATCCAACCAGAGACTCAATTGCCGCTTCCCGCAAAACCAAAAAGGCTTCTTTAGCGTAGTAGGTGGGGTTACTTCTTGGTTTAAACGTTCTGTCGGCTAAAATTGCTAGCTCAGAGGCTAGTTGTTCTTTGACTTCTTTATCTGTTTGCTTCAATTTCTCCAGCGCAAGATTTCGATGAAAGTATTCAGGGTTTAAGAGATCGTGCACATTAATTGGCGCCAGGTACAGCGCGCTTGTCTTCGAAGCGGGAGTTCCTGAAAGCTCATTTATTCGTTGGTTGTAGACAGAGCTCAGGCATCTTCTATTGCCACAATTATTTCGAATTGTCTTTAGCCAATCCCTTTGAGACTGACGAACTTGTTTTGGGTCATCCGAATTCTCTATAACCAACTTATAGAGAGCCGCCATGCGCTCATCCAGATTTGACACTTCTTTGTCTTCGCAGACTATAACTTCCACTTCACTGGAGGCCTTTGTGCAATCGAAGCTGGCTGCCATACTAGGCACGGAAAGTATGTATAGCGCTAAAATTAGAGCGACTCTAATTATCATAGTCCTCCATTTTCCACTTATTCCTGCAACTATTGCATGTAACTCTATTTCTACGATAAGGGATGGGAATGTGGAGGAAAAACAAACCTAAAAATGCAAGACGCCAACTATTTTTGTTTTCAATAATGTCTTTTGAGTTGCATTTTGGACATTCATAACATTCGTCACTCTCGATCTGGAACCTTCCAGCCTCTAGGTCAGATAAAATACCCTTGGCTTTTTCTTCTTCTGCTTGTGGAACTTGGATTTTCACACCCCCAATAGCATTGGATATCATCCAGTTTGCCCACACATGATGTTCGTGCGCTAACGTAGCGTGTATTCCTTCAGACTCAAGTTTGCCCTTGGCAATATGAGCTTGTAAAGCATCAGTAAAACTCGCAACTGTTTTAAGCGACATAATATAGACTCAGAAAATAGAGAAGCAGAATCCCCATATTGATATCGTCCAAAAACGTTAATTAATTAGCGGTAGGAAAAATGGAACGCGTCTAGGTCATAGTCCGCTTTCAGTATATTCTGTTGAAAAACTCTCTAGCCGGAGTTATTTGTGAGATAATCTGACGATTATTCGTAGAAAAGGATATCTGCTAATGATGGGAAGTCTTCCAGCCGGACAAAATCAATTATTTTACGATTTGTGTCTTGATAACTTTGTGCCCAAAAACCATCTTATACGACAAATAGATCTATTCCTGGATCTTAGTGATCTGCGAAAGCATCTTTCGCCTTATTATAGTCATACCGGTCGACCATCGATTGATCCCGAATTAATGATTCGTATGCTGATCATTGGTTACTGTTACGGAATTCGATCGGAGCGACGTTTGTGTGAAGAGGTACAGGTTAATTTAGCCTATCGTTGGTTTTGTCGTTTAGGGCTCGAAGATGAAATACCGAATCATTCTACTTTCTCGAAAAACAGGCACGGGCGTTTCCGAGAGAGCGAGGTGTTTCGACAATTGTTTGAAACGGTACTGCGCCGTTGCATGGAAGAAGGCCTAGTTAAAGGAGAAGGCTTTGCCACCGATGCTAGCATCATTAAAGCCGATGCACATCGTCAACGTAGAGTCTCTGGCGATGAAACTATTGATTGGGGCAAACCCGATGAAGCAACACGTCCTGTACGAGAATACCTCTCAGCACTGGAAGAGAACAATAGGCCTCGCAAGGCGCCCAAAGCTATCTCACTCACTGATCCATTATCATCATGGATATCGAGAGGTGGTCTTGCTACCTTTGGCTACTGCACAAACTATCTCATCGATATTGCTGCAGGTATTATCGTCGATGTTGAAGCCTCAACTATCAACAAGACGGCTGAGGTAAATGCAACGAAAAAGATGATCGACCGTGTAGAGGAGCGATTTGAAATAAAACCAGATCGACTACTTGGTGATACGAACTATGGATCAGCTGACATGCTGGGCTGGTTGGTTGAGGAAAAGCAAATTATTCCCCATGCGCCCGTATGGGATAGAACCGAAGGCAAAGCTGAACTGTTTGGTCGATCAGACTTCAGTTGGGAAGTTGATGCAGATCAGTATCGATGTCCAGCAGGAAAATCGCTTGTGCGTAATCGACGCAATTTTACAAAAAAGCGAACTGGAATTAAAAAAGACAATACGATCGCCTATAGCGCGAGTAAATTCGACTGCGAAACTTGTCCGAAGAAAGCTCAGTGTTGCCCAACAACACCCGCACGCAGAATTCACCGATCCATACACGAAGACGCAAGGGATGTGGCTCGAGAATTGTCCAAAACAGAAGCCTATGCACAATCTGTTAAAGACCGAAAGAAAGTGGAAATGTCGTTTGCTCACCTCAAGCGCATATTAAATTTAAAGCGATTAAGGCTGCGCGGAATGACTGGTGCAAACGACGAGTTTATTATGGCGGCTACCGTACAGAACTTACGCAAAATGGCAAAGCTTTGCACCGATCCACCACTGTTAACAGGATAAGTGTGTCTGGATTTGTAAAAGGGACCATAAACCAATCGAATCAAAGGTATTAAACCAGTATTTACAACTAAGAAAATTAATCAATAGACAGTCATTTAAATGATAGCGATAAAACAATCGACCGAATTGCTTAAAACACAGCGTTTTTCAACAGAATAAGTATTGAACCGTAATTGGACTCATTATACTCGAAGGTCCGCTCCTGGGGTGTATTGAGTCACCCACTTTGCATCAACGTCATTATGTAATGTGTTAGATTGGATTAGAGCTACTACAGTAAAGTAAACTACTTATCACATTCTGATAACCTGAATCATAGGTCCTCACTCGACAGTTAAACACTCACGCAAAAAAGTCCATTGTTCATCAGCATTGCCCAGGGCACGCTCACAGTTGGCCTCTGTGGGAGACAAATAAAGAAACCAGGTTTGAAGTGACGTCGGTTGCTTCGCCTGGAAGACCTTCGGTGTTAACAACGCCACATTGATGCCCGGCTCCACATCACGCACCGCCTCATAGCGGACGACCTCGACACCTGCTTGACGTGCCGTATCCGAAAACGCCTGAGTAGCCTGGTAGTCCGACGGATGCATCCAGGTATCGCGTTCCTCAACAAACGGCGGCTTCGTCAAATCAATCACATGATCGGAAGAGTAGGGGACTGAAAAAACCGTTAGCCGTTCCTGATGTCGTGGCAATGCAGTACCCGGCGAGTCAGCAAAGAATTGATAGCGGTAATAACACAACTCTGCCAGCGCAGTACGAATAGCGACAGAGGCATAAAATACCCCCTCAGTTGAACCGGCACGACGAAAACGAGAACCCTCCGGATAAGGCGCGTCATAGCGAAAGGGAGTTTGTAATAAATAGTGAAATGTTTTTGCTTCCTGAGGAACGGGCGGCTTACTCTCTTCGAGAATATCTTCCAATAGGGCTTGTTCATCTTTGGTATCAACAAGCTTGCGCGTCGCCGCGGCATACTGGTCTTCGACCACACGCCAGACCTCCTCTGAGGTATGGCAAACCTCAGACGCGAGCGCGGTAGGCGTCCACATAATCCAGTGTCTTGGTTAAGCCCGTCACTTTGCTAATCAGATTAACCGGCACCTCGGCCAGTGCCTTGTTGTAATTCTGCAGCCAGGCGCGCAGGGTATTTTCATCTCCGGCGACAATCGCATCCAGGCTACGATAAAGACGGACCAATAATGCTGCCAACTCCCATTCTTTACTGGATGTCTTGAGCAGGTATTCACCGGATTTCATGCGAGAGATCGTCGCCTCGCTGAGCCCCAGCGTTCTGGCCAATAAGACCTGCGATAAGCCCATGAATTCAGAGGCATTTATCACCGCCTTGGTCAGCACCTGCCGTCCTTGCACAGGGGCCGCTTTTTGCGCCTCAACCGTATTATCTTGCTTGTGCATATACCGCCCTCCAAACCCATTAAAGGCTATCTATAGAAAGAATATTCTATAAAACTTTCTCCTACAAGATATATCGGCCAAAAATAGACCCTTTTTAGTGATTTTTAGTCGCCGAGGGGCCAAATTACTGCCTTTGACGGTACCAGTCATGGCCAAAGAAAGGGGGCTATAAAAGCCCCATCTCCGCGAATGACGCCGTATCTAAACCACCCACAATGATGTGATCCAGAACCCGTGTATCTACAAGCGATAGCGCTTCCTTCAAACGTTGGGTAATCCGTTTATCTGCATTGGAAGGTGAGGTATCCCCACTGGGGTGACAGTGGGCCAGAATGGTTGCGGCGGCATTCAGTTCTAGAGCCCGTTTGACCACTATGCGTGGATGTATTTCACATCCGTCGATGGTCCCTCGGAACATTTCCTCTATAGCGATGATTCGGTGACGGGTATCCAGGAAGGCGATCAAAAACACCTCATGATCGTAATCAGAAATCATACTGACAAATAATTCTTTAATGTCTCGCGGGGAACTAATCGCCTTACCCCGTTGGAATCGACGGCTAATGATGCCTTTGTAGAGATTGATAATATCGTCATCACTGACAGGTCGGGCAGTAATGTAGTTACCGTGTTGGTCTTTGATAAATCCGTGCTTTTTCATGTTTGCCTCCGAGTGTTTGTGCGCGAGGCTATTCAGCACAGCGGGGTAGGCCACAAGGGAGGATGTCCATTAGCTGCACACGCGCAGCACGGAAGCGCAATGGAAACCCTTGTGGTTGACTAACCCGCCAGCTAGGATACATAAGCCCAAACACGGGCAAACTTGAAATTGGATAATTATCAGAACCACCAGGTATAGCAGGAAGAGCCGAACAATATGAATGATCGATATACAGTAAAAACCATCACCAAGGCAGAAATGCTCAGACAACTAGAAGCGATACCCGACAATGGAAAGATCTATATACAGATAGATAAAAATGACTATGAAAAGGTACAACGCCAGACACCTGCCACCGAATCGGTGACACTCGGAATTCCAGGGGACAATGCCTACGATGAAGCCGGAATACGCTTTCTCACATGGGCTGAGACTAAGTAATCTCTTCTACGTCTTCGCAATTAAGCAACATTTGACAATTCACTCATATTTGTAGTAAATATATTGGCTAAAATAACATGGATGCTCGAACGTTATTGTATGCTGTATACGTTCGTAACAAAAATAAAATGGATTTGTGGTGATAGTATGGTCATAACAATAGGGATAGAAGAGCAATCGGAAGTAATAAAATTATGTCGGCATCATCTACATGATGTCAAAACCTACCTAAACTTTGACATCATTTCCTCTCCGGAATATTTTAAAAAAATTGATATTATTATATTTTTTGTAGATATTCGTACTGAACAGCACCTGGAATCTCTTCGAATATTCAAAGAAAAAAAACCAACGCATCCTATTTTATTAATTAGTAATGAATTTATGGATCATATCGCTTTGTGGTCACTCCGTAATCGGATGTGGGATTATATTGTATTACCCTCAGAGACTAACTATTTCATACAAAAAGTTAACGATCTGGCACAGAAATTATATTCAGCAGATTATACAGATAAACCTAAATACAGAACGACTTGGTTTCCTGCATCAGGGGCAAAAGTCGTACCAATAGTTGAGAAAGAAAATCACACAAATAGAACTAACAAAGCTATTCACGCTATAAAAACACACATAGAGAAGAAAATTACCATTAGTCACCTAGCTAAATGCTGCGGAATGTCAGAGAAAACCTTTTCTAGAGTCTTCAAAAAGGAACATGGTCTCACCACTCAGGATTACATTATAAATTTACGAATGAATGAGGCACGAAAGCTATTATCTGATCATCGAAAACCAATTCAAAGTATTTCATTTGACGTCGGTTATGAAAACATATCTCAGTTTAATCGTCTTTTCAAAAGGAATTTTGGATTAACGCCAAGCGCCTATCGTAGACAAGAAAATAGTGTTACTGGAAGTGGTTCGACTTCTACTTAATTTAATCGCGAATTTAAATTAATAAATTGTGTTATCGTTTTTATTCCAAGTTACCCATGGAAAGTAGACACCTAGAATAACGACAGGAATTATTTAGCCTCATTTTCACTTTAGCTGTATTGTTCGCGCATTGAAGCACATTAAGTTCAAATATACCTTTGGATGATGTTAGAGCCATAGCTTACTCCTGAATATCAGGAAAACCTTTTCTCGAATAGACAAATAATAATATGGGATCACCACACCAAATCACATAATAGATTTCTGGATGAAGGAGGTGAGGATGATCTTACCCCGATTCTCCGGACACATAGTTATGCCGCCTCTCGTTGTTCAAATTGCATCGGTGCGATCTGTCCAATAGTGGAGTGACGACGCGTACGATTGTAAAATATTTCAATGTATTCGAACACACTGGCTTTTGCCTGGTCGCGTGTCTTGTATTTTTCGTGATAGACCCATTCTGTCTTTAGCGAATGGAAGAAACTTTCCATTGCTGCATTGTCATAACAATTCCCTGTTCCACTCATGCTACACACAATTCCATGATCATCTAACTGTTGCTGATAATCTCCTGCGGTATATTGCACACCACGATCCGAATGTAGTATCAGGCCCGAGGTCACTTTACGTCCACTGAGCCCCATCATCAGCGCTTTACAGACCAGGTCAACGGTCATTTGCTTATCCATTGCCCAGCCAACAATCGCTCGTGAGTAGAGATCCATAATTGCCGCTAAGTAGAGCCAACCTTCGTCGGTACGGATGTAGGTGATATCCGTTACCCAACGTTGGTTAACAGCGCTCGCTCCAAAGTCCTGTTGCAACAGGTTATCCGCCACCGGTCGAACAGGGTCGGTGACAGTCGTTTTCTTAAAGGCCTTGATTGATCGTGCCACCAATTCTTCTTCCTTCATCAACCGTGCCACGCGCTTCTTAGCTACCTTTTCCCCTTGTTCCTTGAGATCTTCGTGAATGCGTGGCGCACCATATATTCCATGACTATCCAGGAAAGACTGCTTTATTTGTACTTTTAACTCGTCATCTCGTTGCTGACGCTCACTCTTGGGTCGACTCAGCCACTCATAGTACCCGCTTGTCGAGACCCCAAAGTTCTGACATAACCGGCTGATCTTGTGCGTTTCCTTTAATTCGGAGATCATGGCGTATCTTACCTGCTGTGTTTGGCAAAATACGCTGCTGCCTTTTTTAGGATTTCATTATCCTCCTTGACACTCTCCAACTCGGCTCTTAATCGCCTTATTTCGTCATCCTTACTTTCCTGTGTCGGCGGTAAAGCCTCGATCACTTCTTTGTCCTTTACCCATTTGCGCAACAAATTTTCATGGATACCCAGATCCCGAGCCACCTGGGCCACTGTCTTACTTGTCCCCGCTACCTGTCTTACCGCCTCTATCTTGTATTCAGTGGTATAGCTTCTACGTATTCTCTTGCTCATCTGACACTCTCCTTTGGGATATTTTCCCATGGTTTAAGTGTCCGTCAAATCGGGGTAGGTTCATTATGCTTTAATCAGTGATGCA
>Ga0224506_10003456_pt1 | contig 10436 bp, 13 predicted proteins | sample SF_Jan12_sed_USG_2_FD_169108 | JGI IMG/M metagenome (GOLD analysis project Ga0224506, IMG submission 169108) | Sediment microbial communities from San Francisco Bay, California, United States - SF_Jan12_sed_USGS_8_1 | ecosystem: Environmental > Aquatic > Marine > Sediment | place: USA...
CTAAAAAGAAACCAGCAAGGACTGCAGCTAAAAAGAAACCAGCAAGGACTGCAGCTAAAAAGAAACCAGCAAGGACTGCAGCTAAAAAGAAACCAGCAAGGACTGCAGCTAAAAAGAAACCAGCAAGAAAATCTAGACGATAAATCTTCTAACACAATTTTTATGAAATAAATGTAGGTTTGATTTCATAATATGATCATAAAAAAACGCGGACCAGTCATTTCTATGATTGGACTGGTATCTGTAGTAATTTCACTTTCAATTGCGTCCTCGGTTGTCCCAAATGATGTTTCTGAAATAAACCATTTTTCTGATTCATTGCTTGAAGAAATGTTTGACGAAATCTCAAATGAAATTCAAATCATGCCTGGAGATTCTGCCTATTTCTCTCACAGTGTGTCTTCATCAGATGTACTGATGTGGGGAGTTAGAATTGTTGATTATCAGTCTGGCGATAAATTATCAATAAACATTTCAAATATTTACGGCGATGATTACGATGTTTTTCTTCAAAATGAATCTATTCTTTTTGAAATGTTGAAGATTACTCAATCCGATGTGGTAAATCTAGAAGTCAAAAACATCGGAACCCGAAATGTTAATGTCATTGCAATGTTTTCTGAAGATCCAGAAAATTCTGATCCATTTTCAAATGCAGATTCTTCAACTATGAACATGGTCTTGGTTCTTGCATTTTCAGGATTTTTGCTACTACTTGGAGTAATCATTTCCGTAATTGGCACAATAGTACTACTGGTAGATCTGAAAAATAATCAAAACAATAAAAGAAGTTATTGAGGATTTATTTCCATCTGACCAAACTTACCTTTGGTAAGTGACACTTCGCCTTTAAACTCATTTGTATATCCGTTTGTAATTACAACGGTGTCTCCGACATTGACTGCTTTGATGTCGTCACCCCATAATGTGAGTTTCATTTGGTCATCTTCAGTTTCACCGTTAGATATGATTGCATCGCAGACATCAACTGTCCCTCCACTTTTTAGATTTACAGTCCTTGGATCTCCTTTGCTTTTCACTTCGGCGTTTACGTTAACCCCACTTCGCATTTTCTTTGCTTGTGAAATTGGTATAAATTCTGTCATGTAATTCTGAGTCCAATTAGCACGATTATAAGCTTTCTCAAAAAATAATGACAATCTGGATCAATCCTCTATTTTTTCATAATAGTAATTGAGAAATATCGGTCAATACACAATCTCATTGCAGAGGTATCGAAGCCCGGTCAACCGAGAGGGACTCAAGATCTTCATAATAGGAAATCCCTTCTCTCAGGAGTTCGTGGGTTCAAATCCCACCCTCTGCATTTTATTATTCTGTGAATGCTAAATTTCTAAAAAATTAAGCAGCTAATGATTTAACTTTGGTTGTAGAATGACTTGCTATTTTTTCATGCATATCTGCCAACTCCTCGTCCTTGAAAGATAGATTGCATCTAAAACATTTCCAAACCATCTCGGACATGCACAAGGTAGGTATGAATTGCTTATAAAGATATTGCATAATTGATCCAAATTCTTAGAAAACATGTTTATTGTTTTAAAAAACTTGTAATTTTTTTAATTTTTTAGAACATAATGAATTTTTTTTCTGACTGAGTACTAATCCAAGGGTTTAGAAACAAAAAAAGAGAAAGAATTTTTGAAAGAAATTGGATATTTTTGAAATTTTTAGTGAATATTCGTATTTTGGAATTTTTCTTGTACTGATTGGAGTAAATACTGCACCTATCTTGATGCCACCAAGTTGGATTGTCTTGACGTCATTTTATCTTCTAGATCCTAACTTGAATATTTTTTTTCTTGCAATGGTGGGTGCTACTGGTGCCACTCTAGGCAGATTCTTTCTCAAAAAAATCAGTGGATTATTTAGAAAATTTGTAGGTGAAGAACAGAAATCCCATCTTGACATAATCGGAGATTACTTAAACCGTAAAAAATATGGCTATATCATTGCATCTTTTCTTTTTGGAGCTACCCCTCTTCCAAGCAACATGTTGTTTATCGCCTATGGGCTAATGCGTGCTAAGAGCATAAGCATCTATGTGGGGTTTTGGTTTGGTAGAACAATTTCTTATGTAATTATGATTTATTTTGGTGATGCAGTTTTGAGGCCCTTTTTTGAAATCTTTGAAGATCGCATCATTGGAATTCTGTTAATTGATGGTGTAGGAATTGGTACTATTGTTTTATTTGCATCTGTTAATTGGACTGTTTTAATAACTCAGAAAAAAATAAAATTTGTAAAACCAAAAATTTGGAGAATCTAAATGACAGTACTTGACTTATTAAAAGATGAGGTAAAAAAAAGAATTGAAAATGACTCGGCACATGATTTTGATCATGTCCTGAGAGTTTACAAAAATGCTCAAAAAATCTGCAAAAAAGAAAAAGCAGATGAAAAACTTGTTTTAAGTGCTGCATTATTACATGATTTGGTATTTTATCCAAAATCTGACAAGCGTTCTAAAATGTCTTCGATTGAGAGTGCAAAAAAATCAAAAAATATTTTAAAAAAATATAATTTCTCAAATGAGGAAATCACAATAATTTCTAATGCAATTGAAGAACATAGTTTTTCCCAAAATAAAATTCCAACTAGTATTGAAGGAAAAATTCTTCAAGATGCTGATAGGTTAGATGCATTAGGTGCAATTGGAATTGCTCGAGCTTTTGCAACTGGTGGTTCCCTTAAACGGCCATTTTATAATGTAGATGATCCTTTTTGCAAACAAAGAATACCTGACGATAAAATATGGACCTTAGATCATTTTTTCAAAAAATTACTCAAACTGGAATCTTTAATGAATACAAAATATGGCAAAACAGAAGCAAAGAAGAGAACTGTTGTCTTAAAGGCTTTTTTAAAACAACTAAAACAAGAAATTTAGCCATAATCTACATATCTGTCATATCTGGTCTCAACCTCCTTATTTTCTCCTGATTTTATTTTCTCATATTCTTCATTTTTTCTAAATTCTATGTATTTGATGATGTCTGAAAATCCATCTTCTTTTGGATAAGATTCAAAAACTGGTTCTATTTTTCTTAAAAATTCTAGTGTCTTTTCCCTGTATTCTTCTCTTGTTGGCTTTTTGATCCCTTTCATTCTGAACCAAATCACTGCCCAACTTGAGCCTACAACATGTGGCAATAAATCAAATGCTCTTTGAATCTCAAAACGCTCGTCGTTTCTCATGATTCTTGAAGAAATTTTGAGGCAGATTTCGCAAAATATGTCACTATCATGTCTGCACCTGCTCTTTTAATTGAGTATAGTATTTCTTCTGTGATGTCTTTTTCATTAACATATCCTAATTGTGATGCAGCTTTTATCAATGCATACTCTCCAGAAACACTGTATGCCGAAACTGGAATATTGAATTTTCTTCTAGTTTCTGCAATTAAATCTAAATAAGACAGCGCTGGTTTTATCATCACAATATCTACCCCTTCGTTTATGTCTGTTTCAACTTCCATCATAGCTTCTCTTGCATTTGTGTATGGAACTTGGTATGTCTTTCTGTCTCCAAACTTTGGTGCACATTCTGCTGCATCTCTAAATGGTGAGTAAAAGTTTGAACGATGTTTAGCTGAGTGAGACATTATTGAAACATCGGTAAATCCCTCGTCATCAAGAGCTTTTCTTATTGCAGTAACTTGACCGTCCATCATTGCTGATGGCGACACTGTATCTACACCTGCTTTTGCTTGACTAACAGCTATTTTTGCAAGGGTATCTAAACTGGAATCATTGTCAATTTTATCTCCTTGAATTATTCCACAATGCCCTGTGGATGTGAATTGGCATAGACAGACATCTGCCATTATTACTATTTTATCACCAAAACTTTTCCTGATCTGAGATATTGCCTTTTGAACAATTCCATTATCATCAAATGCTGAAGTACCTGCTTCATCTTTTTGAGTTGGAATACCAAAAAGCATGATTGCAGGAATTCCCAAATCACTAATTGCCCCCACCTCATCATTTACGTCTTCTAATGGGAGCCTCTCAATATCTGACATTGATTCTACTTTTACTCTTGTTTTTAGATCCTCTTGCACAAATACTGGGCAAATGAAGTCTCTTGGAGATAATGTGGCTTGCTGAATCAGCTCTCTCATTTTTTCAGATGTTCTCAGTCTGCGAAGACGTTTTGCGGGAAATGACATGTTGAAATTCTCTTTGGGTAAAATATAATCCTAGTCTGCCTGATTTTGTTTTTTATAGTCAAATAACTTGCTTGCCAATTCTAACACGTCTGGTTTTCCTTGCTCAGATGCTTTTCTAATATTATTCATGGGTGTTGACACGATGCTCTCTACTACTGCTTTTGTTAGTTCTTCAATAATCTTGATTTTTTTCTCATCTTTTTCATCCAACATTTGAAGAGCTTTTTGAAATTCCTTTTCTCGTAGATTCTCTATGTTCTTAAATACATCTTTCACTAGTGGTTCTGCATCTAATCTTTTCATTGAGGCTTCTAATACAGAAACTTCCTCATTAATTATATTTTCAACGGTTTTTACTTTGTTTAATCGGGCATTCATGTTTTTTTCAACCATCTCTGCAATTTGATCTAGATTCATCAATTTCACACCTCCAACTGTTGCAACTTTTTCATCTACTGTCCTTGGATTTGATAAATCTAAAATCATTATTCCTCCTTTCTTATTTTTCATTGCTTCAGTTATTCTTTCATTTGTCACCAGAAAATAAGGTGCTGTTGTTGCTACAAAAATTACATCGTATTTGTAAAATTCTAAAAGAACGTCTTCAAATTTTATTGGATTTCCACCCATTGTTTCACAAAATGTCTCTGATCTTCCAAGGGTTCTGCTAGTCACATCAAAAGCATAACCTCTTCTTTGTAATGATTTTGCAACAAGTGTTGATACCTCTCCTGTCCCAATCAACAAAACTTTTTTTGTTTTTAATTCATCAATGTTTTCTTCTGCAAGCTTCACTGCCATGGAGCCAACTGATATTCCACCTGCTCCAATACCACTTGTATTTCTAATTCTTGTACCTGTTCTTATTGCTTTATCAAATAATGTATTAAGGTGCCGCCCTGATGCTTTAATTTCTCTAGCTGAAGTGATGGATTTTTTTATTTGACCTAAGATCTGTTCTTCACCTAACACCATCGAATCTAATCCAGATGTTAATTTTAACAAATGATGGAGAGCCTCTTTATTTTCAACGTATTCTATATTTTCATCAAATGCTTCTTCTTCAAGCCCAGTAATTGTTGCCCATGTTTTCTTGATTTTATCTATATCGTGTGTTTCTGATTTGCCAAATAATTCGATTCTGTTACATGTTTGAATTATTACACATTCATCTAACCCTGAATGTTTTTTGAATTGCTCATATGCACTTTCCATATTTTTTATTGTAAATCGTTCAAGAACATGAATTGGTGAATTACGAAAAGTAACACGTGCATTAATTATATTTTGATTCATTTCCAATTCCTCAATATTGTAATTGCTCTCTTTTCAGCTTTTTTTATCTGTCTGTCTTTTATTAACTGATCAATCTCATTATCACTCATGATTTTACGTAAGCACTCTCTTCTCTGTGATGGGGTGGAAATGGATTCCTTTGCAATTTTTCTTGCGATCTTTTGAATTCTTATCTGGGCAACATCTTCTTTTGTAATTATGTTCTTCAACACTGTTTCTGATTTTTCTTTGATTTTCTTTGACATTGCAGGACTCTGTCCTCCTGTAAATATTGCAATTTGAATCATCTTGTCAAAGTCAATAATTGCAGGATTTGAAAAGTCACTATCATCTGGATTGTCTGAACTATATACAATAATTTTTTTCCTTTTTGCCTCGTTGATTATTATCTGATTTATTTTTTTGTCATTAGTAGTTGTAATAATCATGTAGGGATTGAATGCTGAAATAAATTTTGTATCTTGAATTTTCTGTTTTTTTAACTTGATTTTATTGTTTTTTGATAAATTTTTGATTTTGGCGTTTACTGCATCACTTAATACCAATATCTCGCAATTTTGCTTTAATAATGAGTTGATTCTTTTTTCTGCCTCTTTTCCCCCACCGATGACAATTACTACTTTATTTTGTAGATTAAGATCAACTATCATCGATCAAATGGGCTTGAGTTTCTATTTATGTATTAAAAATCATTGAATGCTCCTAGCTACATTTTTAATTGAATGTGCAAAATACTGACTTGGTGACTTTGATGGATGAATCTGACAAAGAACTTTTAAATGAAATTCAATGGACTTTTCCACTTGTCACAAGACCTTTTGATTCTATTGCTAAAAAATTTAACACTACACCAGAGCTCATCAAAGAACGTCTAAATCATTTAAAGGAAATTGGAGTTTTGAGACAACTAAGTGCAATTTTTGATACTAGAAAACTTGGTTATACTAGTTCTTTGGTTGCAATGGAAATTGAAGATGATAAACTAGAATATGTTGCGAGTCAAATTAATCGTCATCCGGGTGTTAGTCATAACTACGAACGAGATCATGAGTTTAATCTTTGGTTTACTTTGGCAGTTCCACCAGGCTCTGATTTGAAAGAAGAACTTGAAAAATTTAATGTTCTTAAAGGAATCAAAAAAGTAAGAATGCTTCCAACATTACAATTGTTCAAGATTGGCGTAAAATTAGATATGGTTGATGAAAAAAAACATGATGTTGCACCCACGGAGGAGAAAAAAGAAATTAAAAATATCCAATTTAATCCCACTGAAGATGACAAAAATTTTATCCGTGAATTACAAAAAGATATGGAAATAATTGATGAACCATTTGTTAAATCTGCCAAAAATCTTGGAATCACTGAAAACGAATTATTTGAAAAAATGAAATACTATGAAGAGATTGGTGTAATGCGAAGATTTGCGGCAATCTTAAGACATAGACAGGTTGGATTTACTGCAAATGGAATGATTGTCTGGAAAGTGCCTAAAGATAGAATTTCAAAAGTTGGGGAAACTTTGGGATCGTTTCCTCAAGTAAGTCATTGTTATGAACGGCCAACGTATGCCGATTGGCCTTATAATGTATTTTCAATGATCCATTGTAAAACCCATGATGAAGCAAACGAAATGGCAAAAACAATTCAGGATCAAATTCATGTGGATGATTACAAAATTCTCTTTAGCTCTCGTGAATTCAAAAAAACACGTGTAGAATATTTTGTAGAACATTCATTTAGTTTAGAAGAAAAAGTGCCTGCTTCTTAAATCTCATTTTCGTCATGCCCAACTACATGAACAGTGCAAAAATATTGATCGTTTATGTTGCAATAATATTCTGATTTCCCCTCACATGAATTACATGGTGGCTTTTTATCTAGTTCTGAGAGCTTTGTGTGATAAATTTTACTCCTACTAGTAATACTTGAGTCTTTGTAGATTCTAGTTAAATTTGAATAATATTCTGATTCTCCTGGATTTAACGGCTCATTATTTTTGATTTTTTTAATTATTGTTTTCCATTTTTTATGTTGTCCAATTTTGCCCAGTCTCATTCTTTCTATAACTTCTAAAGTTTTTTCTGAATCTATCGGAATGTCCATTTGTTAATTAGTTTGCTTGGGGTGTTGCCTTTAATTCATAAGATGGCCAAGAATTATACAATTCTTCAATCTCTTTCATGTCTGATGTTGGGATGTATTCTCCTTTTGTCATCTCTGCATAATTTACTATCTCTTCTTCACTAACTACTGTTGGAAATACTGATGCAAATCCTTTCTTTGACATGATGAACTTCATTGCTAATTCTGTAATTGTTAATCCATTTCTTTCTGCAATAGGTCTTAGGATCTCGACTTTTTCTAGTGATGCTTTAATCCATTCCCCTTTTCTTACTGACCTGTGGTCTTTCTCATCGATTTTAGTATCTGCATTTACTTTACCTGTGAGAATCCCTGATGCTTCTGGAACTCTTACAAGAATTCCAACATTTTTCTCCTCTGCTTTTTTCATCAATTCATTTCCAGGCGTTTGTTCTAAAATATTGTAAACTGTTTGAACCGCATTTACATTTGGTCTCTCCATTGCTTCTAGGCCTTCTTGTGTCCATCCGATTGCAGGACCGAGTGCAACTTGATATGTCTTTATTGTTTCATCATCTATGAAACTATCTAATACATTAAAAATTGAATCGTCTCTAATGTGTTTTAATTTTGGGTTGTGTAGACCATACATGTCAAGATGATCTGTTTGTAATCTTTCCAAACTATCTCTTAATGCTTTTCGAGTAAAATCTTCATCAAATCTTTGAGGAAGCTCACTATGTCCTATTTGTTCCACTTCTGAAAAATCATATCCGTATTTTGTGGAAATTACAATTTCTTCTCTCATATCTTTGAAAACTTCTCCGATTAGCCTTTCGCTTTTTCCTTTACCATACATATCACCAGTTTCAAAAAAGTTAATTCCTAAATCATATGCTTTTTTGAGCATTCTTTTTGCTTCATCATCTTCAATTTTTTTGCCCCACCAATCTAATGCTATGGACCATGCGCCAAATCCCAATTCTGATACTTTAATGTCTGTTTTTCCTAGTTTATTGTAATTCAATTTTTACCTCCTCTAGTTTCGAGTTTATTATTATATATTTCAAAACTATTCTCTTGTTTAAAATTTCATCATTTATGTTTATCCAAGATTTGCAGTCCTGATATTTTGGTTTTTGAAATAAAATTTGCTTGCCTTCTTAATTTACCTGAGAATGATTAACCTAGACTGGAAATTAATGGTACGACATCTTTTTTGACACATACAATCATTGGAATGTCATTTTTAACGTATGTTGAAACTTGGGTTTCTCTTAACTCCATTATGAGATCCTGAAAATCTCTGATGTTGTCTACTTCAAAGGCCAACATAAAATCTTCATCATGTATTCCAAAAGAGTATGTTGTGTTGAGAACAACTTGAGGATATTTTTTACTTACCTCGATATGCTCATCCATTATTTCCTGACGTTTTTCTTTTGGTAGAAGATACCATTCTCTAGTCTTTGTAAATGGATAAACAATAACATGTTTTTTTGGTTCGTTACCTGTAACAAATCCGTGAGCTTTTTGTTCTTGAACATAAAGTGATGGTCTAGTACATGACAAATATGTTCTAGATGGAAGAATGTATTTTCCAAAAACTGTTTTGTAAATTTTCTCAATAATTGTTTGGATTTCCTCAACTGATTTTGCTGCAAACCAAAACAAAAAATCCGCATCATCTCTTAATCCTAAATTTGAATATGATCTGAACATTATTCCTGAATTATTAATCACATTTTCTACTTCTTTTGCAGATTCTTCTTTTGCTAAATCTGCCATCCATCTCCATTTAGGGTCAACTTTGAAAAATGAGAAATTAAAATAATATTGGTTTTGATCTTCTGACATATTTTTTACAATTTTGAAACCCTATTTAAACAAAAACTAGATTCTCTATTGCAGAATCTCCATAATTTCACCTCATAATTTATGACCTGGTTTTAATTTAACTGACGAGTAGATATGTGAAATTTTTTTGCACCTTTTTAATCATCCATTAATTTGATTTTACTTTGATTGATTTTACTTTGATTGATTTTACTTTGATTGATTTTACTTTGATTGATTTTACTTTGATTGATTTTACTTTGATTGATTTTACTTTGATTGATTTTACTTTGATTGATTTTACTTTGATTGATTTTACTTCAATACCGATTCGATTATCATTAGTTTCTAAAAATTCTGTATGTATTTTGTAAATCAATATGTTTTGAAAATATTTTAAGTTGAATCTAATTAGTTTGTGGCTGTTCTAGAACCCAATCATAACCCTCTGCTTCTAGTTTGTCTGCGAGGGATGCATTACCTGTTTTTAGAACTTGACCTCTGGCAAAAACATGAACAAAATCTAGTTTGTCTAGGAATTTCAAAATTCTAGCATAGTGTGTAATTACAATTACTGTTGCATCTTTTCCTGAAACTTTGCTTATTGCTTGTGCAACTGCTTGAACTGCGTCAATATCTAATCCTGAATCAGGCTCGTCTAAAATTGAAATTTTTGGTTTTAATACTGCCATCTGCAAAACTTCTGCACGTTTTTTCTCCCCCCCTGAGAATCCTTCATTTAGATATCTTGATAGAAATTCTTCTTTTAATCCAACTTTTTCTAAATTCTCTTTTAGATATTTTTGAAATTCTCTTACTGTGATGAATACTTCTCTATCGTCCCCTTCAAGTGCTTTGCTCAAAGAATTGTAAGCTGTTCTAAGAAAATGAGAAAATCCTACTCCTGAGACCTCCGTTGGATATTGAAATCCTAAGAATAATCCTTTCTTTGCTCTCTCATCTGCAGTTAAATCTAATATGCTCTCACCATCTAACAAAATATCTCCTTTTGTCACTTCATATTTT
>Ga0224506_10003458_pt1 | contig 10430 bp, 10 predicted proteins | sample SF_Jan12_sed_USG_2_FD_169108 | JGI IMG/M metagenome (GOLD analysis project Ga0224506, IMG submission 169108) | Sediment microbial communities from San Francisco Bay, California, United States - SF_Jan12_sed_USGS_8_1 | ecosystem: Environmental > Aquatic > Marine > Sediment | place: USA...
TGTGTTTTTACTACTAATTGACTCATGGCAGTAACGCAATGCTCTCCAGTCCCTGACTCTCTTCCAAACCAAACATAATATTCATATTTTGCACAGCCTGACCGGCAGCGCCTTTCACCAGGTTATCGATTACCGACAATACCACAACGATATCACCGTCCTGTGGGCGATGTACTGCAATTCGACAGATATTACTGCCTTTCACGCTACGCGTTTCCGCATGGCTACCAGCCGGTAGGACATCAACAAAGGGTTCATTGGCATACCGTTGCTCATACAATGATTGAATATCAACGGAACGGTCCACCACTCGTGCATACAGAGTGGCGTGGATGCCGCGTATCATCGGTGCTAGATGCGGGACAAAGGTCAAACCTACGGGTTGGCTGGCGGCACGCTCCAGTCCCTGTCGTATCTCGGGTAGGTGACGATGTCCCGGCACGGCATAGGCCTTCATACTCTCACTGCACTCCGCCAACAGGGCACCAACGCTGGCTCCACGCCCTGCGCCGCTGACGCCAGACTTACAATCGGCAATCAATGAACTGACATCGGCGAGACCATTTTCTATCAAGGGCAGGTAACCCAGCTGCGCAGCGGTAGGATAACAGCCTGGATTGGCCACCAGATGGGCCTTTTCTATCTCGGCGCGATTTACCTCGGGTAAACCATATACTGCATCAACTACGGAGGCAGGGCAGGCGTGCGTCATGCCGTACCATTTTTCCCACTCAGGAATATCCTGAATACGAAAATCTGCCGCCAGGTCAATCACCCGGCAGCCTTTTTCCAATAACTCGGGCACCATTTGCATAGCGATACCATTGGGGGTGGCAAAAAACACCACGTCACACCCGCCCAGAGTGTCGATATCCGGCACCGAAAAGGCCAGTTCGGTATGTCCACGCAGGTTGGGGAATAGATCAGAGACTGGCATACCCGCCTCAGAGCGCGAGGTAATCACACGTAACTCCACACCAGGATGTGCCACCAAAAGACGCAACAATTCTACACCGGTGTATCCGGTTCCGCCGACTATGCCTACCGTAATCATAATGTTTGAGATTATTCTTTGCCAAAACGGTAATGATACGGTTTGGCAGCATGGATAGGAAGTAGAGAAGTGCCGCCAAGTTCACAATTCAAACGCTGGCGGACATGGAAAGGCTTTTACGGAGCAGAAAAAACAAAAGCGGCCATAGGCCGCCGAATGATTAGTATTATTATATTATTCTAGGGTCTATCCCCTCCAACCCCCTTATTTGTCTCGACTCTATCCTAACTGTCACAGAACTGTCAACTCTATGAATCTAATATAGTTTATTAGATATTAATTATATTGCAGTCGGATACACTGCGGAAACCACCATGCCTTATATATTGATCCACTTTGCGTAGACCCGCCTTCAGCGTACTTACTGGATTGTGGTAATCTTGGGGCCCGGAATCCCATCGCACTGGCGCAGCACCACATACATGTTAGAAAAACTACGTAGGCGGCTATCTACCACCAATGCTCTGCCACAACTGACGCTACTGGGCCTGGTCGTAGGCTTGCTGGCCGGTATTACCGTCATCCTGTTCCGTGAGTCAATCGAGACACTACAGGAATTATACTTAAGCTCCGAACACGATTATCGCGATATATCTGGTATACAGCGCTTTTGGATCCCGGTCCTCGGGGCGCTATTCCTCGGCATCTGCTTCCACTTCCTGCCCAAGACCCTGCGCCAGATAGGCGTTGTACATGTCATGGAACGTCTCGCCTACCACCAGGGCAAATTGCCTTTGCAAAATGCCCTGGTACAATTCTTTGGCGCTATCACTGCAGTGGCCAGTGGTCTTTCACTGGGGCGTGAAGGCCCTGGCGTACACCTGGGTGCTGCCAGTGGTAGCCTGCTAGGTCAATGGTTACGTCTACCCAACAGCAGCCTTTCGGTATTAGTCGCCTGTGGTGTGGCGGGAGCCATCGGTGCCTCCTTTAATACTCCTCTGGCAGGTGTCATCTTCGCCATGGAGGTGGTGTTAATGGAATACACCATGGCCAGCTTTGCCCCGGTAATATTGGCCTCAGTCACGGCCACCACCCTGACCCGCATGATGTATGGGGCTGAGCCCGCTTTCAGTGTCCCAGCCATGCATTTGGGTTCCGCTTGGGAATTACCGATAATCGTGGCCATGGCGTTCATCATTGCCATATTCGCAGCCACATTTATTAGCCTTATGCGCTTTTTCAGCCAAAGCCTGTCTGGCTGGCCTATCTGGGCGCGCATGACCCTGGGTGGAGTGGCGACCGGTGTTCTCGCCCTGTTTGTTCCTGAGGTAATGGGCGTCGGCTACGTCACCGTCAACCAGACCCTGCTGGGAGAGCTCAGCCTGGGTCTGTTGCTGGCGCTGGCTTTGGCAAAGGTCGTGGCAACGACAGCGGGGCTAGGGATGGGCCTGCCTGGCGGACTGATCGCACCCACCCTGGTCATCGGTGCCGCCGTTGGCGGGGCAACCGGCCTGATCGCGAACAACCTATTCCCGGGAGAGGTCTCGAATTACGGTTTCTATGCCATGGTCGGCATGGGCACGATGATGGCGGCCACTCTGCAGGCCCCCCTAGCAGCCTTGTTGGCGATACTGGAATTAACCGGCAACCCGAACATCCTATTCCCCGGCATGTTGGCCGTAGTGGTTGCCACGCTATTAACCAGTGAACTGTTTGGGCGGCAATCTGTCTTTCTTAGCATGATGCGTGCCCGGGGGCTGGATTATCATCACGACCCATTCACTCAGTCACTACGCCGTACCGGGGTAATGAGTGTGCTAGATAACCGCTTTCAAATCCTGCCACGTGCAAGCAGCCGCGAAGCAGTGGAGAACACCCTGGTATTGCACCCAAGATGGATTGTAATTTGTGAGGAAAGCCAGCCGATCTCTATGCTACCCGGCGCGGATCTGGCCCAGGCACTGTCCAACGACGTAGAACAAACGGATTTCGATTTGATGGCCATCCCGGCCATGCGCAAAGAACTGGCCGTCATTTCTTCTCGGGTGACCATGCATCATGCCTTGTCACTGATGCAAGAACAGCAACTGGATGCCCTGGCGGTAGTCGAGGGTAAGCATGTGCTGGGCGTGGTAAGCTTAACTGACATAGAGGCGCACTACCGGGTTCCCGGTTAAACTGCCGCCAAAACCGTGAGATATTGAACTCAATGAACAACAAAGAACGCTTTCGCGCAGGGCTACTGCTGCTTATCCTATCGGGCCTTGCTTACGTATGGCTCTCTCCTTCTGGTTTACAAAATGCCCCCAGTGTTACGCTTCAAACATTAAAGGGGCAGCAGCTAACGCTCTCTGACTGGCAGGGAAAACCCGTTATCCTGACTTTTTGGGCCACCACATGTCCCGGATGTATCAAGGAGATGCCGCACCTGGTTGAATTGTACGAACAACTGCATGATCAAGGCCTGGAGGTATTAGGTATTGCCATGGCCTATGATCCTCCTAATCAAGTGGCTACATTGGTCAAAGCACGCCAGCTGCCCTATACCATTGCACTGGATCTGGATGGCAAGGCGGCAGAGGCCTTTGGTAAGATCCGTCTGACACCGACAACCTTTCTAATCTCTCCCGAAGGAAAAATCGTACACAAAAAGATTGGTGAACTGAATATGGAGCACATTCGCGCCACCATAAAACAGATGCTCGACAACACTAATACCTAGGAATAAAGACCATGTTATGGATTAAGGCCTTTCATATCATCTTTCTGGTCAGCTGGTTTGCAGGGATCTTTTATCTACCACGATTATTTGTTAACCATGCGATGACAGATAATGACGCAGTAAAGAAACAACTGGAAGGTATGGAGCGTCGTCTCTATCGCTTTATCACGCCCTTTGCCATTCTTACCCTAATTTTTGGTCTGTGGATGTATCTCGACTATGCCAGGGCCTTATACCAACATATGTACTGGCTGGATATAAAGCTTATCCTCATTACCCTGCTTTATGTTTATCATTTTTATTGTGGCAAGATTATTCGCGACTTCAAAGCAGGCAAAAACACCCGCAGCCATATCTTTTACCGCTGGTTTAATGAATTCCCTGTACTGGTCCTTTTTAGTGTTGTGATTCTGGTTGTAGTAAAGCCCGTCTAGATACCATGTATGCGTTCTACCACCAAGCCTGGTTTTGAATACACATTTAAACCTGCCACTAATCAGAATTAAGTTTCCCTATAGAGGTAAATATGTCTGAAGAACTAAAATCCGAATTAATACAAATATATCGCTGGCTTCGTCAATATGGACTCAATGACTCACATAGCGGAAATATATCTGCGCGCTATGATGACAAATATTACATCACACCAACGGGAGCCTGTGCAGATACACTACAGACAGATCAACTGATCGAGTGCAAGCTGAATAACACTCCCGTAAATAGTGCATCACTGGATGCTCCCCTACATCAACTGTGTTATGAAAAAAATCCAAGCATAAAAGCTGTGGTTCATAGTCATGGACCCTATACGGTAGGTCTGAGTATGGATCTCGAATCTTATACACCTAGCGATTTTGAAGGACAGTATTATTTTCCCAGCATACGGATTTTAACGATTCCATATGCTGATTACGTAAAAAAAGCACCTGAAATGGTCTCCGACACATTACAAACAGATAAAATTGTTGTGGTACGCGGTCATGGGATTTATGCTGCTGCAGAGAGTTTGGAATTGGCTTATAAATGGACCTGCTCTTTAGAACAATCGGCAAAAACGGACGTAATTCGTCGTATGTCGAAATAATAAAAATATACACAAATAAGTAACAAAAGTTACATAAAAACGAGATTAACAATCAACGATGAGAGTACACAATCATGCAAACCCTATCCCTACCCGGAGGTGCGGCCGACGCAAGGTCCTACCCTGATCTACTGACGCTGGATGATCCAGCCTGGCGCACTGTCCTCGACAAAGCCAGTGAAGTACATGCCCCTGCAGGCACGACACTACTAGAAAGTGGCGAGTCATGTGCTGGTTTCATGTTATTACAAACAGGCGTCGTGCGTGTCTATGAAGTCTCCAGTGATGGCCGAGAGCTATTCCTGTATAAGGTGATGCCTGGCGATCTTTGCCTGCTGAATATGATGTTTATGTTCAACACCCAACCGTGTCACTTCAAGGTTATCGCTGAAACCGATGTCTCTATCCTGAGTATCAACCCTGGTCAGTTTGATTTGGCCTTAAATAACTCCACACGCTTCCGTAGCAGCATCTTTTCCGCCATGGCCGAACGTGTGCACCACTTAATGCACATGATCAATAATCTCGCCTTTCACCCGCTGGCGGACAGGCTGCTTATGCGCATCCATGAAAAGCAACGTGAGCAAGGTTCTGATCTAATCCTTACCACACATCAAGAGCTGGCTTCGGAATTAGGCACCAGCCGTGAAGTTATCAGCCGGCTGTTAAAAAACTTCGAAAGCCGGGTTGGTGCAATCAAACTGAAACGTGGTGCTATCCAAATCCTCTCCGCAGATATGTTACAGAATAGTGTTCGTCATGGTGCGAACTTGGCAACACCTGTGTAACCCGCATCACAGACAGTTGCCTGTATCATGGGCTATATTTTTCACAACGAAGAGGATGCCAGAGGCCCGCCGCAGAGCAGGCACACAAACTCCTCGCCACAGGTGTATTGATAGCACTAAATATAGAAAGGGTTTCCGGTTGCTTCGGTGATCGAAATAACCCCGGTTTGTTGACGCTACGTTTCCTCCACACTAGCCGGGAGCTTGTGGGATGGGCATTGCTTCTGGTTTGATTCCATCCCAGAGCCCATCCCTATTTTTTTCTGCAGTGGTAAACTACCTGAAATCTTCCGTTTCAGGTTCCTCCATCATGTCCGATATCCCAGTCGTATTAGTTTTCGCCGGTAATGACCCCACAGGTGGGGCAGGCCTACAGGCCGACATTGAGGCCCTTGCCAGTATGGGGTGTCATGCAGCCCCGGTTGTCACGGCCATCACCGTGCAAGATACGAGCAATGTACTCCACTTTCAGGCCGTCGATAGTGAACTGGTAATCCAACAGGCTCGCGCCGTGCTCGAGGATATGAAGATAGCGGCCATCAAGATCGGTATGTTGGGCAGCGAGGAAAATGTCGCCGCCATCCACAGTCTGCTGCAGGATTACCCCGATATTCCCGTGGTACTGGATCCCATTCTTCGCGCCGGTGGCGGCACTGAGCTGGCACCAGCCTCCCTGGCCGAGGCCATGCGTGTTCTGCTACTACCACAGATCACCCTGCTAACCCCCAACAGCGAGGAGGCCCGCAGCCTTGCACCACAGGCGGATACTCTTGCAGCCTGTGCCGAACAACTACAAACGTCAGGCTGCATCTATATATTGATCACCGGTACGCATGAACCGGGGCAGGAGGTGACCAATACCCTCTATGGCCATCAAGAGATCCTGCAGACCCTCAACTGGCCACGACTAACGGAAAGCTACCATGGTTCCGGCTGTACCCTCGCCTCAGCCTGTGCCGGCCTGCTGGCCCAGGGACTGGAGATAGGTGAAGTCAGCAGGAATGCCCAGACCTACACCTGGCTGGCATTGGAAAGTGGCTATCGTGTCGGCATGGGCCAGTTTATTCCGGATCGACTTAGCTGGACCGATACAGAGTTAGACAAACAATGAGCACCTCACAGCGTATACACGGTGTCTATGCGATTACCGACCCGGTAGCTGGCGAGGGTGAGCACTTACTTCTGCATGTACGCCAGGCACTCGAAGGCGGCGTGCGCATACTCCAATATCGCGACAAAACCACCGACCACGCTCGACGGCAACTAGAGGCAGTTGCGCTGCTGAAACTGTGCGAGGCTTACGGGGCTACGTTCATCATTAACGATGATGTGGAGCTGGCGGCCGAGATCGGTGCCCACGGCATACACATCGGCAAGAACGACGCGACACTGAAAAAAGCCCGTGCACAATTAACTCCTGAGGCCATTATTGGTGTCTCCTGCTACAACCAACTTCAACTGGCCAAAGAGGCGGCCGAGGCTGGCGCTGACTATGTGGCCTTTGGCCGCTTCTTTGCTTCCCAGACCAAACCCAACGCGATACAGGCCGAAGTCGAGATACTGACCCAGGCAAAGGCAGAATTATCCCTGCCAGTGGTTGCCATCGGCGGCATCAGCCCTGAAAATGGCGACCAACTGATACAACACGGTGCCGATGCCCTGGCCATCATCCAGGGGATCTTCGCCCAGACAGACATAAAGGCTGCGGCACAACGCCATGCAGCCCTGTTTCAATAAACGTGCAAACAAAGAGAACCACATGGCCCAATCACACGACCTATTTGCCGCCGCACAAAAACATATACCCGGTGGCGTCAACTCTCCCGTTCGCGCTTTCAATGGTGTCGGCGGTGATCCCATCTTTTTCAACCGTGGCGCAGGTGCCTACCTGTGGGACGAGGAGGACAAAAAATATATCGACTATGTGGCCTCCTGGGGTCCAGCCATCGTCGGTCATGCCCACCCGGATGTGATCAAGGCGGTACAGGAAGCTGCGGCCAAGGGCTTGTCCTTTGGTGCACCGACGGTAAAAGAGACAGAGATGGCCGATCGCCTGTGTGAACTGGTGCCCTCCATGGATATGGTGCGCATGGTCAGCTCCGGTACCGAGGCCACCATGAGCGCCATCCGTCTGGCCCGTGGTTTCACCGGTCGCGACAAGATCGTCAAATTTGAAGGCTGTTATCACGGTCACGCCGATTCGCTGCTGGTGAAGGCCGGCTCTGGTGCCCTCACTATGGGTGTTCCCACCTCACCCGGCGTGCCTGCCGCGCTGGCGGCACTGACCATCACCCTGGACTATAACGATAGCGAACAGGTGAAACAGACCTTTGCCGAGATCGGTAAGGAGATCGCCTGCATCATCGTCGAACCGGTGGCCGGCAACATGAACTGCATCCCTCCTGAGCCCGGTTTCCATGAAACCCTGCGTCAGGTCTGTGATGAACATGGTGCGGTGCTGATCTTCGATGAGGTGATGACCGGCTTTCGTGTCTCCCTTGGTGGTGCCCAGGGCCACTACAAGATCACACCCGACCTGACTACTCTGGGCAAGGTAGTTGGCGGAGGCATGCCTGTCGGGGCCTTCGGTGGCAAGCGCGAGATCATGCAACACATCGCCCCTCTTGGACCGGTCTATCAGGCAGGCACCCTGTCTGGCAATCCCGTGGCCATGGCGGCTGGTCTGGCCAATCTTGAGATCATCAGCCAGCCCGGTTTTTACGAGGGTATCGCCGCCAAGGTAGAACGGCTGGTCAGCGGTATTATGGCCAGGGCCACGGAGCACAACATCCCGATGACGGAAAATCATGTCGGTGGCATGTTCGGCCTGTTCTTCTGTGAGGATGATAAGGTGAGCAGATTCAAGCAAGTGATGAATGGTAATGTGGAGCGATTCAAGCAGTTTTATCATGGCATGCTGGACGAAGGGATCTATCTGGCGCCCTCAGCCTTTGAAGCGGGCTTTGTCTCCTCGGCGCATACAGATGCCGACATTGATGAGACCATTGAGGCCGCTGGTCGAGTACTAGCCCTGCTATAATGACTAACTTAGCCGGAACAAAACGGGCCCTGCCCGTTTTGTTCGCCTGAAAAAATAGCAACGGGCTTAAGCAGCCTGGCCATTCAGTATGTCTACGATCTCTTGACGTGTGGCAGAGGGAAAACAGCTCCCCAACAGAATAGCCAAACTACGGTTCCAGCCGTTTTCCATCTTTTCACTACGTTGCATCAACAACAAAATATTATTCAGCGCATCCCGCAAGCGTCCTGCCTGTCCCAGAGACTCATCCACATGCCGATGTATCAGAGCCTGTTCCAGCATCTGTTGCTCCACTTGTTCGGCATCCAGTTCACAGGCAGATACTGACTTACGCAAACTTTTATGCACAGGGCCTCCTACACGAGACAGCTCTTTTAAGCGTCGCCGAACCTGGCGCAGAGGTTGGATAATCTCTTTTTGCCAAAAGGCCACCTGAGCTTCTATATCGATTAACTCATCCTCACTCAAACGACCCCGCCCTGTGACCGCCAGCCATAAACAGGTCAATAAGAGATTGACGTCAATCGATAACTTATCCTGCATCAGCAGACAGGCCTGCTCAACCTCGGCTTCAGCGTAAACCGTAAGAGAAAACTCCCATAGTCCCTGAGATTGCGGTTCTACTCGCTTCGTACTATTTCGCTTCAAGGTGTTTGAATCTCATATGATCGAGTGCATTTACATATTATCAAAATCAGCCTGCGCGACATACATATAGTAAATAAAACAACATTATCTACAGAACCCGAACTTGTTCACAGCACATAGATAAATGCTGCGAGATGCCATACAAGCACTTGCAATAACGCATTAAAAGTAAGACATTATCAGACGTGTGTATGGCCTTTCGTTCTCGCGCAGAATAATAAGGATTATCACAATGAGAGATGTACCACGAACAGATATGATATCAGCCGCGATCCAGACAATATATTCCGAGGCAAGCAAACATAGTATCGTTGGCTATCAACACGCCATATTAGAATGGCTCAAAGAACACATCGATCATGATGCGGCGGGATGGTTGATCCTGTCTGAAGACCTCACTATCAATCAGGCCTGCCTCATCAACATCACTGAACAAACACTTGGTAAGTTACAAGAACGATTCCAAGATAAAGAAACGCTAGTCATTGCAATACAAGCATCAGGCAGTAGGGTTATCATTCAGCCTGGTGAGCTCGACCGTCAATCCGGTTCATCTATGGAGCACATGCTGCAGCTATCCTTATTCGGTCTTTCAGAGAAGAATCAAAACAAAACCCGACATCTCATCACCTTACAGCGTACAAATAAAAACCTGCCTTTCAACGAGCACGACCGTCTTTTCCTGAGCATGATAATCGACCACATCATTTCCGCGTGGAACATCTGCTGTACGCTGAACACGCTTTATCATATCCACAGAAAAACCGCCTTGGCACTCAATACGGCACTGTCTGACAATTATGGCGTCTTACATCTGGCAAGTGAGGAGTTTCGATACACGCTAAAAAAAGAGTGGCCACACTGGAACAACCATCAGCTACCAAGCGAACTGAGCCTCTGGATACATGAAAACCCAACTCCCTCGAAAAGAATATACGTCGGCAGTAAGATTCAGATACAGTCCACATGGTATAACGGACTACTGCTATTGCACGCCAGCGATATCAATCCAATATCTACGCTAACAACACATGAATATCATATTATGCAAATGTATTGCGATGGACTTACTTATAAGGAGATTTCAGAAAAACTGAACCTAGCACCCTCAACCATCCGCAACCATATCAGTAAGTCATACATTCGTCTTGGGG
>Ga0224506_10003459_pt1 | contig 10429 bp, 7 predicted proteins | sample SF_Jan12_sed_USG_2_FD_169108 | JGI IMG/M metagenome (GOLD analysis project Ga0224506, IMG submission 169108) | Sediment microbial communities from San Francisco Bay, California, United States - SF_Jan12_sed_USGS_8_1 | ecosystem: Environmental > Aquatic > Marine > Sediment | place: USA...
AACCATGAGTATTAATACATTCTTTGGGTCTGGTTTTGTCGTGGGAAATACAGGCGTGTTGCTGAATAATGAAATGGACGATTTTTCTATGGGTAAAAATATTCCTAATATTTTTGGTTTATATGGTTCCGAAGCAAATATTATAGCGCCTGGTAAGCGCCCCTTGTCCAGTATGTCACCTACTTTTGTTGAGAATGAACGAGGTGTTTTGATTGTGGGTACACCCGGCGGTTCCCGTATTATCAGCATGCTGTTATTAGTTATTATGGATTTTGTAGATCATGGGCAGACCGATGTCGATAAATTGGTATCCAGTCCACGCCTACATCATCAATATTTGCCGGATCAAGTCCAAATAGAACCCAATTCGTTTGACCCAACTTGGATAGAAAAAATGCAGCTAAAAGGTCATGTCGTCAATACTGCCAAGCGGCAATGGGGAAATATGCAACTAATATTTTTTGACAAGAACAGCCGGCAATCTTATGCATCCAATGATCCACGCGGATCTTTTGATACGCATTATTAAAATAAGAAGCGGCCTATTCTAAAATAGGATTGACCTGGCACCGCTAATTGCGTTATTTTTATTGGCTATTAATCATTGGCAATTTTGTTAGTCTAACTTATTTATGTCAAAATCTTCCAAAAGTACTGCATTATCCCAACCTGAGAGTTTTGAAGCGGCGGCGGCTGAACTGGAAAATATTGTGACCGCAATGGAAGCAGGGCAGATGTCATTAGAAGCGTCTTTATCAGCTTATAAGCGTGGCGCAGAATTATTGCAATACTGTCAAAGCAAACTGCAAGGTGCACAACAGCAAGTGCGAATACTTGAGGCAGATATGTTAAAAAACTTCAAAATGTCTGAAAATTGATGGCCACTGATTTTAAGCGGTGGGCGAAAGATCGTCAGGCACGTATTGAGACTTTTCTAGAATCTCGGCTTCCTGCAGTAGACCACGTGCCAGAGCGCTTGCATAATGCGATGCGATACTCGGTATTGGGTGGCGGAAAACGTGTGCGTCCATTATTGGCATTTGCTGCCGGTGAACTTGCCAAGGCAGATACTAAACGTGTGATTGTTACGGCAGCTTCAGTAGAGTTAATACATGCATATTCTTTGGTGCATGATGACATGCCCTGTATGGATGATGATGTGTTGCGGCGAGGAAAATCAACATGCCATATTGAGTTTGACGAGGCGACTGCGCTATTAACTGGGGATAGCCTGCAGACTTTGGCTTTTGAACTGTTGGCAGAGAAATGTCTGGCTGATTCGCCTGAGACTCAGCTAATTATGATAGCGCAATTGGCACGTGCATCTGGTTCACGGGGTATGGCGGGTGGACAAGCATTTGATCTGGCCAGTGTTGGTAAGACACTAAGCTTGCCAGAGCTAGAATTTATGCATATTCACAAAACGGGCGCACTTATCCGGGCAGCTGTGATGTTGGGTGCGCGTTGTAGCAATCATTTGGATGAGGCACAATTAGAAAGATTGGATCATTTTGCTAAATGTGTTGGTTTGGCATTCCAGGTGGTTGATGATTTGCTTGATGCTGAAGCGACAACCGAGACTCTGGGTAAGACAGCTGGTAAGGATGCTGATAATAATAAACCGACTTATGTCAGTATTCTTGGAATTGGTCAGGCGCGCGAATTGGCAGAAAGGCTGCAACATGATGCAGATCAGGTTTTAGATAGTTTTGGTGATTCTGCAATACGGTTGCGGCAAGTTACCGACTTCATAGTTAAACGTAAATTTTAAAGCGTTGTTAGTTTCCGAAGTGCTCTTTTCTTTTCTATTTTTTAATTTCAGGCTCTAAATGTATCCACTGTTAGATACCATAAACTCTCCGTCTCAGTTACGTAAGCTGGAGCAGAAACAGCTCCCTCAATTTGCTAAGGAATTGCGTGATTTCCTTGTTCAATCCGTTGCAAAAACAGGGGGGCATTTATCTTCTAATTTAGGCACGGTTGAACTAACGATTGCCCTACATTATATTTTTAATACGCCGCATGATCAGCTGGTATGGGATGTAGGCCATCAAACTTATGCACATAAAATCCTCACTGGTCGGCGTAATGGTATGGACAAATTGCGTATGCAAGGTGGTGTTGCTGGGTTTCCACGCAGAGATGAGAGTAAATATGATGCATTTGGTACGGCGCATTCTAGTACCTCTATTAGTGCTGCGTTGGGCATGGCGGTTGCTGCGCAATTAGAAAATACGGATCGGCGTGCAATAGCAATTATTGGTGATGGTGCAATGAGTGCTGGGATGGCGTTTGAGGCGCTGAATAATGCAGGTGTGATGGATACCAACTTGCTGGTTGTCCTGAATGATAACGACATGTCAATATCTCGCCCAGTTGGTGCGCTCAATAATTATCTGGCTAAATTGATGTCGGGTCGGTTTTATGCAACAGCTCGGCGTGCTGGAGAAAAGGTGTTGGGTGTGGTGCCGCCTGTTCTGGAACTGGCTAAACGTGCAGAAGAGCATATGAAAGGTATGGTGACGCCAGGTACTTTATTTGAGGAATTTGGTTTTAACTATATAGGCCCGATTGACGGACATGATTTGGATGTGTTGGTGACAACATTAAAAAATATTAAGAATCTTGATGGCCCACAGTTTTTACATGTGGTTACCCGAAAAGGTGCGGGTTACAAAGTGGCCGAGGAAGATCCAATTTTATACCATGGTGTCGGTAAGTTTGATCCCGTTGAAGGCATTGTTTCAAAGCCAGTAGAAAAACCAGCGTATAACAAAATTTTTGGTGACTGGTTATGTGATATGGCGGCAAAAGATTCTCGTCTAATCGGTATTACACCTGCAATGCGTGAGGGATCAGGTTTGGTGAGATTCTCTGAGGAATATCCTGACCGATATTTTGATGTGGGTATTGCTGAACAGCACGCAGTAACTTTTGCCGCAGGTTTGGCCTGTGATGGTTTGAAGCCGGTGGTTGCGATTTACTCAACCTTCTTGCAACGTGGCTATGACCAGTTAATACATGATGTAGCAATTCAAAATTTACCGGTTCTATTTGCTATTGATCGCGCAGGATTAGTGGGAGCCGATGGCCCTACTCATGCAGGTAGTTTTGATCTGAGTTATTTGCGCTGTATTCCCAATATTACAGTGATGACACCATCGGATGAGAACGAATGCCGACAAATGCTTTATACAGCGTATATGTTGGATACACCAACAGCTGTACGTTATCCACGTGGTGTTGGGACAGGCGTTAAAACGCAGAAAAAGATGCAAGCGTTGCCAGTTGGTCGAGGTGAAATTCGTCGTCAGGGTAAGAAAATTGCTTTGCTTGCCTTTGGTAGCATGCTAGCCTCGTGTCTGGAAGCAGCGGATGAGTTGGGTGCAACAGTGGTTAATATGCGTTTTGTTAAACCGCTAGATGATGATTTAGTGGCATCTTTGGCAACCAGTCATGATCTATTAGTCACCGTTGAAGAGAATACAATTATGGGTGGTGCCGGTAGCGCAGTAATGGAATCGCTGAATAGTCAACAGATTTGCGTTAAAGTATTACAACTAGGTCTACCAGATATATTCATAGACCAAGGTGACCCTTCACAGATGCTTGCTGATTGTGGATTAGACAAAGCCGGGATTATTAAATCAATTAAAGCACATGATTAATTAGTTTTTTAAATTGTTTTTTATTTTTTGATTGTGTTGGTTTTAATCATGAACCAACATGAATCTAACTAGGTTGAAGCAGGAGTCTCCTACTTTATTGGGAGACAATTATTATGAACGAACAAATAGATTTGCCTATTGCTGACGTGCAAAGCACGCCTGATACCCGTCGTATTGCAATTGATAGAGTTGGGATTAAAGCTATTCGTCATCCCGTAGTTGTGGCTGATAAAGATGATGGTATGCAACATACTATAGCGGTTTTTAATATGTATGTGAATTTACCACATAATTTTAAAGGGACACATATGTCTCGTTTCGTGGAAATTCTGAATAGCCATGAACGCGAGATTTCTGTTGAATCTTTTGAGACCATTTTGCGTGAAATGGTCGAAAAATTGGAAACAGACTCCGGTCATATTGAAATGACTTTTCCATATTTTGTCGACAAATCTGCCCCAATATCTGGGGTTAAGAGTTTACTGGATTACGAAGTAACTTTTATTGGTGAAATTAAGAATAATGCTTATTTCTTTACAATGAAAGTTATTGTGCCTGTTACTAGTTTATGCCCATGTTCCAAAAAGATTTCAGAGTATGGGGCACATAATCAACGCTCTCACGTAACGATGTCTGTGCGTACCAATAGTTTTGTATGGATAGAGGATATGATCAAGATTGCAGAAGATAATGCATCTTGTGAATTGTATGGTTTACTAAAACGTCCCGATGAGAAGTACGTGACTGAAAAGGCCTACGATAATCCGAAATTTGTGGAAGATCTTGTCAGGGATGTTGCTGAAGTGTTAAACAACGACAAACGTGTTGATGCATATGTTGTGGAGTCGGAGAATTTTGAATCTATTCATAATCATTCGGCATACGCATTAATTAAATACGATAAGAAAAACAATTATTGATACGCTATGCTACTCGTTGCTTAGAAAAGTCTTTCAGGCGAAACCCTAGCAACCATAGTGCTGTAAAGTAGCTACTTGCGCCAATGATAATTACCCAAGTCAACCGGCTCACGCGTGTTATTGCTGAGTCAGTCAACCATGAAGTTTCACTGCCTGCTGCAAACCATAATGTTATGCCCATAACAGCTAATGCGGTTAGTGTTTTTAGGAAGAAAATGAGCCAACCCGGTTGGGGTTGGTAAATCTCATGGCTGCGTAATTTGTAGTACAGTAAACCTGCATTGATGCAAGCCCCCAAGCCGATTGCTAAGGCGAGTCCAGCATGTTTAAGTGGACCAATAAATGCAAGGTTCATTAATTGCGTAGCAATCAGTGTGATGATGGCAATTTTTACCGGTGTTTTGATGTTTTGTCGGGCGTAGAATCCGGGTGCCAGCACTTTTACTAAAATTAACCCAAGTAATCCAATGCTATAAGCCATCAGTGCATCACGCGTCATCCATACGTCATGATCAGTGAATGCACCATAGTGGAATAGCGTTGTTATCAAAGGGGTGGCTAGTAAGGCCAGTGCAAGCGCAGCGGGAAGTGTTAAAAGCACAGTTAAGCGTAAGCCCCAATCTAATAAACGAGAATATTCATCTGTGTCGTTGCTGTTGTAATGTTTAGCCAGGGATGGAAGTAGAACTGTACCTAATGCAACGCCCAAAAGACCCGATGGGAATTCCATTAACCGATCTGCATAATAAAGCCATGACACGCTGCCGGTAATGAGAAGTGATGCAAAAATAGTATTGATCAACATACTGATTTGGCCAACAGACACCCCAAAGACTGCCGGGCCCATAAGTTTTATCACGCGCCAGGCCCCCGTGTCCTGAGTTTTTAGACGTATGCGTGGCAATAGTTTGAGGCGTAGAAGAAACGGTATTTGGAAAGCTAATTGTAATGCGCCGCCAATAAATACCGCCCATGCTAATGCCAATACAGGCGGGTCCAGCAATGGTGCTAACCAAAGGACGCAGCCAATAAATGACAGGTTTAACAATGCCGGAGTGATGGCCGGAACATAAAACTTGCCGTAGGTATTGAGTATGCCGCCTGCTAAAGAAACCAGAGAGATAAATAAAATATACGGAAAAGTGATTTGTAGTAACTCGACGGTTAAGTTAAATTTCTCTGGGTCAGTAGAGAATCCCGGTGCGCTGGCATAGATAATCCACGGTGCAGCGATGATGCCAATCAGTGTGACAGCAAACAGCGTAATACTTAAAAGCTGGGCGATGTGATCAACTAAATCTCGTGTTTCTTCAGGTGTGCGTGTATTTTTATATTCAGCCAGTATAGGTACGAAGGCTTGAGAGAAAGCACCTTCAGCAAATAACCGTCGTAGAAGATTGGGTATGCGGAAAGCGACAAAAAAAGCATCGGTAGCCATACCTGCACCAAAAAAACGTGCAATCATGACATCACGCAAGAATCCAAGAATACGAGATATAAAGGTCATGCTGCTAATTGCAGCGAGGGCTTTGAGTAGATTCAATGGTGTTTGATCAGTTTAAGGTGGTTATTATTTGGAGCTCATTAGTTTGTTTTTTTGATTGTAGTAGTGTGTGTATGCGTGAATAGCTTTATCTTATCATCCGCCGTATTAGGCAATAACCCGTTTTGTTAAATTCCTGTGGTATTTATAATACAAGTCTGATCGCCCTTTATTATGCGAGTAAGCATTGATATTATTAGTGAATTCTACACAATAAGTTAATTTGTTTGGGTAAGAATTTAGGTTTTAATTCGGAATCTTTTGCGATGACTTAACCCAATCTACAAGTGCCACATAATCTGTTTTCCCAGTAGCTAACAAAAAGATATGCTTAGTTATCAGAATTATTTTTGGGATACTTAATTCACCGATGCCGTTTTCTTGGGCATAAGTAATCAGCGCCTCTCTATTGGCCTCAGTATATGTGGTAACCAGAACTATTTGTTCGCCTTTTTTAGGGTCTGGGATTTGTACGACAGCATGGGAATGGTCAGGCCAAAGTTTACACAGATAGTCTTCTATAGCTGTTAATGAAACCATTTCACCACCAATTTTGGCGAAGCGTTTGATGCGGCCTTTTATCGTGAGATAGCCCATATCGTTGATGGCTATAATATCACCGGTATCATACCAGCCATTTTCTGGTGGCTGAATTTCTGTGGGTTTGTCAGATCGATAATAGCCTTTCATGACATTGGGGCCACTAACAAGCAGCTTGCCGCCATCATCAATACCTGGTACCGGTTGTAATTGATGAGAAATACCGGGTAGTAGGCGGCCAACAGTTCCGGATTTGGTGTGCATAGGTGTGTTTAGACTTAAAATTGGCGCGGTTTCGGTTGCGCCGTAGCCTTCAAAAATGCGTACACCAAAGTTTTCTGCCCATAGTTTGCGTGTTTCGTCACGTAGCTTCTCTGCTCCGGCAAACACATAACGCACACTGTGGAAATCATAAGCATGGGCGAAGCGGGCATAGCCACTTAGAAAAGTGTCCGTACCAAATAATAATGTAGCGTTGGAATCGTAAACTAGCTCAGGAATGATGCGATAGTGTAGCGGAGAGGGATAGAAGAAGGTTCTGATGCCAGAAAAGATAGGCAGCAGTGTGCCACTGCATAAGCCAAAAGAATGGAAGACAGGCAATGCATTAAAGACGATATCGCTGGGGCCAAAATCAATGCGTGATGAGACTTGATACCGATTAGCCTGTATATTTACATGACTGAGCACAACGCCTTTAGGGGCGCCTTCTGAGCCGGAAGTAAATAGTATGATAGCTGGGGTGTCAGGACTAACTGTTTTATTGACGAGCTGGTAATAAGTTTGTGGCATGAGACTGACGAGCGCACCTTTGGCCTTGTCCCAAAAGGAAATTTTATCACGCACATCTTCCAGGTAATGAAGGGTGATTTGTTGTGTTTGTAGTGCTTCAATAAGGTTTGACAGTTTGCCAACAGTAATAAACTTTCTGGATGTTATGATTTGCCGAATACCGCTAATTCGACAGGCCGCCAGTACATTTTTATCACTGGTGGAGTAATTAAGCATGGCGGGTATGCGCCCAAATGCTTGTAATCCAAAGAAGCAAACTAATGTGCTAATCATATTGGGTAGCAGAACGCCTACGTTCTCAGCGGGTTGTGTTTGTTTACGTAGTGCTGCACCTAAAATAAAGCTGCGCATAATAAACTGTGCATAGGTTATAGGTTTGCGCTCAATATCTTCTGCGATAACATGTCGGCTCCCATGCACGGCTTTGGCATCTAGTAATGATTGGAACAATGTCTGCTGTAAGTTATTGCTCTTAAACATCATAAGCGTCATGACATCATAGAGCTTAATTCCGGCAGCTTGCCTGCGTTTTCGCCCTTTAATATGTTGAGGCATTTCAAACTTAACGGGGCACATAATGGTGAGTGTTATTTTGGGGAAAAGGCGAATGCGCACTTTACCGTGTAATCTGGAAAACGGTGTATATTGAGCGCCAGATATAATTATGGGTAGTAGTTGAGCGCCAGATTTTTCGGCGATCATTGCTGGGCCTTCGTAAATTTTCATTAATGACCCCGTAATGGTTAGCCGACCTTCCGGGAAAATAACTATTTTGTGGCCTTTTTTGACACGATCAATCAATAATCGTGTTGACATTGGGTTGGTTGGGTCTAGGGCAATCGTGTCAGTAAGAAATAGGAATGGTCGTATCCACCAGCTTTGGGCAATTTGGGTATTAATGGCAAAAGTTACCCGTTCTGGAATATAAGCGCCAATTAATGCGGCATCAAGAAAAGATAGGTGATTGGCGACGATAATAGATCTATCATTTAATTTCTTGTAATTTTCTAGCCCTTTGATATCGACACGATAAAGTGTGTGAAAAATCCAATGCAAGATTGATTTTGCCAAGGCCTCCGGTAGCAGGCTGGAAATATAAATTGCGACCAAGCCATTTAACAACGCAACAAGAAGAAAGACTTCAGTAACAGTGAGCTCATACGCCAACATCACGCTAATACCTATTGCAGAAACCACCATGAAAAGCGCATTCATGATGTTATTGCCAGCGATAGTGCGCGAGCGGTGTGTTGCTTCGGTGCGATCTTGGATAATGGCGTATAGCGGAACAATATAAATGCCGCCACAAACAGCGATACCCAGTAAATCAATCAATACTCGCCAATTGGCAAAAGATTCAATAAAAACCGTGATACCAATGAGTGCTTCATGATTTAAGATAACTACACGACTACTAGCAAAATATAGGTCAATTGTGAAAAGGGTCATGCCTAGAATACCCAGCGGAACATAGGTGGCAGCAACTTCACCTTTGAGTAGTCGATTGCACAATAATGATCCGATGCCCACACCAATCGAGAAAACGGCTAGGAAAAGTGTCACAACTTGCTCATTACCGCCAATGATCTCTTTACCAAATGTTGGGAACTGAGATAAAAAAGTGGCGCCAAATAACCAGAACCAGGAAATACCTAAAACGGCACGAAAAATAACCGGACTTTGATGAATGTGACGAATAATTCGATGTGTTTCAGTTAAAAAATTATAGTTAACTGTGAGCGTGCTATCTGCAGCTTGGGTTGATGGTATCAACAGACTGCTGACCCAACCCATAATTGCAATTGTAATTACTATTACAGAGATAATTGCTATACCATTTTCGGCTAGAATCAGTAAACCACCGCAAATAGTACCTAGCAAAATAGAGATAAAAGTCCCTGTGCCTATCAGTGCATTGCCGCCAATGAGTTCATTTTCATCTAATTGATCGGGTAGGATGCCGTATTTGAGCGGGCCAAAAAAAGCGGACTGTGTGCCCATTAAGAACAAAATCAGCATTAACAGATTAATTTGTTGCAGATAAAAACCTATTGCTGCACCCATCATCAGTAGGATTTCGATAAACTTTATGATGCGGATGAGTTTTGTTTTGTCATATTTATCGGCAAGTTGCCCGGCTGTGGCTGAGAAAATGAAAAATGGAAAAATAAAGATTCCCGCAGCTATCGTGACCATGATTTGCGGGTTGAGTGTAGATTGCTCTGCGATTGTATAAGTAATTAAAATGACTAGCGCATTCTTAAATACATTGTCATTAAATGCGCCCAGGAACTGGGCGATAAACAGTGGAAGAAAGCGCTTAGTTTTAAGTAATTGCCATTGGTCAGAATGCATTTTTACCTTTATCTTACGTTGATGATTAAGTGTTAATAAGTCAAAAGCACACACCTAAAATTAACAGTTATAATCAATATGTTATATTTTGTTATTGGATATATAAGCCAAGATATGAAATCTCATTTCTTAATCTATTTGTTGCAGAGTAAATCAGTGTTTGCTATGAGAGAAATATTATTTGTTCATGTTGTGAAATTGCAACATTTAAAAAGCCTGTTTTATAGTGTTAAGAATCTACTAATTACAGTAAATACTTCATGCTAAAACTCAGCTTCTCCATCTGAATTAGAGTGCATAGAAAATAGTTTGTATCGTATTTTAGAGAATAAATCTAAATTTTTATTTCAAAATTATCTTTTGCATGTATACTACTGGTTATGTATTAATAAATACTGTATACCATATGTAGTGGTTTTTAGGTGGGGTGTATATCTCATTAAATAACTGGATTGTCTACATTTTCTCTCAAATTTAATGAGTCAGGGGGGATCAACCATGCGGCTTGCGACGGATAGTACTAATCTCAAACCCATCGCTGAAAATCAAGATATCTCAGATGATGCGCAGATTCAAAATTCACACTATGCGCAATATAAGATTATTCGTCG
>Ga0224506_10003460_pt1 | contig 10426 bp, 9 predicted proteins | sample SF_Jan12_sed_USG_2_FD_169108 | JGI IMG/M metagenome (GOLD analysis project Ga0224506, IMG submission 169108) | Sediment microbial communities from San Francisco Bay, California, United States - SF_Jan12_sed_USGS_8_1 | ecosystem: Environmental > Aquatic > Marine > Sediment | place: USA...
CATCGTTAGTCATAAAACGAACAGAAAAACGGTGCTTGCCTGCGCTGATTTCCGGGTAATAATTGCTACCTTTCGGTACGCTGATGATGAGTAGCTGGATTTTTTGATTTGTATCGAGTGATTTCTGGTAAAAACCATTTGGCGCGTGCTCCTCGGTTTCTTCTACGCTATGTCTCAAGATATCGAGTATCAAATGCACAGATTTATCCATCGTAGAAAATCGATTGAACCATGTTTCAAGATGTGCTGTGCGCACCTGTTCCGGCCTGCTTAGCCAGAATTGATAAGCGGGCAGATCAAAATCACAGATGCAGCCCGGTACGGAACTTTTCTGCTTAATGGCAGTGAGTAGTTCGGGCTGTTGCGTCTCCTTGTCAGAGCCACCTGTGATGGCCTGCAACTTATCAATGAGATTTTTCTGTTTCTGGAGTACCGAGAGTAGCTGGCTTTGATCAATTTGCGGACGTTTTGCCAGGCGCTCCAGGCGGGTATGCTGGCGCTCTAGTTCTTTGAGCGCTTCAAGTTTAATGTCGCTACGGGCGGTAAATGCCTGTAATTCGTTGATGGACTCGATGGCAACAGGGCTATTCCATACAGAGCCATGTTTTACATGAAAGCTGAACTGCTGGAATAACTTTTCAAGGCGTAAAAAGGCCCTGACTCGCTCATTTAAGGGTTGTTCATAAGACAGGTATTCTTTCACAGCATAAACACTTGGGAAAAATTAAAGCCCGATTCTTGCACAAATCCGGCTTCATGCAAACAGTGTGAGTCAGTCGTTACCGGCGAGCTTTAGATATGTCTCATGCAGGCGTTTGATTGCTGGCAGCAGGTCTTTGATGCCTTTGTCGTTGTTCAGGATGTCATCGGCTCTTTCTGTCCTTACAGCCTGGTCAAGCTGGCTATCGATGATATTTCTTATTAACTTTTCATCAGTACCGTCACGTTCTTTTATACGGTTGATTCTCAGGTGATCGGGTGCTGTAACAACGAGAGATCTGTCAACAAAGTTTATAAAATCTGTTTCGAATAAAAGTGGTATCACCAGGATCACGTAGGAAGATCCTTCAAGATTTTCTATTTCTTCCAGCATTATTTTTCTGACCTGGGGATGCAGTATCGCCTCAAGTTGTTTTTTTGAGTCTAAATGCGTGAATATATGCTGCGCTATTTTTTTTCGATCAAGTTTGCCTGTTGATGTTATAAATTCCTCGCCCATGAGCGCTACTATTTTCTTATAGCAATCAGAGCCTGGCAGTGTGAGTTGATGGGCAATAACATCGGCATCAATAACCGGGACATTTAGTTTTGAGAAAAGCTCGGCAACAATGGATTTACCGCTGCCAATACCCCCGGTCAGGCCGATTTTAAGCATTAGTGCAATTTTGAAAGGTAAAAGGCGTTGATTTCATGCCCCCATAGTAAAACAATCCAGCCTGCTATTGCCAGGTAAGGGCCGAAGGGTATCGGCTGTTGCCGTTTAGTCAGGCCTGTCAACAACATGGATACACCGATTATGCTGCCAACAACCGAGGAAATAAGAATAACCTGGGGCAGTAAAGACCAGCCTACCCAGGCTCCGATTGCGGCAAGTAATTTGAAATCGCCAAAGCCCATGCCTTCCTTGCCAGTGATGGTTTTAAATGTATAAAAAACTACCCATAAAATCATATAACCTGAGATGGCGCCGATGATGCTCGCGCTGGTGTCGGTAAAAATGTCGAACAGGGAAATAAAAAGCCCGATCCATAAAAGCGGTAAAGTCATGTTATCGGGCAATAGCTGTTTATCAAAGTCGATGAGGGCTAATGCGATAAGTGTCCATGTGAATATTAATGCAGCAAATGTTTCGTAGGTAACACCATATTTCATGGCAACGGTAACCGACAGCGCGGCGGTCAACAACTCAACAACTGGATAGCGAATCGATATCGGCGTGGCACAGGATGAACATTTTCCTCTCAGAAATAGATAACTAAGCACGGGAATATTTTCCCACGCTTTTATTTTATGGCCACATTGGGGACAGGCTGATGCGGGACTGTGCAGGCCAAGATTGTCAGACTGGCTGTTTAAATCAGGGGTTTCGATTTGCAGGTAATCGCGGCATTGTATGCGCCAGTCTCGCTCGAGCATCAGGGGCAGTCTGTAGATCACAACATTAAGAAAACTACCAAGACATAAGCCGGTAGCAACTATGGCCGTATAGAACAGCCATGGTTCTGTTTCAAATGTGTGTAGTATTTCAAACAATTGATTTTAGGATACAACTTCGCCCATCTTGAAGACGGGTAGGTACATAGCGACAACGAGACCGCCAATGACAACAGCGAGGAAGGCCATTATCATTGGCTCCATCATGGCTGTCATGTTGTCAACGGCGTCATCGACAGCCGCTTCATAATAATCGGCTACTTTGGCAAGCATATCATCCAGGGCGCCAGATTCTTCGCCAATGCCGACCATTTGTATCAGCATGTTAGGAAAAAGATCCGGATCCTGTGAAAGACTGGCCTCGAGTGTCTGGCCCTGTGCCACTTCATCGCGGATGCCAAGAATGGCCTTTTTATAGACGGAATTACCCGATGCACCTGCGACAGATACCATCGCTTCAACCAGTGGTACACCTGCTGAGAACATGGTTGACAGTGTTCTGGAAAATCTGGCGACGGCTGAGTTGAGTGTCAAGTTAGCTACGATGGGCAACTTAAGATATAGCCTGTCCAGACTTTCATTGAATTTTTTGGAACGTAGTTTCAATTGTTTGATACCAGAGATAATGCCGACTATTACTATTCCAACATACAGGCCGTTGGCGATCATAAAATCGGACATGTTGACAACCATCTGGGTAAAGGCGGGCAATTCAGCGCCAAAACCCGAAAACATATCCGCAAATGTGGGCACAACAAATATTAGCAGGATAGCCGTTACAATAACGGCTACGACAAGTACAGAGATCGGGTATGTCATTGCTTTTTTGATCTTTGTTTTTAATGCTTCACTTTTTTCCTTGTAAGTGGCAATTTTTTCCAGCAGATCTTCCAGGGCACCAGATTGTTCACCAGCATCTACAAGATTTACAAACAGGTCATCAAAATAAAGCGGATGTTCCCTGATTGCACTAGCAAGGGTGTTGCCGCCTTCAACACTGGCTTTGATTTTGAAAATCAGTTCTGACATGTTCGGATTATCGTGTCCCCCGCCGACAATATCAAAAGACTGCACTAGCGGTACACCTGCCTTCATCATCGTTGCCATTTGACGGCTGAATACAGCTATATCACCAGGTGTAATTTTTTTGCCTTTTTTTGCTTTACCCTTCTTTTTGATTTTTCCTGGTTTAGGCACTACCCCCTGTTTGCGAAGTTCCATCTTGACAGCATCGATGCTGTTGGCTGTTATCACTCCCTTGACAGCTTTGCCCTGTTTGTTAGTGCCTTCCCATGAAAAGGTTGCAGCTGCTTGTGCCATTGTTTAATCCTGTTTTTATTTCTTAAGCTATTTTATGGTTAATCTTTCGTTACGCGGTTAATTTCTTCCAGGCTGGTGATACCCTGAATAACTTTTAATATTGCAGACTGACGCAGGTCATTAATGCCATCGGCTTTTGCCTGGTCGGCCACTTCGTGTGCCGTGCCCTCGTTCATAATGATACGACCAATGGCGTCAGAAATAGGCATGACCTGGTAAATACCAACACGGCCCTTATAGCCAGCTTCACAGGCATCGCAGCCAACAGCTTTATATAAAGTGGGTTTGGCTTTGATTTGTTCGTCGGTAAAGCCTTCTTCTTTAAGTGCAGCCTCAGGAATGTCTATTACAGCCTTACATTTTTCACACAAACGACGCCCCAGGCGCTGGGCAATAATCAGTGATACGGCAGATGCGATGTTGAAAGGTGGTACACCCATGTTGACCAGACGTGCCAGTGTCAATGGTGCGTCATTGGTATGCAGAGTCGACATAACCATGTGGCCGGTTTGTGCAGCCTTGACCGCAATTTCAGCCGTGGCAAGGTCTCGAATTTCACCTACCATGATGATGTCCGGATCCTGACGAAGAAAAGCCCGGAGTGCGGAGTCAAAGGTCAAGCCGACTTTTTCATTGACGTTGACCTGGTTGATGCCTTCCAGATTAATTTCCACCGGGTCTTCCGCGGTTGAGATGTTTGTATCTTCTCTGTTCAGAATATTTAAACCGGTGTAGAGCGACACTGTCTTACCACTACCGGTTGGGCCTGTTACCAGGATCATGCCATAGGGATTGGCCAGTGCTTTCAAATAGAGTGCTTTTTGATCTTCTTCATAACCGAGTGCATCGATACCTAAAGAGGCGCTGGAGGGATCAAGAATACGCAATACGATTTTCTCGCCAAATAAAGTCGGGCAGGTATTCACACGAAAATCAATGGCCTTGTTTTTGGATATTTTTAACTTGATACGTCCATCCTGGGGAATGCGTTTCTCTGCCGTGTCCATTCTCGACATGACCTTGAGGCGGGCCGAGAACTTCGAACCTAACTGGACGGGAGGAGAGGCTATTTCACGTAACACACCGTCAATTCGCAAGCGTACACGATATCTTTTTTCGTAGGGCTCAAAGTGAATATCTGAGGCACCTTTTTTGATGGCATCGAGCAGTACCTTGTTGACAAATTTGACAACCGGGCCATCTTCGGCTTCCGAAGCTTCAGCAGGAGTTGCCTCGCCTCCTGTGTCTTCGAAGTCGAGATCACCCATTTCTTCATCAAGCATGTCGTCCATGCCGCCATCATCATCGAGCATTTTTTCAATGATTTTTTTGAGCTTGTCGGCTTCAACCAGTACAGCCTCAGTATTGCTGCCAGTGGCAAATTTGATGTCGTCGATGGCTGCCAGGTTGGTTGGGTCTGCAATGCCTATGTACAGGCGGTTTCCGCGTTTGAACAGGGGAATGGCATGATGCTTTTCAATTAGTTTGTCTTCAACGGTGTCTTTGGGAATGGACTCCAGGTCGATCGAGTCAAGGTCAAAAACCGGGAGGCCAAATTCGATGGCCGCCTCCATGGCGATTTTTTTTGCAGCCAGAATATTGTTGTCGACCAGGTACTGGGTGAAGGTAATCTTTTCCGCGCGCGCGCTTTTCAGGGCATTGATGGCTTTTTCTTCATCGAGCAAGCCATCATTAACGAGTTTACGTGAAAGACCACTGAGTCTGGGTTCTGCTGACATATGCCGACCTGTTTTATCCCTGTATTTTTCTTTTAGTTATCAGGGTGATATGTAATCTACCGTGTTAGCTGTCATTGCGGATAACCGCTAACTCCTACCCGATAAGCATAGTCGAAAATAGAGTAAATTGTCGTCCCAGGCGGATTTTAGGTGGTATTACGCGAGATCCGACAGCCTATTCTATGGTCTGTCAGATCGGTATTTTAGATGGGGTGGGTAGTTTAGTATTGTGAGACTTTTAGGGCTTTGTGACTGTCTGGCTGATAGATGGATCGTCGATAAAACTGACGGTGATTTTGTAGCATTTTGTTATATCGCCACAGGCACCGGCTGTAACCACATAGCTGTATAGGTCTTTATCGCCCGAGGGAACCCATTCAAGTGCAGCCAGGCCGTTGGCACCAGGAGGGACATAAGACCCTGCCAGATAAGTATCATTCTCATAGAAATAGGTATCTTCGAACCCGGCCAGTGTTGCAGCATTGGCCATAGCGGTACTGTTTTTTGAGTTATTAATGTAATTATTATAGGAAGGGATGGCGATGGCGCTCAGTGCGCCAACAATGGCTACAGTGACCATTAATTCAACGAGTGTAAAACCAGCCTGTTTTTGGATGTGCTTGATCATAATAGTTCCCGACCTGTTGTCTTGGTAAACGTTATTTGGTCTGATTTATATAACTCTCTATTGGGTTATATTTTTCAATTGGTTAATACTGTTAATAAGATAGGCCAGATATACCCGAGAAGCAATCTCGTGGGGATTATTTTGGCCTCATAAAAGATGTTCGGTTGTTTTTATCTGATGCTTGGCTACTTTTTAATATGACCTTAGGACAGAGCAAGGTCTTTAAAAGGGGCAAAAAAACGACAAAATACAGTATGACAAATGCAACAACACACCCCGAGGTCTCCCTCGAAGTGTGTTGTACAGACATCAGTGGTTACAATTACAGGTTTGAGTAGGCAACTGTGGTTGCTGTCGCGGTCAAACCGCCAGGATTGCCATAGGCCGGCAGGGATATCGTAGCGACGGCAGCAGTTGTACCAGCATTGACCACTGAAAAACCTACTACACCATTGGCATTATTGGCTGCAGCTGCATAAGGAGCCGTTCCTCCAGGAGATTTACCACCAGAACCGTTTAATTTAGACAGCCAGAGAGCTTGGGTAGCGGGTGCCAGTGAGGAGACAGCCGTCAGGCCCATCGCACGAGCTGAGTTATCTCTGGCAAATTCTGACTGCGCCAGACGTTTGGCTTCGTCATAGTGGTTGTTCACTTTGGCAATGTTGGCGTTCTTAATGTAGTTCTGGTACGAAGGAATGGCTATCGCTGCCAGAATACCGATAATCGCGATTACGACCATCAGCTCGATCAGTGTAAAACCTTGTTGGACTTTTTTCATGATTCTCTCCACGAGTTTTTATAGGGTTCTATGGGTGTTTTTATAATTAGAATCTCATTTTGTTGAGATTGATATTCATATAGCAGAAGCCGTGCCAGTTTTCATAAAATACACTAATAATACGAAAAACAAATAGATAGAAGACATGTCGGTAGTTGAATCGGGGTGCAGGACAGGCAATTTATGTCACAATCTGACAATTTTGTAACACATGCGACGAATGGCAGGAGCAGCTAATGCCTGTTTACTCAATATTGAGCTTTTCCAGCCGGTAACGCAGCTGACGCAGGCTCAGACCGAGCAACTTCGCGGCTGCCGTTTTGTTCCAGCGGGTTTGTTCGAGTGCCTGCATAATGGCATTTTTTTCAGTCCCTGCCAGATCGATGCCTGTAGTATCCCCCGCAGTATTTTGGGGCTCATTATATTGAGGGTCTTCTGTGTAGTTGGCTTGATTCAAAAACAGATCATCCTGACTGATGGTGTCACCGTCGGCCATCGCCAGGGCTCTTTCCATAATGTTTTCAAGCTCGCGCACATTACCCGGGAAGGGATAAGCCATCAGTGCGTCCAGCGCTGATTGATCTAATTCGGGTGCTTTTTGCAGCCCTGATTTAGTAGCGAGTGTTTGTATGATTTGCTGGGCTATAGCGGGTATATCGGCAGCCCGCTCACGCAGTCCAGGGACGTTAAGCTCAATCACATTTATGCGGTAATACAGGTCTTTTCTAAATAAACCATTTTTTACCAGTTCAACCAGGTCCTTGTGACTGGCGCTCAATATACGGACGTCTACGGGTACTTCATGCTGGGTACCGATGGGGCGAATGGCTTTTTCCTGGACCGAGCGCAGTAATTTAACCTGCATGTGAAGCGGTAGCTCGGCGATTTCATCGAGAAAGAGCGTGCCACCGTTTGCGGCCTGAAAAAGCCCCTGTTTATCTGTGGTGGCACCCGTGAAACTGCCTTTGACGTGGCCAAAGAATTCGCTTTCCATCAGTTCTGCCGGGATCGCACCGCAGTTGATGGGTACAAATGGCGCCGCTGATCGAGCACCCTGTTCGTGAATCATGCGTGCTATACGCTCTTTGCCCGCCCCTGATTCACCCTGTATGAAGACCGGGGCCTGGCTTCTGGCCAGTTTGGCGACCTGGTCGAGCAGATCTTTCACAACTGGTGAATCACCCGTAATGGTCGTGCTTGCTTTTTCCAGTGCGCTGTCCTTTTCGGGAAGCATGGTGGCAGCAGAGACCAGGCTTCGTAATAGCTGGATGTCCACAGGTTTGGAGACAAAATCAAAGGCCCCCGCTTTGAGAGCCTTGACCGCTGTCTCCATGTTGCCATGTGCGGTGATGACGGCGATAGGCAGATCCGGGTAATTTTTTTGTACATGTTCGACCAGTTCAATGCCGGTGCCATCAGGCAGTCGCATATCGGTCAGGCATAGATCAAAAGATTCTGATTTTAGAAGGATGCGGGCATCGGTCAGGTTTTGTGCAGACTGTGTTTTAAGTCCCATGCGCGTAAGCGTAATTTCGATAAGCTCACATATATCGGGTTCATCATCAATAATAAGCACATGTTTTGTGGTCATGAAGGCGACTTTTTTATAGCGTGTCTGAGGTCTGATTGTCTGGTGCCTCTAGAAAATAGATTCTGAAGCAATTGCCGCCCTGAGGTAGCGTTATGTGTCTTATTTTAGCACGGTTGTTTTCTACAACCGCCTTGGTTATATATAGACCGAGTCCCGAACCTTTTGTGCTGGTAGTGAAAAATGGTTCGAAAATTTGTGATTCGATTACTTCATCTATGCCCTGACCGTTATCAATAATATCCACATAAGGCTGTGATGAGTCTTCTGTGAATCCACCTTTTAGATTAATCAGCAAATCGCTGGTTTTTATCCCTGAGTGATTAATGATATTAGAACAAAGATTCCAGAACACCTGATGCAGGTGACCGGAGTCAAATAACACGGTTATGGTTTCAGGTCTTATGTTGATATTAATTTGCTGGATATCCATGCCGAGAGAATGGCAGAACTCATCCCTGAACTGGGTTAGCCATTTCTTAATTGGAATGCTTTCAGCTGTGCCACGTTGTTGCCTGGAAATTTGCAGCACATTTTCGACAACACCATTTAGTCGCTGTGTCTGCGTGTTAATGATTTGTGTCAGTTTTTTCTCTGCGGAGTCTGTGGTTGATTCATTGAGTAATTGAGCGGCATGGTGTATCGCCGCGAGAGGATTTCGGATCTCGTGTGCAATGCTTGCCGTTAAACGGCCCAGCGATGCCAATTTGACCTCCTGAAAACGCTGATTTAGTTGAGTGGCATCTTCCAGAAATATCAGTGTGTCCCCCTGTTTTTTCTTGCCGGGTTCAATCGGACTGAAGCCTGGTTGTATATCGGGTAAACCGTGGCTTTGCTGGATCGGATTTTGTGAAGCGGGTTCGCTCTTTGAAAGCCAGTCATTCAATCTTTCGAACAAAGCCGGTGATATTTTTTTCAGCGAGGCTTGTGGTTTAATTTTGATGTTGCCTAGCAGATTTTCTGCAGCATTATTCGCCATGATGATTTTTCCATCAAATGAAGCCACCATAATCCCTGTGCGCATATGTTGAATGATGTGCTCATTCATGTTGACTGCAGTTTCGAGTTCCTGTCCCTTTTTTGTTACTAATTGTTCAGTTTCATGTAGTTGCTTTGCAATATACGAAGTCATGAAAGCAAATACAAAAAAAAGCACGCCGAGGATCCCTGCCTGGGCAAATGCGTCATCGAAATTCTCGATAACCAATTTGGAATAAGCCTGTTCCAAAAGGATGGCCAGTGAAGTGGCGGCGGCAAAAAGCAGGGTAATGCGACGTTGTAAAAAAAGACTGGTCATTGAAATGTTTGTAATAAGCAACATGCCCAGGCCTGAATGTACGCCTCCACTGGCGTGCATGATGGCTACAATAGCAAGTATATCCACGCAGGTTTGTATGATGACTTGTGTCTCAAGGTCGGACGCCTGGTGTTTGATGGTTTGCGTGAAAATTAAAAACGCAATGACATAGATAAATGATGCACTATAAAAAAGGTCGGGAATAAAGCTCTGTGGCGGCACTAACAGCTGTGCCCATCCGTTCAGGTAAACGGTCAGAAAAAATAGAGCCAGCACGCCTCGGTAATAGTTAAATGACTTTAGCCAGTACCAGTTTGGATTGAGGTTTTTTGAACTTGCAGGAATATCCATAGGCTGATTTTGAGGCTAATGTTTGGCTGTTATTAATTTTTCTGGCTTTGCCTGGATTGCCAGTCGCGCAGGTGTTGCTGGCAGCAAAAATGCCTGTTGTCATATATTATAGCTTCGGAATCAGGTATATAAGTGTTGCATTCAAGGCAGGGCACAGTTTTTTTATGTCTGGATGTGTGTGTACTGTTAGTTGAGTCAGTGTTTGAGGTTTGGGGTTTACTGGCTTTCAGCCGATTTTTTATCAGCAGGTAAAGTAAAAACACAGCGGCCACAATGATCAGACTACGTAGCATGTCTTTATCCGGTTGAAATTATTGAGAGGGTTGGTGGCATATTTGATGATAATATTTGGTGATATATTTTGGTTGTCTATCTCGTCATTGCGATATTTGCATTTCGTGCAATTGTCTCTGTTAGAATCTTAATTTGATTAAAGCTGTCGCGCTATTCAGGTTCGACAATATATAGTCTCGACAGTGACCAGGCAGGATCAAGTGCATGAATAAACCCGTCAGAATTGCCATGGTACAGGATAATTTTCTTGTCGGCGATATAAAAGGCAATGCCGATA
>Ga0224506_10003461_pt1 | contig 10425 bp, 5 predicted proteins | sample SF_Jan12_sed_USG_2_FD_169108 | JGI IMG/M metagenome (GOLD analysis project Ga0224506, IMG submission 169108) | Sediment microbial communities from San Francisco Bay, California, United States - SF_Jan12_sed_USGS_8_1 | ecosystem: Environmental > Aquatic > Marine > Sediment | place: USA...
CTATTCAAGGTAAAACAATAAAAAAAACCTGGGCTCCATTAGCTTGAGTCAGCCAACCAGAAGACTAATTCCATTTTTGGTACGCGATGAAGCGGTCTCCTCTATCATCGCATATATCAAGCACTTATTTTTAGTAAAGTTCAAAAAATAGACTAATATTAGAAAGTGTTTTTTCTCTTAATTTCTTTATGAAGGAGGACTAAATGGTTACTCATATAAAGTCAATAGTTACCCTGTTTTTTATTATTGCAATCACCGGTATACATCAATCAGTTAGTGCTGAATTAGAATTGGATGATTTACTGTTTGGTGAAATGCCTTCTGTATTTACAGCGTCAAAATATGAGCAGAAAATTTCTGATGCCCCTGCCAGAGTGAGCGTGATCACCGCTGATGAAATCAGAAAATATGGTTATCGCCACCTTACTGAAGCTCTACAATCTATGCCCGGTATTCAGGCAACCTATGATCACACCTATACTTATCTTGGCATTCGAGGTGTGAATATACCTGGTGATTTTAATTCAAGGGTTTTGATTCTGATAGATGGCCACCGCCTTAATGACAACATTTATGATGGCGCTCTGATAGATCAAGGAAATCAGGTTAATATTGACATGATCAAACAGATTGAAATGTTGCGTGGCCCTGCTTCATCGCTCTACGGAAGTAGTGCATTTTTAGGTGTCATCAATATTATAACCAAAGATGGAAGAGATTTGAATGGCGCACAAATCTCGATTGAAACAGGTAGCGAATCTTCCAATAAAGCCAGACTAAGTTATGGTAAGCAGTATAACAATGGTATGGAAGTGTTAATATCAGTAACTAACTTTGAGAGTGACGGTACTGATCATTACTTTGCAGAATTTGACGATCCGGCAACCAATAATGGTGTAGCAGAAAATGCAGATGACTCCAGCAGCGATAAAGCTCTTGTAAAAATAAGTTACGGTGATTTCACTTTATCCTCTTCCTATGCAGAATATACAAAAAAAATTCCCACTGCAGCCTATGAAACCATTTTTAATGACAACGGCACCTTCACAACTGAAGGCAACTCCTATTTTGATTTACGCTATAACACCTTACTTGATGGAGGCGCAGATTTTAGTACAGCAGTCTATTACGACAGGTATTGGTATTATGGTGAATATATGTATGATTATCCTCCTGTCACCGTCTATTATGATGAAGCGATTGGTCATTGGTGGGGATTGGAAACTCAATTTTCTAAAGTCGTGCTGGATTCTCATCGCATAACAGCTGGATTTGAATATCGAGATACTACCAAAGCCCGGCAGTACGCCTATGACATATGGGGGCCCTATATTGATGAACATACCCAACAAACTATTTATGGAATGTTTATTCAGGACGAATGGAAATATAACGAAAATTGGACTTTCAATCTTGGAGTTCGCTACGATGACTACTCAGAAAGTGAATCAAGTGTTAATCCCCGCATAGCGGCGATTTGGCAAGAAGATAAAACAATTTTAAAAATGCTTTACGGTCAGGCATTTAGAGCGCCAAATGCATACGAACTTTATTATGACGATGGTTTTCTACAAAAAGCAGCTGGCACATTAAAACCCGAGACAATTGAATCTGCCGAGTTTATTTGGGAGCAGCAATTAAATGCTTCTTATCGGCTCATAGGCTCTATTTACCACATTCATGTAGATGACATGCTGGTTTTGGTAACTGATCCTCTGGATGGATTTGAACTTTTTGCCAACAGAGAAGAAATAAAATCTGAAGGTGCTGAATTAGAATTAATAGTTAATCTGGAAAATGGATGGTCAGGCGCTTTAAATTATTCTTATCAGTCTTCAAAAGACATAAATGATGTTGAGTTGGTAAATCATGCCTCAAATATGTTTAAGTTAAATGCTATCTCACCTCTGATAGCCGATAGCTTTGTATTGGGAATGGAATTGAAATATGAAGATGGCAGAAAAACCTTTGCAGGTACTTATACTGATTCTGTAATACTTTCAAACCTGACCATTTCAAATAATCTCGTTGATGATGGATATAGTTTGTCATTGGGTATTTATAACCTGTTTGACGAAGAATACAGTCACCCTGGCTTTCAGGAACATATTCAAAATGAGTTAGCACAAAAAGGGCGAACTTTTAGATTGAAATATATTTTACAGTTTTAATCGTTTATGAAAATATTTGTAATATCAGGTATTTTAATTCTATTGTTGATATCAGGCGTTAGCTCTGTAGCTAGCGCAAAGACTGTTGTACTTGTGACAAACAGTAATAATGCTGAAATTGAACTTACTACAGATAGCATTCGTAAAAGCATAAAAGAGCTCATCCCTGATGCCAGTTTGATAGCAATGGACAAGATGACTGATGATGTACAACCTGAACTGGTTATATCTATAGGCAACAGCGCACTGGAAATTGCAAAAGACAAATTTCCTGGTAAATTAACTGTGGGATGTCTTTTGCTTAATAGTGAAAGCTTTAAAGTAAATTCGAATATCAATGGTTTATTTTTACAACACAGCATTGAATCACAGCTACTGTGGCACAAAAAAATACTACCTGCAGTTCGAAATATAGGCATACTGTATTCACCTGAACATAACAATGAACTGATCTCCGCTTTTGAAAAGGCGGCTTCCCGTATTAACTTGAACATTGCAAAAATACCTGTAAATTCAGCACAAGATTTGCCAGCAGCTTTAAAAGCTATCAAGCGTAATTCAGAAAGTATCCTCGCAATCCCTGATCCTGTTGTATATTCAGGCAAAACAGCTAAAGGGGTTTTATTATTTTCGTTTAGAAACAAAATTCCGTTAGTTGGACTTTCAAAATTCTGGGTAAAAGCTGGTGCACTTTATTCGCTTGATTGGGACTATCAACACTTAGGTAAAGAATGTGCAAGTGAAGCCTCAAAACTGCTCATGAGTAAACAAGGTGGTTCTGTCAAAAATCATACTGCAAATGGCGATATTTATCACATAAATAATAGAACAGCAGAAGCCATGAACTTAACTCTGGCTAAAGCTCTGATAAAAGGAGCTGCTAATGTTTATTAAAAAGATAAAAAAGATTATGAATAAACCTTTGAGTCTGGCTCAGAAGTTTGGCTCTCTGGCCATTGGACTGGTCATACTTACCACCACTGGTCTTGTGTTTACCAATGTAAGCAGTAGTCAGCAAACTCTTATGCAAACAGTAATTGATAAAGGCGTTAGAGAAGCTCATTTAATTGCAAAGTTTTCAGAGTACGCGATGTACACAGAAGATCTTGAATCAATAGATTCAATTTTCAAAGCACAGTTTACTGAAAACACAAGTTACATTGGACTTCGAAGGGCAGATAAAACTCTGGTTTCAGAAACCAGTTATGAGAAACATTTTACTCCTTCATTTCCAGGTGAAATAGGATATTCACAAATTGGTCACTATATGCACTTTGTGTCACCAATTTTTAATGAAGCACACCAATTGGTTGGAGCAACAAACACAGACTTTAGGCCAGAATTGCTCGGCTATGTTCATTTGGTATTAAATGATACTAATCTACGAGCAAAAATAAAACAAAGTGTTTATAAATCAATAGGCTCTTCTTTAATAATATTATTAATCGGCATTTCCAGCACCCTGCTTTTAACCAGAAGGATTAGCCGTCCTATACATGATTTAATTTCGGCAACAAAGGCTGTTGCTAGCGGAAAACAAATTGAAAAGGTTATTGCTCCCAACAACAAAGAATTAATGTTACTGGCCAGAAGTTTCAACTCAATGGTCTCTCAACTAAGGAAAAAGAATCGGGAAGTAGAAGATCATCAGCAAAATCTGGAACAACGTATTAAAGAGCGTACTCACGATTTAAACATCGCAAAAGATAAAGCTGAAGCTGGCAGTCGCGCTAAAAGTGAGTTTTTAGCCACCATGAGCCACGAAATTCGGACTCCTATGAACGGTGTTATTGGTATGGCTGATTTACTATTAAAAACAGAACTAAGAGAACAGCAATGGCACTACACGAATTCAATACAAAATTCAGCTAATGCATTATTAGGGATTATTAATGACATTCTCGATTTTTCTAAAATTGAATCAGGAAAACTTGAACTTGATTCACATGAATTTAATTTAAGAGATGTCATTGAAGATGTTACGGAATTACTTTCTGAATCAGCTCACCAAAAAGGTCTTGATTTGCTTCAGGTATTGCCATTAACACCTCCTCTGTTAGTCAATAGTGACGAGACTCGTCTAAGGCAAATAATGCTCAATCTGGTTGGTAATGCGATTAAATTTACTGAAACCGGAGAAGTCACTATTCGCGTTGAATGTCTCGCAGAAAAAAACAACATCATCAAGCTGGAGTTTTCAATTTCAGATACTGGTATTGGTATGACTGACGAACATAAGAGTAAGGTTTTTGAGGCCTTTTCTCAGGCGGACAGCTCAACCACTCGTAATTTTGGAGGAACAGGTCTCGGATTGACTATTTCAAGTAAATTAATTTCTATGCTTGGTGGTGAATTGTCAGTTGAAAGTAAACTCAATGAAGGTTCTACCTTTAGTTTTACTCTTGAATTTGAACGGGCACAAAATATGACCGTTGACAATTTTGAAATTAATCAATTGGAAAATAAGCGTATCCTTGTTGTGGAAGATAATGTCACCAATAGAGAAATTTTACTTGGACAACTCAGCGATTGGAAAGCAGACTGTAAATATGCTGCAAATGGCTTTCAGGCTTTAGATATATTGCTTACAGCCACAAAAGATAAAAAAGCTTTTGATATTGCAATTATTGACTGGAAAATGCCCGGCATGGATGGAATTGCATTGGTTAACCAAATAAAACAAACAGATGAAATTCAATTACCTAAAATAGTGATGCTTAGTTCAGCGGCATTTGATCAGGAAATGCGTTCTGCAACAAGCGCCGGGGTTGGCGCCTATCTACACAAACCAGTAAGACAAAAGGCTTTACATAAAGCGCTTCTGCGTGTTCTAAATGGTAAACCAAAAGATACTGATTCACTAATGCGTCATACTCCAGCCAATAATCTGGACTTCAATCAAGCAAGAATTCTAGTGGCTGAAGATAACGTTGTTAATCAGGAAGTGGCTGCCATGCAACTAAGACTATTAAATTGCAATGTAACTCTTGCTAATAATGGTAAAGAGGCTCTTGACGCTGTCTTGAAAGAAACATTTGATCTGGTTTTTATGGATTGTAAAATGCCTATAATGGATGGATTTCAAGCAACTTCTCAAATTCGCCAAAACTTAAAGGAAAATACCAGACATTTACCAATAATTGCATTAACGGCAAATGTAGAGGAAGGTGTTGAACAACAATGTAAAGAAGTTGGAATGGATGATTATTTAAGTAAACCTTTTAATGCAAAACAGTTAGAAAAGAAACTATCAGCCTGGCTTAAAGCATCAAAATCAAAAGAAAATTCAAACGATCAATTACATCTTGATTCAGAAATAACTGCTGAAGAAGATGGCTTGCCAAACGGGCAGAATAACCCGGATATACAAAACAATTCCGCACAGATTATCCTGAATAAATCTTCACTTGAAAATATTGCTTCTGCACAAATGCCTGGAATGCCAAATATTGTTAACGAGTTTATTCGACTATACTTTGAGTCATCACCGCCTTTACTTGATGAAATTATACGCTCAATAGAGGATGGTGATAACAAGGCTCTGGAAGATGCGGCTCATACACTTAAATCAAGTTCCGCAAACCTTGGAGCAACTGAGCTCTCTGAACTCTGTAAAACGTTAGAAAAGCAAGGTAAAAACAACCAAATTGAAAAGGCCATACTATTAAAGGAACAGTTAGGTTTAATTTGGAATAAAACAAAATATGCATTAGAGAATGAATTAAAGGAATAAAGCAATGATTGAAGAATCTAAACCAACAAAAACTGTTCTTGTAGCTGAAGATGAACCTGCACACCGCTTTCTTTTGCAAAGCGCGCTGAAACAATTGAGCATCAATGTAGAAACAGTAGAAAACGGTGAAGAAGCGGTTAAGTATTTCAAAAAATTTCAACCGGACTTAATTCTTTTGGATATCAAAATGCCTATTCTTGACGGACTTGAAGCCAGCGAACAGATTAGAAAAGACATAAATGGTCATGATGTTCCAATCGTTTTAATTACAGGTTCAGATGATCTTGATTCTATTAGAAAAGCATTTGAGCTGGGCGTTACTGACTTTATTACAAAACCTGTAATTTGGCCTATTCTCATCCATAGATTACGTTATTTACTAAAAGCCAATGATGCGCTTATGGAGCTAAAGTCAAGTGAGCGTCGCCTTAGAAACACACAAAAATTAGCAGCCATTGGCCACTGGGAATGGGATCTTGAATCCCAAACAATAACTATGTCGGAACAAATGTACAGTTTGTTCAATTTATCTTCCAACGAATTTAAAGGTAGCAGTAATGAGTTTCTAGAGTTATTTACTGAAAAAGAAAGCTCACGATTACAAAAAGCGTTTGAAGTAGCCAAACAGGCTGATGGAATTTGGTCAATTGACAGTGTGATTAATACAAAAGAAGGGATATCAAGAGTTGTCCATCAACAAGGTCAACTTATTTACAATAATGAGGGAAAGATCTCTTCTATATGCGGGCTAATGCAAGATATAACCAAACGTAAGCAGGCTGAAGATGAGGTACGACATTTGGCCTATTATGACACCCTTACATCATTGCCAAATCGTTTACATTTCAAGGAAAACACAGAACTTCATATACGTTTAGCTCAAAAGATGGCAAGCAAAATCGCATTAATTTTTATAGATATTGATGATTTTAAATATGTTAATGATAATCTTGGCCATCATTATGGAGACAAATTATTGCAAACAACTTCTCATAGGCTGGTTAGCGATTTACGAGAGTACGACAGTGTCTGTCAAAACTCGAATGATCAAAATATGAATGAAAGCTCCCATTTGCTTTCAAGGTTAGGAGGAGATGAATTTACTGTTCTACTTACTAATATCATGAGCCGAAGTGAGGTCAAAACAATTTGCGAGCGACTTGTTAAAACAGTAAGCAGCCCCATGGATCTGGATGGTTATGAAGTCAATATTTCAGGAAGCTTTGGTGTAGCCATGTTTCCTGAGGACGGTAAGGATCTCGAAACGCTTATGCGACATGCTGATATAGCTATGTATCAAGCAAAATCAATGGGTAAAAACAATTTTGCATTTTATGACCCAACTGTTGACAGTGATATGATTAACTTTGCGAAATCTCAACGAAATAAATAATAACAACAGACTTTCGGGCGAAGACCAGAATTCATAATAAAGGCTCTAATTATGTTTGCCACAGCCTGATTTTTTTATGGTTTTATTTTTTTCCTTATTCACGCTACTATCCCATACATTGAAAAATATAGTCGCTATGCAGCATTTGCCTTGATTACTCAAGCTGCATTAAGGCTATTTGGCTCGGTTAAAATCAAAAAATAGCGGCGGGCAACATAATTTACCCGCCTCTTGATAGTTAGAATTTAATTCCTAGTATAAGTAAACGGCTCCAGAGCATTGTTTAGAATTATCAGCCTGTTCTCCATTCACTCCAGTTGCAGCACTATCTTCACATAAAGCTCCAACTGCCAATGTACTTCCATCAGGAGAAAGGCTCAAAAAACTACCGAACAAATCCCCTTCATCAACTGTGCTTGCTTTAATATAGGACTTTTGAGACCAGCCATTACTTTCACTCCAACTGTATAGATAAACAGCTCCAGACGCAGGAAATGAGTTGTCTGATTGGTTCCCATCGATACCAATATCGAAACTATTTTCACCATGAGCACCTACTGCTAGTATTTTCCCATCAGATGAGAGACTAATATCTCCTCCAAACAAATCAAACGTATCATTATTGCTTGCTTTAATATAGGCATTCTGCGACCACTGTGTATCTACTCTTTTAAATATATATGCAGCCCCAGAACTGCTGGCCAGATTATTAGCTTGATCTCCATTAATCCCATTAGTAATACTGTCTTCATAAGGAGCGCTTACTACTAAAGCATTACCATCAGCAGAAAGATTAACGCTATAGCCAAAAGAGTCTCCAGCATCAGTATTGCTTGCCTTCACATATGTTTGCTGAGACCATAAGTTTTGCTCTCGCTCAAATACATAAACAGCACCTGATTTGGGAGACAAATTATTCGTTTGGTCCCCATTAATGCCTATACTATTACTATCCTCACTAGTTGCTCCAACTGCAAGGATATTCCCATCAGCTGAGAGACTAACACTAATACCAAAATAATCACCACTATCGGTGTTGCTTGCCTTAATATAAGCCTGCTGTGACCAAATTCCATCTGCACTGGTATATACATAAACAGCTCCAGCATAACCTTTCAAATTATTAACTTGATCTCCATTAATTCCTTTAGCATTACTACTTTCCCAAGAAGCACCAACGGCTATAGTATTCCCATCGGCTGATATACTAACTTCACCTCCAAAACGGTCTGTAGTATCTGGATTACTTGCTTTAACATATGCCTGTTGAGACCAAATATTACCTTCACGAGTAAAGACATAAGCGGCTCCAGAGTCTCGTATTAAATTATTAACTTGGTCGCCATTAATCCCCGAAGCATTACTATCTTCTCCAGATGCACCAACTACCAAAGTATTACCGTCCGCTGATAAACTTACACTAGCACCAAAATAGTCTTCTGAATCTGGATTACTGGGTTTAATATAAGCTTGTTGTACCCAATTGTTTCCCTCCAAAACAAACACGTATACCGCACCAACTTTCCAAAAAAAATTATTCTTAGACTGGTCGCCATTAATTCCAGAACCAGCGCTATCTTCTTGTGCAGCTCCAACGACTAAAGTTTTACCATCTGAGGATAAGCTTATTGCAAAACCAAATTGATCGTTAGAATCAGTATTACTCGCTTTAAAATAACCTATTGAAGACAACAGCAAATCAGTAATTTCGATTGGTGATGCCTTAGATAATTCACCAGTAGCATCAAAAGCAACTAGCACATAACGACTATTAACCCAGTCCGTTTTATGAACTGCCAACTCAACAGTTGTACTCAAACCAGCTATATTATCTTGTAATAATGACAAACCTGAGATTCCGTCGAGCTCAACATATAGTTTGTAATGAGTGGCTCCTTCATATGCTGACCAATCAAACTGTATGGTTTTAATGCCCGAACTACTCACAGTAGCTTCAAGAACATCTTTTACAGTAATGGTTACGTTCTGAACTGTAGTAAGAGTGCCATCAGTTGCACTGATATCTATTTCATAAATATTATCAGCATCACTGTCAGCTGGATTTTCAAAGTCAGGTGCTGTCTGAAAACTTAGTGCGCCTGTCGCAGGGTCAAAAACAAATAAAGCCTCTTCACTACCACCTGAAACACTAAAGGTTATAGCATCACCATTAGGGTCTGTAGCCATTGCCACATAATCCGTAACTGTTGTGTTTTCATTAATTGTAACTGAATTACCACTAGCAAAAATTGGTGCCTGATTTTTGGGTTTTGATGAACCTCCACCACCGCAAGCACTAAGAATTAAAGAAAAAAAGATTAACAGGACAAACTGCATATGCTTCATAATGTTCCCCTTGTCATTTTAATAATATTATTTTTAACAACTCAGTAATTCAGAACTCGTAAACAATATATTAGATTATTTGATATCGAACCAGAGATAACATCACTTCATATACCCACAGTCATTCTGACAGAGACTGAAAACCATAAAAAGGCGAGCAACATAATTTACCCGCCTTGATGGCTTGAATTAAATATCTAATACATAAAGACAGCTCCAGCACACGGCATAGTATTATCAGTTTGATCTCCATTTACTCCAGTTGCAGTACTATCTTCACAGCGAGCCCCTACTGCCAATATATTTCCATCAGACGAAAGGCTCAAAGCGTAACCAAAAAAATCTCCGTCATCAACTGTACTTCCTTTAATATAGGATTTTTGAGACCAGCCATTACCATCACTCCAGCTATATAGATAAACAGCACCTGATACTGGTAATGAATTGTCTGATTGGTCTCCATTTACTCCCGTAGCATAACTACTTTCACCATAAGCACCTACTGCAAGTATTTTACCATCGGAAGAAAGACTCATACCAGACCCAAAAAAGTCATTTTGGCCTGTATTACTAGCCTTAATATAAGCATTCTGTGACCATAAAGTTCCTACTCTATTAAACAAATAAACCGCCCCTGCTCCGTTAATAGTATTTGTTTTTTCGCCATTAATTCCTGTAGCATCACTGCTTTCATGAAGAGAACCAACGGCCAATGTATTACCATCAGCAGACAAACTGACGACTTCGCCAAATGACATCAAACCATAATTACTTGCCTTTAC
>Ga0224506_10003462_pt1 | contig 10422 bp, 9 predicted proteins | sample SF_Jan12_sed_USG_2_FD_169108 | JGI IMG/M metagenome (GOLD analysis project Ga0224506, IMG submission 169108) | Sediment microbial communities from San Francisco Bay, California, United States - SF_Jan12_sed_USGS_8_1 | ecosystem: Environmental > Aquatic > Marine > Sediment | place: USA...
ATTGTCGTCAGAATGAGCCATAATCAATGCCCCCATCAGGCGTGTGCTTACCCCCCACGAAGTGCCCCAAACCAGATCCAGTTTTCCTTCTTTGTCAGCAAATTTCACATCAAAGGCCCTGGCGAAATTTTGCCCCAGGAAGTGGCTGGTGCCCGACTGAAGTGCTTTACCATCCTGCATCAGGGCTTCTATGCTATAGGTGTCTACCGCGCCGGGGAATTTCTCACTTTCACTCTTGCGTCCCTTTATGACGGGCATGCCCATGAAATCTTCGGCAAACCGCGCATAGATATTAAGCATCTGTAAGGTTTCATCCACGGCCTCCTGCTGAGTGGCATGTGCTGTATGCCCTTCCTGCCAAAGGAATTCGGCCGTGCGTAAAAATAGTCTCGTGCGCATTTCCCAGCGTACAACATTGGCCCATTGGTTTACAAGAATGGGCAAGTCCCGGTAAGACTGTATCCAGTTTTTGTATGTGCTCCAGATGACTGTTTCTGAGGTTGGCCGGATAATCAGCTCTTCCTCCAACGCAGCATCAGGGTCTACGATCACCCCTTTGCCATCTTCAGAAGTTTTCAAACGATAGTGTGTCACTACAGCGCATTCTTTCGCAAATCCTTCTACATGAGCAGCTTCCTTACTAAGATATGATTTGGGTACGAAAATGGGGAAATAGGCGTTGACGTGCCCGGTATCTTTAAACATTTTATCCAAAGCCTGTTGCATTTTTTCCCAGATACTATATCCGTAGGGTTTGATAATCATACAACCTCTGACCGGTGAATGTTCGGCCAAATCGGCCCTTTTGACTATTTCATTGTACCAACCTGAATAATCTTCGCTTCTTTTTGGAATTCCTTTTGCCATGGATCAATTTTGGTATAAAATTTGTTAGTATAAAAGGAGAAAGGTAGTTTAACGAAAAAAAGTTGCTACTTCCCCATCTTTTACGGAAATTGGACGTAAAAATAAGTGGGTTCACTTTAAAATACTATTGTCATGAAAACCAAATCGAAAATAACCGGTCTTTTAGCAAGTATTTTTTCAATATTTGCCATAATGACAACAGCTGTGGCCCAGGAGTATGATGATATGTACTTCAGGTCGAAAGACAGAAAGGTCAATAAAAAGGAAACTCCTGTTTCGGCAAAGCAGGAAGTTACCTTGGATACCCTGGATCAGGATGAAGTACCCGACAAGTACGCCAATCCCGACTACCTGGATAGAGTAGAGAGTTATAACAGTGAGGAATCCGGAGATGAGGGGTATTTTGATGAGGACTACGATTTGGAAGAAGCAGATGGCAAGAATGTGACCATCAACAATTATTATGGTCGTTCAAGTTGGGATGACATCTATTGGAGTAATCCCTGGTTTTATAGAAATACGGTATATGATCCCTTCTACAGGGTGCGCGTATACTCACCTTACAGACATTACAGAAGGTATACGCATTATCACAACCCCTATTATTATGGTAGTGGATTTTATATCACCTCAGGATGGGGCTGGTCTTCTGTAAGTTATGGCTGGGCCAGTCATTATGAGCCCTATTACTATGACCCCTATTACTACGATCCATGGGGATATTCAAGTTATACACATCGTCATCATCATTACTATGGGGGTGGTTATTATTACCCTACAACAACAAGGGTAGTCTATGCAAACAGCTCTTATCAGAATTATGACGGGCGCACCATCAGGAGAGGGCAACGGTCTTCCAGAAGTTCTATATCAGGAAGGTATGCATACAACAGTGCCGGTACCAGCTCGGGATCAACGGGTGTAGTGGGCAGAAAATCCACGTCAACAGGTGGCCGTTATGCAAGTTCAAATCAACCTATTCAAACCAGAAGAACACAATCCATTGCAAGCAGTGAAACGGGCCGTACAGGAGCAACCTCCGGCCGTTATGTGGCAGAACCCGAATCCAGAACGGTTCCTACCAGAGCAGGATATACCAGGTCAACAGGCCGTACAAGTAATTTCGCCCCTGATAGAACCTATGAATCAAGGAACCTGACAACTTACAAGACGCGGTCTGAAAATAAGACGTTGCACTCAAGTGAAGGAAGTAGAAATTCAGGCGTGAGCAGAGATTCTTACCAGCGAAACTCGAACAGTACGCCGAATACCACTATCAATAGAAATCCTGCTCAAAACAGTACGCGAACCAGAGAGAGTTATCAGCGCAATAATAGCAGTAGTAATGGCAGAACGGATATTAAACCCAGCCCTGACCGGAATTCAAATGGCACAGCTCCAAACAACAGCAACTATGGGCGCACCCAATCCAAAAGTTATCACAAGTCATATGCCCCAAACCGCACGAATACAGCACCGCAAATGAACAGGTCTGGCTCTTCCGGTAATAGCAATAGCAGATATACACCATCCCAATCATCGGGTAGCAGGAGTTATACGCCAGCTCGCTCTTCAGGGAGTTCTGGGAGCAGAAGCTATACACCCTCCAGTTCTTCCGGCGGGAGTAATGGAAGTTCATCGGGTGGTTCCATGCGATCAACGCCTTCATCTTCCAGTAGTGGAGGTAGCGCGCCACGGTCAAGTAGCAGACGAGGAAACTAAAATTTAGAAGGCTCAAAACCCAGGAAATATGAAAACGATCGTAAAGCTTATATCACTAAGCCTGGTAATGCTGTGTGCATTCAACATAGGCCATAGTCAGTCATACGCCGATGTCGCGCTGATGTACAGCAGGACTAATCCGGGGGGTTCAGCCCGAATACAGGGCTTGGGTGGTGCGCAGATTTCACTGGGTGGAGACCCCAGTCAGGCAGTCGCTAATCCCGCGGGGATTGGGATGGCCAACAGGTCGTCCATCAGCTTTACGGCAGGAATTGAATCCCTGTTTACCAACACATCCTATTATGGAGAGAATACTACCGAAAGCCGCTCAGTTTTTAATATTCCCCAACTGGGAATGATTTTCCAGAAAAAAGGCAAAGACAGCGGGTATTTGGGAGGAGCATTTGCCATTAACTTTAACCGGATCAACACTTACCATAATGGGTTTACCCTGGAAGGCAGGCCCGACGATTCTATTGTTGATTATTTTTTGAGTAGTGCCGATGGGAGGCCATTGTCATCTTTTGATAAAGGCGGTTCTGAATACAATAGCTTGCTGGGCTTGAGCTGGTTTACTTTTATTCTGGATACCATAGATGGGTATTACGATTCCTACATCCTTGATTTACCCGAATCCCAAAGGGAAGAAACCGATGTGAGAGGTTCACACTACCAGTGGAGTTTTGCCTATGGAGGCAACTATGAAGATAAATTGTTTTTTGGCGTGGGTATGGGCCTGACAAACCTCAGGTACCGTTCTGTGAAAAGGTTTAAGGAATACTTCCCCCCCTATGAAATTAATAGTATTGATTTCAATGAAAACCTAAATATTGATGGTACCGGCATCAATGTAAACCTGGGATTGCTGGTCAGACCAATTGATATAGTTCAGTTTGGCCTCTCCTATGTTTCGCCTACTTTTTATAATATCAATGATGAATACGATGCGTTTATGGCCGCAAACTGGAATGATTTTGCCCACCCGGTATCCGGAGAAATATTAGGGGAAATAACTGAAGAGACTGAAATATTGATTTCAGATTACAGTCTGACAGCCCCGGCGAAATTAGGCATTGGCGGAACAGTTTTTTTCGGTAAAATGGGATTCCTGACAGCCGATATCGAAACAGTGAATTATTCCCGCAACAGGTTGAATTCACGCGATTTTTCCATGAGTGATGAAAATGATTTCATCAGCTCATCTTATCAGAAAGCGGTCAACGTAAGGGTAGGTGGAGAGTTGAGGTATAAGATTTTCCGGGTTCGTGCCGGAGGGGCCTTTTATGGAGATCCATATGCCATTGAGGGCTTTAATTCAAACATCCTAAGTACTTCAGTGGGGGCAGGCATTCGCGCACGGGATTTTTATACTGACTTTGCCTTTGTGAATTCCACCACCAATATGGAATATTATCCATACTATATTGATGAACTGAGTGTACCTGCTAACATTCGTTCTTCCAGGATGAAGGGCATGCTCACCCTGGGATTTAATTTCTGATTTAGTTTTTTAATGCCTCGTCGAGGCTACTAACGGTGGCCTTCTCAGCCGAAAGTACAATATCAGCTTGTAGATAAAAGGGCGTTCTGCTCACTTGAAAAGATTTTAACCGAAGAAGGAGGTCATCACTCTTTTCACTGGCAAAAAGAGGACGGTCAGAAATATCCTCCTGTGAAAGGCGACTAACAATGATTTCCGGACTTATATCAAGAAAAACCACCTTCCCCGATGATTTCATAACAACCATATTGTCATGAAAACAGGGTGCGCCACCCCCCGTAGATAAAATGAAATTTTCGGATGAAGTAATGACGCGTTGAAGGGTGGAGGACTCCAATTGCCTAAAGTATTCTTCGCCCTCATCACCAAAAATACGGGCTATCGGCCTTCCCTGATCCTGTTCTATCACATGATCCAGATCAATAAAGGGAATGCCCTTCGCCCGGGCAAATGCTTTGCCTAAGGTGGTCTTTCCGCTTCCGGGTAATCCGACAATAAAAATTTTCACAGATATATATATTGGTAATACTAGATCAATCCGGCGATTTCACCTGCATCAGGCAGGTCATTAATATGCCATTTGCCCAGTACTGTCCCATCCTGAATCAGCAATATGCCCGGATTGGAGCGAACCATGGCCTTTAATACTGTACTGTCTACAAAATAAAAAGGTACAGCCAGTTGGTATTCATGACGCAGATTTTCAAAATCATCCTCAAGAATGGATGTCAGGGCAATGACCTCAATTCTGCCTTCAAGACTTTGGATGAAACCAGATAGCTCTTCCATTTTGGAATACCGTAACGTTTTCAACCCTTGCGTTACAACAATAACCTTCAGCCCTTCCAGCGATCCAAGGGTATAGTCTTCTCCTGTAGGAGTAGTGACATAATAATCCTGTATTTTTGGCATGGTCTCATCTTCGTTGAGCACTTTACTGCCTACAAATGCGTAGCCGTCATCTTCTGAAAGATATTGCTGAGAACGCACCTCCTCGCCGCCTTTTATAAAAGTATATTCAATGATGGGATCCGCACCGGATTGCATGAGCGCCGGGATATTGTTACCGATTTTGTATGACCTGAAATCGAGATAGGGCAGGTGTTCGATGGCATAAATGCCCACTAAGAAACTCACTACGGTGGCAGAAATAATGGTGATATGTCCTGCTTTGAGGCTAATGGACGATAAAAACTGCCTGCGATACCAGAACAAATGAGCGATAAAAACGATGAGTACCACATCTTTGAAAAAAGACTGCCAGGGATCAAGCGGAATGGCATCGCCAAAACATCCACAATCGGTAACCTTGTCGAAGTAGGCTGAGTAGAAAGTGAGAAAGGTGAAAAAGAGAATGAGCAGGAGCAATATCCATGTTGTCACGTTCATGCGATAGTGAAGCAGAACAGCTATGCCCAGTACAATTTCAAGAACGACTAAGATGAGGCCAAGTGGCAGGGCCGCAGGGATAAGGAGCTCGAAGAAAGGGGCGAAGTCGGTGGCGAAGACCTCAAAATACTCTTCAAGCTTTATTTTTGTGCCAATCGGATCGTTTAGCTTAACCAACCCCGAAAAGATAAATAACACACCTACAAAATACCGTGAAAAAGTGTCGATCAGTTTCATCATTTTTTTAGAAAGTTAAGTTTTATTAAACAAAAAACAGCGTAATTGATCATGTCCTGGTAATTGGCCTCGATGCCTTCAGACACCAGGGTTTTGCCTTCATTGTCTTCTATTTGTTTAACGCGCAGCAGCTTCATTAGTATTATGTCGGTAATGGAACTGATGCGCATTTCGCGCCAGGCCTCCCCATAATCGTGGTTTTTGTCACTGAGCAGGTTTCGGGTTACTTCCGCAGCCTTGTCATATAATGGTTCCAGCTCATCATATTCTATTTCAGTCCGGGGATCATTTTGCAGTTCGATCTGAATTAATGCGATAAGACAATAGTTAATGATCCCCACAAACTCGTCTGTGATGTTGTCATCAACCTTTTGCGTGCCTTTCTCCTGGACTGAGCGGATACGCTGGGCCTTGATAAAAATTTGGTCAGTAATGGAGGGAAGGCGCAAAATTCGCCAGGCTGTACCATAATCCTTGGTTTTTCGGGCAAAAAGTTCTTTGCACACCTGAATTACTGCTCTATATTCGCTTACCGTTTTAGGTTCCAAAGTATTAATGTTTGTAATTGTGGCGTAAAAATGGTGAAAGATATCTTTAACACAAAACAGCACCTCCTTTTGAAGGACAAAATTCACGCTTTGAAGAGACCTGTGGTCATGGGCATATTGAATATTACGCCTGACTCTTTCTATGCGGAAAGCCGGGTTTCAACCGAAAATGAAATTGTGCGGAAAGCGGAGGAAATGCTTAATCAGGGCGCGGAAATTCTGGATGTCGGGGGGTATTCTACGCGGCCGGGCGCAGGTGAAATAAGTGAGCAGGAAGAATTGGACCGTGTGACAGGAGCTGTTCAATTGATCAGGACACATTTTGAGGATGCTGTGCTTTCGGTGGATACCTTTAGGGCAAAAGTAGCAGAAGAAGCGCTACGTGCAGGGGCTTCCATGATCAACGATATATCCGGTGGAGAGATGGATCCGGACATGTGGCCCCTCGTCAGGAAAATGAATGTGCCGTACGTCATCATGCACATGCGTGGAACACCACAAACCATGATGGAAAACACCCATTATGACGACCTGCTTATGGAGTTGATTGATTACTTTCAACAAAAAATTGGAGCGCTTAATGCCGTGGGAATCAATGATGTGATTATTGATCCGGGTCTTGGTTTTTCAAAAACACTTCATCAAAATTATGAAATCATTAAAAAATTAGATTATTTTAAAGTTTTGGAAAGGCCGCTTCTCATCGGCGTGTCAAGAAAATCAATGATTTATAAAGTTTTGGATTGTACGCCGGAGCAGGCATTGAACGGAACGACAGCGCTTAATGCCTTTGCCATTTTTAATGGAGCAAAAATTTTAAGGGTACATGATGTGAAAGAAGCTGTAGAAGTTATTAAATTGTATGAGAATTTAGTATAGTTATAGAATTAGTGATATTTATATTTAACATCGGATTTTTGAATGTCTCCTGGGTTGATCTCGTGGATATATTTCTGGTAAGCTTGTTTCTGTATCAGATTTATAAGCTGATGAAGGGCAGTGTGGCTGTAAATATATTCCTGGGTGTATTGGCCTTGTATTTGGGATATTTAATTGTGCGGGCTGCTCAGATGGAATTATTGGCTCTCATATTAGGCCAGTTTATGGGGGTGGGTGTTTTGGCTGCAATCATCTTGTTTCAGCCTGAAATCAGAAAATTTCTTTTGCTGGTAGGAAGAACGACAGATTTAAATAAAGACAGTATTTTTACTAATGTGCTGCGTTGGAAGCGTAAAGAGCAGGAGAGGGCCTATAATATTACCCCGGTAGTCGAAGCAGCCAGGGCGCTTTCAGGCACGAACACGGGCGCATTAATCGTGTTTTCACGCGATTCGCAGCTTAAATTTTTTGCCGAGTCCGGAGATATTATCGATGCGGAAGTATCCAAGCGCCTGCTGTTGTCTATCTTTGATAAACACAGCCCACTGCATGATGGAGCAGTGATTATTCACAAAGGAAGAATAAAAGCAGCACGTTGCGTCCTGCCGGTGTCAGAAAATGACGAGTTGCCCGCTCAATATGGTTTGCGGCACCGGGCAGCTATTGGCATGTCGGAAGAGACCAATACACTGGTGTTTGTAATATCAGAAGAAACGGGACAGATGTCTTTGGCTATCGATGGCCGTATCGACCATAATCTCACTCCACTGGAGATCAGACAAAGGATAAATGATTATCTTTTTGGCAAGGAAAGCAGGCAAAGGGAACAGGTTGAAGAGAGTGCTGCCGGGCAGGAACAGAAATCCCGTGAAGTGAGTGAAGCGGGTGCCGCAGTCTGATTTTATTAAAATTAGCTTTTTCCTAATCCCATTGTTTCTTTAATTGCAGAACCATGCAAGCTTTATCAAAAAAAACAGGAGTTCTGCTCGTAAATTTGGGAACTCCTGACAGCCCTTCAGTAAAAGATGTCAGATCCTATTTGTTTCAATTTTTAAACGACAAAAGGGTCATTGATATTCCTTTGTTGGCCAGAAAACTACTTGTCAATCTGATCATTGTGCCTTTTAGAGCACCTAAATCGGCCAAAATATACCAGGAACTGTGGACAGAAAAAGGTTCCCCCATTATGATTTATGGCCGGGAAGTAAGGAGTAAACTGGAGAAAATCCTGGGCAAGGGGTATGATGTTCACCTGGCCATGCGCTATAAAAGCCCTTCCCTGAAAGCCGTATTGGCAGCGATGAAGAAAAAAAATTACGATAAGATCATCGTTTTGCCCATGTTCCCTCAGTATGCTTCAGCCACCACAGGATCTGTTCAGGAAGAGGTGATGCGTATTGTGAGTCAATGGTGGGTAATCCCTGAAATTCGGTTTATCAGTCAGTTTTATGATCACCCTTATTTTATTAATGCATGGAAAGAGATTGGAGTGATGCACAACTGGCAAAACTATGACCATGTGATATTTTCCTATCATGGACTTCCCCTCAGGCATGTCGATAAAGTATATGAGGAGGGCATTTGTGATGACCATAACTGCGAAAATGAAATAACCCCGCAAAATAAATTTTGTTATAAGGCCACTTGTTATGCCACTACACGTATGCTGGCCAAAGAATTGGAGATCCCGGAATCCCATTATACCGTCGCTTTTCAGTCAAGGCTTGACAAAGACTGGCTGGAACCTTTTTCAGATAAGGTAGTGATAGAAAAAGCAGAATCCGGATGTAAAAAATTACTGGTTTTCTCACCCGCTTTCACGGCCGATTGTCTGGAAACTATCGTTGAAATAGGTATTGAGTACAAAGAATTATTCAAACTACACGGAGGGGAAGAATTGCACCTTGTAGAAAGCCTTAATGACCATCCTTCCTGGATCAGGTGTATGGCCAGTTTAGTTACAGAAAAGGCTACCTGATAGTTATGGCATAGTAACCCCGCAGGCCAGTACTTTTAATTTTTCTTTCGCCATTCGTAAATGTAAAGGCAGGGGATCAGTCAGTTCGCCATCTATTTGCCCCATGATATCTGCTTCTTCAATATACACTTCCCGGGCCTTCATAAACTCCACCCCGGGCACAGTGGCGTGTGTGCCTGACTTCATTCTGTTGATATAGAAAAAGCGCATCAACGGAGCCACTTTTCGAACGATACATATAGACAACAGGCCATCGGTGATGTCCGCCTGCGGGGCCAGCTTGAAGCCCCCGCCAAAAGTAGATCCATTGCCCATAATAAGGATGAGAATGTCTTCTACATACTGCTTCCCATCTATGACAAGACGGAGGCGACGTTCCTTGTAGGAGCCCAATATCCTGATCACATGGTAATAATATGCAGCATGACCATGGATCCAGGTGTTGCTGTTTTCCATGTTATAAACAATCTGACCATCAAAACCCAGGCCTACTCCATTTACAAACCGACGGTCATTGCACAGCCCCACGTCTACTTCCAGAATCTGGTTGCTGATGACTGTTTCCAGGTGATCTTCCAGGTGATGTCCAATATCAATATACTTGGCAAAGTCGTTGCCACTACCACAGGGAATGACCCCAAAGGGGCGATCGAAATCGGGCAAACCATTCAATCCCTCATTGATTGTTCCGTCACCACCTGCCATTATCACGTGTGTAAAATAAGGTGTAAAATGTTCTTCTACGACAATTTTTGCATTTCGCGCTTTGGTGGTCAGCTGAAGTTCATATTGGAGTCCTTTCCTGTCAAAAAAGGATCTGATTTTTTTAATTGCCGGATTGCTGTTCCTCCTCCCTGCCCGGGGATTTGCAACGATAAGATAATTGTCCACGTTACAATATAAATACAACTTGTTGTATTTCACTAAACAATCAGTGGGCATTAGCCAATTAAAGGCTCAAAGATTTCCTTTTTTCAGGGCTTCAGCGGCATAGTTGGCCGCCCGGGCCGTGATAGCCATGTATGTCAGGGAGGGATTTTGTGTGCCCGTGGAGGTCATACATGCCCCATCAGTTACAAAAACATTTTTGCAGGAGTGGAGCTGGTTCCAGCTGTTAAGCAGGCTGGTTTTCGGATCTCTGCCCATCCTGATGCCACCCATTTCATGGATGTCTGAACCAGGGGCGCTGTGCGAATCACGGGCCTCAATATTTGTAAATCCGGCTTTTTCAAACATTTCAGTGAGTTGTTCTTCAAAGTCTTTCACCATCTTATCATCATTTTCTGCCCAGTCGGCGGAAA
>Ga0224506_10003463_pt1 | contig 10417 bp, 7 predicted proteins | sample SF_Jan12_sed_USG_2_FD_169108 | JGI IMG/M metagenome (GOLD analysis project Ga0224506, IMG submission 169108) | Sediment microbial communities from San Francisco Bay, California, United States - SF_Jan12_sed_USGS_8_1 | ecosystem: Environmental > Aquatic > Marine > Sediment | place: USA...
ACCAAAAGGTCAAATATGTTTTCATAGGTTCATCAACCTCCGTTTCTTGCTTCCGTCATATACACTATGATTTATACTTTATGCATGTGCGCGTGCGCATCAAACCGGTATTATGATATTTGGGGAACCGTTAGCATTACAGATGGACGTTGTGGATTGGATGAGAAAGAAAGCCATAGACATGCTGGTGATCGCGGGATTGGCCGTCGTGATAGTCTTGCTTACGGTCAGAACCGTGTACAAACCTTGTCCTTACGAGCCAGCACCATATTGGTGGAGACCTTTTGGCTTCGAAAATTTTATTTTTGCACTTGTTTTCACGGTGTTCAGAATCACACTTTTAGGTTATATACTTGTCCTTCCGGCGCTATTTATTGGAGCCTTTACTAGTTATCTGATAGGAATCGACAAAAGGATAACTAAGTAGCTCTTTGCGCGCAAAAATCGTCCCATCAAACTCTGTTTACATCATTTGCTTCCTTGCTTCGACTACTAAATCTGTCAGAGCCGCGAAGGCTTTGCTCACGTCTTCCATGCCCAACACTATTATTGTGTCCGTGAAGCAGCTCATGGTCTCCTCTATGTTTATGTGTCTCCTTGAAACCGTGCTGTAAAAAGCCAGTACACATCCGGGTGTGTGGATTATTTCGTTTGGACTGCGAAGGATAATGGTTGCTAGATTTTGTTTCTTGTCTAAAACATCCTTTTCCCGAAACATGGAGCAGATTTCATCGAACAATTTTTGATCGAACACCAACGTAATTGCAGACATGCCCTCTATGACTTGGAAAAACTCTTCTGGAAAATCAACTAGGGTTTTTCTAATTTTCTCCAAATTTCTTTTAGTTTTCTCAACAGAAACCTTAGCCACATCGGTTCTGATATTTATGACACTCCCTGCAACAACTTTCGCCATCCCACCTCGCAATGGTTTGTAGCCAGCCTTCGCTCGCTTAACCGAAGTTATCAGGCTTTCAAGGTTGACGTGCCGACCTAGAATTTCTTCCACTCTTGGGTTCAACATCCTCGCTATGGCGCTGTAATTGCCGTAATCCCTCTGCAACGCGTCTTGCAGCGAGAGATCACCGTCTATTAGGTTCTGCACGATTTTGGAAACCGAATTGACCATTTTAGGTCACTCTTGCCCATTTTCTTATATTTTTGACCAAAAGCCATATAAGACTTTCCCAAAGTAACATGGCTAAAACTGGGAAGAAAAATGAAGGACACAATCTTATTAGCCTACTCTGGTGGACTGGACACATCCGTATTGATAAAATGGCTACAAGAAAAATATGACGCCAACTTGATAACAGTAACCCTAGATGTGGGCCAGCAAGACGACTTAAGGGAAATCGAAGAAAAGGCAAAAAGCCTTGGAGCTAGGAAGCATTACTCAATAGACGGCAAAGAAGAGTTCGTCACAAACCACGTTTTTCCGGCCATAAAGGCAAACGCCCTCTACGAAGGAAAATACCCAGTGAGCACCGCCTTGGCCCGTCCACTAATTGCGTCAAAAATCGTTGAAATCGCCGAGAAAGAAGGAGCAACAACGGTTGCCCATGGATGCACCGGAAAGGGTAACGATCAGGTTCGTTTCGACGTGACAATTAAAGCTCTTGCTCCGAATCTGAAAGTAATGGCTCCAGTTCGAGAGTGGGGATTGGCAAGAGACGAAGAAATGGAATTCGCAAAGGCAAATGGAATTCAAATATCTTGCCTATCCAACCCCTACAGCATAGACCAAAATCTATGGGGCAGATCAATAGAGTGCGGACCCCTAGAAAATCCAGAAAAAGAACCGCCGGAAGAGGTTTTTGAATGGACGGTTCCTCCTGAAAAGGCACCCGACAAACCTGAATACCTCACCATCAAATTTGAATACGGCGTCCCATGCGCCATGAACGGAGAAAACTTACACCCCGTAGCTTTAATCCAGACACTAAACAAGATCGCTGGAAAACATGGCGTTGGACGCATCGACCACATGGAGGATCGGCTAGTAGGAATCAAATCAAGGGAAGTCTACGAATGTCCAGCTGCCACGGTTCTTCTAGAAGCCCACAAAGACCTAGAGAAAATGGTTCTAACACGCCACGAAGTCTTGTTTAAACAGCAGATCGACGTTCAATGGACGTTTCTAGTCTATACGGGCTTGTGGATGGACCCGCTGAGAGAAGATCTTGAAGCCTTCATTGACAAAACTCAGGAGCGTGTATGCGGCGAGGTCAAAGTGAAGCTGTATAAGGGAGGATTTCAAGTTGTCGGACGCTCTTCACCCATGTCCCTTTACGACATAAACCTAGCAACCTACGACATCCAAACCACCTTCAACCAGTCCTATTCTGAAGGCTTCATCGAGTTATGGGGATTACCCACAAGAGTGTCCAACATTTTGAAAACAAAAATAAAGAAAACCTAGAGAGTGGTTGAGACGTCTCGGCTTTTGCGGGGAGGAAGGCTAACTTCTGTGAATGAAGGCGTGGTGAAATTCACTTCTTCCATTGAAAGCGATAGGAGGCTGTTGAAGCCAGTAATCAAAATTAATGAAGCCCATGTGGCCATGCTGATGGAACAAAAAATTATCGATTGGTCCAATGGAGTTAGACTTCTCCAGGCTTTAAGCGAACTAGAATCCAAGATGAAGTTGAAGTCCTACCTTGAGGATGTCCACGTAGCCGTTGAAGAAGAAATCAACAAGAAAGTTGGCCAGGAAATGGGCGGAAACTTGCACATCGCAAAAAGTAGGAACGATCAGGTGTCGACGGCCATTAGAATGGAACTCCGTCAAAATCTACTCGACCTGATGAATTCAGTGATAAAACTGCAAGAAGCCTTAACCAAACTAGCTGGAAAACACCTTAAGACAGTTGTTCCGGGATACACGCATCTACATCCAGCCCAACCCATAACCTTTGCCCATTATCTTTTATCGTACATGGATATGCTGGAGAGAGACTCACAAAGGCTGGAGGAGACCTACCAACGAGTCAACCTGTGTCCCATGGGCGCAGGGGCGTTAGCAACCTCAAGTTTTCCAATAAACCGCGAAAGAGTAGCAGAATTGCTAGGTTTCAGCGAAGTCCTTGAGAATTCCATAGATGCGGTAAGTAGCCGAGACTTTATTTTAGAAACCATGGCAGATCTTACAATAATCGCCGTGGACGTTAGCCGATTGGTCGAAGATCTAATTCTTTGGAGTTCCCCTGATTTTGGGATAATCGAGCTTCCTGACAGCTTTTCATCCACCAGCAGCATAATGCCGCAAAAAAAGAATCCAGATGTTCTCGAGGTTATTCGTGCGAAGATGAGTCATATACTGGGCAACTTTTTAACGTCTGCAGCCACAATGAAGGCGCTACCATCTAGTTATAACATGGACTTCCAAGAAATCACTCCCCGGCTTTGGGAATCTCTAGAAAATGTTACCGGTTCGTTGGATATGCTTTCAAGACTCGTCACAAACTTGAAGGTATTCAAAAACATTTTCAGTAAACCCTTCCTCAGCTTCTCAACTTCAACAGAACTGGCTAATACGCTCGTTCGAAAGTACAAGGTTCCATTTAGAACAGCGCACAGAATAGTTGGTTCGTTAATTAGAAGGTTGACAGAGGAGAAATTAACTTTCTCTGACGTGACACCGGAATTATTACAAAAAGTTATCCAAGATTCTTCGGGTTTCTCGTTGAACATCAACGTAAAAGACATACACGAATCCACTGATCCCTTGAAATTCGTTGAAAGCCACAAGGCCAGAGGAGGTCCATCTCCAACAGAAGTCGAAAGAATGCTCAAAGTTCGAAAACAGTGGACGGCTCTGTCAAGGTCAAATTTGTCAAAGAAAAAACTCGAATTGAACGAAGCTGACGACCGACTGCAATCTGTAGGTCAGTCTTATTCATCTTCAGACAACGCGAGCATCGCAAAGCTTAAAACCTCGAATAGGTAGGTAGGATAGGGCTTTGGAGGCACGCCTTAATACTCTGAAACCCAGAAAAGCTGTTCTAGTTTTAGAAGATGGTTCCCACTTTTTCGGTCATGGCTTTGGATGGGTAAAGAAGGTTTCAGGCGAAATTGTCTTTTCGACTTCCATGGTTGGTTACCCCGAAGCACTGACAGATCCCTCTTATAAAGGTCAGATCTTAACGTTGACCTACCCTCTTGTTGGTAACTATGGAGTTCCGCCATACGACCTTGAACTAGGCATTCCACGATGTTTTGAATCTGAAAGCATCAAGGTAACAGGCCTCGCTATCCACGAATTATGCAAGAAGCCCTACCACTGGGCATCCACCAAAACCTTAGAAGAATGGCTCAAGAATGAAAACATTCCAGGCATATATGGAATCGACACCCGGAGGCTCACAAAGAAACTCAGAGTCAAAGGCGTCATGCTCGGAATTTTGCAGGTGTGCGAAGAGGGAGAAGAGCCTAATCTTGAAAAACTTTTGAAAGAAGCGAAGACGGTTCCAGATCCAAACCGAAGAGACTTGGTTGGAGAGGTAACAGTCAAAGAGCCTGTTCACCATGAAGTTGGAGGAAGCAAAGTAGTTGCTTTGATTGACTGCGGTGTCAAATATGGTATTCTTCGCAACCTTTTGAAACGTGGCATCAACGTCGTAAGAATGCCCTACAATTTTTCGGCAAAGGAGATATTGGAAGATAACCCGAACTGTGTGGTAATAAGCAACGGTCCTGGTGATCCGAAAAAATGCGTTGAAACAATCGAATGCGTACGAGAGCTGGTTGAAGAAGACATTCCTGTAATGGGTGTATGCTTGGGAGTTCAGATTTTGGCGTTGGCTATGGGCGGAGACACTTTTAAACTAAAGTATGGGCACAGGTCTCAAAATCAACCCGTGCTTAATCTGAAAACAGAGAGATGTTACATTACAACCCAGAATCATGGGTACGCTATAGACTCAAACTCTCTAAAAGGAACCAATTTAGACTTATTGTTCATTAACGCCAATGACAAAACAGTTGAAGGAATAAAACACAAGAGTAAACCAGCCTTGGCTCTTCAGTGGCATCCCGAAGCTGGACCTGGGCCATACGATACGGAGTTTCTGTTTGACGAATTTTTGAAAATCGGGGGATGCGTGTAAATGCCAAAATTTGAGTGGATAAGCAAGGTTTTGGTGCTTGGCAGCGGGGCTATAAAGATTGGAGAAGCCGCGGAGTTTGATTACTCTGGAAGCCAGTGTCTCAAAGCCTTAAGAGAAGAGGGCATAGAAACCGTCTTAATCAATCCCAACATAGCCACAATCCAGACTGACCCCCGTTTAGCAGGAAGAGTATACCTCTTACCCGTCACACCAGAATACGTCGAAAAAGTCATTGAAAAAGAAAAGCCTGACGTAATTCTCTTAGGATTCGGGGGACAAACCGCCCTAAATTGCGGAGTTCAGCTTGCAAAAAGAGGCATCCTCGAGAAACATAATGTTAAAGTTTTAGGTACACCAATCCAAGCGATAGAAGACACTGAAGACAGAGAATTCTTTAAGCAAGCAATGATTCGCGCAGACATTCCGGTACCTCGAAGTAAATCTGCCACCTCCGTTCAGGAAGCCATCAAGGCTGCTAAGGAAATAGGGTATCCTGTCATCGTTCGAGTGGCGTATATTCTAGGCGGTAAAGGGTCTGGTGTAGCACACAACAAGAGGGAATTAAAAGAAATAGTTAATCGTGCTTTAGCCCAGAGCATGATATCGCAGGTGCTCATCGAAGAATACGTGGGCCACTGGAAAGAAATCGAGTTCGAAGTCATGCGAGACTACGCCAACAATTGCCTAGCCGTCTGTAGCATGGAAAACATCGACCCTATGGGAGTTCACACCGGAGACTCCATAGTCGTAGCCCCCGCCCAAACATTGAACAACCGTGAATACCACTTGCTTCGTTTGGCTTCCATAAAGGTCATACAAAGTCTGGGAATAGTTGGCGAGTGCAACATTCAGTGGGCTTTGGATCTAAGATCAGAGGAGCACCGTGCTATTGAAGTGAACGCGCGGATGTCGAGAAGCTCTGCGCTTGCAAGCAAGGCGACAGGTTATCCCTTAGCTTACATAGCAACTAAACTGGCGATCGGTTATCTGCTTCCCGAATTGATTAACATGGTCACAGGAGCTACGACCGCTTGCTTTGAACCAGCCCTAGACTACGTTGTAGTTAAGTTTCCAAGGTGGGATCTACAGAAATTCAGGAATGTGGACAGGCATATTGGCCCGCAGATGAAGTCTGTTGGAGAAGTTATGGCTATCGGGAGATGCCTTGAGGAAACGCTACAGAAAGCGGTTCGCATGCTAGACATTGGAAAAGTAGGATTGGTTTGTAATTCCGAGGACGAAGACTATGAATCAACAGAGATGATAAAAGACGTCTTAGCCAACCCCACAGATGAAAGACTTTTCAAGATAGTCAAAGCCCTGAAAAAGAACATTCCAATCGAAGAGATTTACCAAATAAGCGGCGTTGACCCCTTCTTTCTACACAAAATTGAAAACGTCGTCAACACGGAGAAAAAACTTCGCTCTAAGAATCTAGACGACGAGGACGTCCTAGAAACGATTAAAGAGGCAAAGCGTCTCGGATTTTCAGATAAACAGATTGCAATTTGCCTCAAAACAGACGAAATGACCATACGAAAACTGAGAAAGGAAGCCAACATAGTTCCCGTGGTTAAGCAAATAGACACCCTCGCCGCCGAATGGCCAGCTAAAACAAATTATCTTTATCTAACATACGGCGGAGACGAAGATGACATAGATTTCTCCTCGGGTAAGAGCAAAGTTATGGTTCTTGGAGCCGGCGTTTTCAGGATAGGGTCAAGCGTTGAATTTGACTGGTGCGGAGTTAACACGGTTTGGGCTCTCAAAAAGAACGGCATTCAAGAAGCCATAATGGTCAACTATAACCCCGAAACGGTTTCAACGGATTATGACATGTCTGATAAGCTGTATTTTGAAGAGTTGACCTTGGAGAGAATTTTAGACATATACGAAAAGGAAAATCCCTTCGGCGTCGTGACAAGCGTCGGAGGACAGATTCCAAACAACCTGGCCCTAGAACTAGCCAATTCTGGTGTAAAACTGCTCGGTACATCGGGTCAAAGCATAGACTGTGCAGAAGATCGATCAAAGTTCAGCGCCCTCTTAGACCAACTTGGAATTCCCCAACCGGAATGGAGCGGACTAACATCAACACGAGATGTCAAAGAGTTCGCTGAAAAAATTGGTTACCCCGTTCTCATTCGTCCAAGCTATGTTTTGTCAGGATCTGCCATGAGAGTCGCCTACGCCGAAGACGAATTAGAGAACTATCTCAAACTGGCAACCAAGGTTTCACGGGAACATCCTGTCGTAATTTCAAAGTTTATAGAGACGGCTAAGGAAGTTGAGGTTGACGGCGTGTCCGACGGCGAAGACATACTGATCGGAGCGATTATTGAACACATTGAAAACGCCGGAGTTCACAGCGGCGACGCGACTATGGGCATTCCAACCCAAACACTACCTCACAGCATACTGAAAACCATTGAAGACTACACCTACAGAATCGTGAAAGCCCTCGAAATCAAGGGACCTTACAACATTCAATATCTCGTGAAAAACGGCTTCACCTACGTAATCGAATGCAATTTGCGTTCGTCAAGATCCATGCCATACGTCAGCAAAACTCGAGGAGTCAATTTGATAGAACTCGCCACCTTGGCGATGCTGAATAAAAAGTTTAGAGACGCTGGAATCACCCAACTGCCATCTATCCGGCACGTTGGGGTTAAGGTCCCTCAGTTCAGTTTCATGCGTTTAAGCGGAGCCGACCCAGTTCTAGGAGTTGAGATGCTGAGCACAGGAGAAGTAGCCTGTTTAGGAGAAAACTTTGCTGACGCTCTCTTGAAGGCGTTGCAGTCAGCTTGTTTCGAGATTCCACCGTCTGGCGGTTCGGTTCTGATGACAGTTGGCGGCAAGGAGTTAAAGAAGAAGATTGTGCCCTTGGGAAAGGCGCTGAGAAAAATGGACTTCAAAATCTATGCAACAGAGCACACTGCCGAGGCCTTGCGTGACGCTGGAGTAAACAACATCTCTATTCTGCATAAAGTCAGAGAGGTTGGTAAGAACCCAAACATCGTTGACTACCTTCAGGAAGGCAAAATAGATTTGGTGATTAACATACCCATGCCGAATCACTCGGGAAAATATTCAGAAGTTCTGAAAGACGAGTTCACCATCCGAAGATTAGCTATTGAATTTAACGTTCCAGTTGTGACAAACCTTGAGTTGGCTTCAGCCCTAACGAAAGTGTTAGAGAAACGCGACAGCAACAAGCTTACTGTTCGTTCCCTAAACGAATATATGGATAGTTTAGCATGGAAGTTTTGGTGAGAAACCCGCGCGGTCTCAACGCATCACATTAATATGATTGTATAAGGAAGTAAAACGACAAACCAGAATTTTCAAGACGGAGAAAACAATATGAAACAAACACAATACGCCATTGAAGCAGACGATTTGACGAGGCGCGCGCGTTCAGTCATCTCTGAATTGTTGTGCCGTTCCAAAAGATTAGTTTTTCATATTGTTGCTCTCTGTCGAGTTCTGTTGTTTCATAAACTAGGTCCAATTTTGCGCCGTAAGATGTCAGAAGACTATCTGCTTCGTTCCACACCTTCGGAGAAAGTTCATCTGGACCCCATAGCCCCCATATTTTATCGTCTGGTCCACGGAATCCGTAACCATAATCCTCAGGAAGAACGTAAGCCGTCTTCGCGGCTTGCTTAGGTTGAGGAAAAGTGTTCACGTAATTCCAAAATTTTTTCATTGAATTAAGGTGCTCTCGAGTTAAGACTCCGAATTCGGTTTCATTTGTGGGATAGTTGAAGACAATTGTGTACTTGGCGCCATTGTTGTAAGCTAAGACCAAGTCCCTGTAAAGCTCCTCAGCATCTTCAATGAACGGCGAATTGCGGTAAGTCCAAGTTACGATCACTCCCCACTCCTTGCTCTGCACTCTGGCTGCTCCCCTACAAAGTGCAATATGCAATTGTCTGCTAAAATTCCAGCCAAACTCGGCGAAAACAACATCCCAACCAGCTTTGTAGTCAAACCAGTAAAGCGCATAGTCAGCCACAAAAGTCGTCACGTTACCAGGCTGCACGAAGCGGGCGAAAAACTGTTGTAACCCCTCATTGAAACCGCGTACGTACTTCGAAGCTGCGTCACTGTAATTCTCAGCCTCATTAACGACCCTATGTTCAGGCATGTCAAACTGTCTCCCCCCTGGCTCATCGGAAACGTATACTCCTAAAAAGCGTTCTCCCCACCTCTCCTTAGCCACTTGAAAAAAATCAGCCTTTTCAAGAAATTCAGTTAAAAACATGAAAGGAACAAAATACAAACCTTTATTGTACAAGTAATCGCAAACTGTAGTCAGCTTCGTTGCGTTTATCGTGACATTCAATGATCCTATCACGACAAGATTAACATATTCTCCGACCTCGTCAACAAACCTAACAATATCGTCAACATTATCATATCCCACTTCCACACCCACAAACACGTCAGCCACCTTTTCTTTCCGAAACGTACCAACGATGATAAGCGCTAATAGGAGCGCAACAACCAAGATTACCACAAAAACACATCGAAAGAACTCTGCTCTATCTCGGCGATGCGAGATTCTGAACCAAGAATCCACTCTCTGACTTAGGCCCGCAAGTCGAAGAATGCCCTTGAGCCTCCTCAAATTCTGACCAGCAATATTAATCCTTCACGCGTCTTTACCCATTTATGTTTTAAGTACCGCTTCCGCCTCAATCACTTACTTTTTTCGATCACAGAATCATATGGACTCAATCCGAGATTTTATGCTAACAAAATAGTTATGCCCTCAGAATGACTAAAAAATTGAAATGTGCGCGCAACTACAGAAGCATCTTCAATAAATCTGCCTTCGTCACGATGCCAACAACCTTCCCCTTCTTAGATATCAAAACAGCTGGATAAACTTGCAGAAGACCTGCGATCAGCGGCAACGGAGCGTCTTCTCCGACCTGTGGAAAAGCTTCCTCCATAATGTCTCCAACAGATAGTTTGGGTACCTGAGCCAAATCTTTGCCAGCTGAGACTTGCCCCAACATAGTTTTTTCCGAAATGCTTCCAACTGCGTGTTTTCCATCGAAGACTGGAAGTTGAGAATATCCTCGATCCGCCATCAATCGCACAGCTTTAGACACGGGATCGCTCTTTTGAACACCAACAACTTCGTCGTGAAGCACCTCTCTGACACGGACTTCCGTTTTTATCTCCAAGCGCTCTATCACGTCAAATATGGCCTTAACCTTGGTGTAGGAAGGATCAATTTTCCTCGATTCCAATTTTGCAATTAAGGACTGGCTGACACCAGCTAATTTTGCCAG